>Ga0075467_10000294_pt1 | contig 37760 bp, 32 predicted proteins | sample DEB08_DNA_9_FD_75067 | JGI IMG/M metagenome (GOLD analysis project Ga0075467, IMG submission 75067) | Aqueous microbial communities from the Delaware River and Bay under freshwater to marine salinity gradient to study organic matter... | ecosystem: Environmental > Aquatic > Marine > Coastal ... | reverse complement strand
GAAATTCGTTATTTCGCCGGGAATCGTGCCGGGAGCGATGACCGCAGTGACCCCGCCGATCAGCAGCAGATTGAAGATATTGGAACCGAGCACATTGCCCAGGGCAACCGCGCTTGCGCCCTTGTAGGCGGCGATGACAGAGGTCACCAGTTCGGGCAGCGAGGTACCGATGGCGATCACCGTCAGGCCGATCACGGCTTCGCTCATGCCGATCAGGCGCGCAAGATCCACCGCCCCTTCGACTAGCCAGCGCCCGCCAAGCACGATCAGGACGATGCCGCCGAGCAGCACCAGAACCGCACGCCACAGCGGTTGCACATCATGCAGATGGGTGTCGGAAATCTCCAGCGCTTCGGCTTTTTCGTGCAAGGCACTGGCCCCGGCCGGCTGCGTCTGTTCCGCCCGATAGGCATAGCCGAGATAAGCGATCAGGATGATCAGAAAGATGATGCCGATAGATACCGTGATACCGTTAGTACTGGCCACCAGCCACAGCATGATCGTCGCCGCCAGCGCCAGCCCGCCGTCGCGCCACAACGGACCCCTCGGTACCACCACCGGCAGGATCAGCGACGCGGCGCCGAGAATCAGCAGGCTGTTGGCGAGATTGGAACCGACAATATTGCCCCAGGCAATGCCCGGAGACCCAGCGCGTGCGGCTTCGACACTGGCCACCAGTTCCGGCGCAGATGTGCCAAAGCCGACGATCGTCAAACCGATCAACAGTTCCGACATCCCGGCCCGCTCGGCCACGCGGACGGCGCCGCGCACCAGCAACTCGCCGCCGACAATCAGTATGACAAATCCGGCCAGAAGCAGGAGGATCGGGATCAGCATGAACGAGACCTCGCCTCTACTGGCCGTTGCGCTTGCCGAGCAGTTTCAGGCGCAATGCGTTGAGCTTGATGAAACCCTCAGCATCTTTCTGGTCATAGGCGCCTGCATCATCTTCAAATGTGACAACTTTTTCGCTGTACAGACTGTCCGGCGACTTCCGGCCGACGACATTCACCGACCCCTTGTAAAGCTTGAGCCGGACCGTACCGTTGACCCATGCCTGGCTATGATCAATCGCCGCCTGCAGCATCTCGCGCTCGGGCGAGAACCAGAAGCCATTGTAAACCAACTCGGCGTAGCGCGGGGCCAGCTCATCCTTCAGATGGGCCGCACCGCGATCCAGTGTCAGCTGCTCGATCCCGCGATGGGCCGCATGGTAGATGGTGCCGCCGGGCGTCTCGTACATGCCGCGCGATTTCATCCCGATATAGCGATTCTCGACCAAGTCGAGTCGGCCGATGCCATGCTCGCGGCCATAGTCGTTGAGCTTTTCCAGCAGGGTCGCGGGGCTCATCGCCTCGCCATTGATCGCGACGCCGTCTCCGCGCTCGAAATCAATCGTGATATATTCCGGCGTATCCGGCGCGTCTTCGGGATTATTGGTCCGCGAATAGACATAATCCGGCACTTCTTCCCACGGGTCTTCGAGTACCTTGCCCTCAGACGAGGTGTGCAGCATGTTGGCATCACATGAAAAGGGCGATTCTCCGCGCTTGTCCTTGGGAATCGGAATTTGATGTTTCTCGGCAAATTCGATCAGCTTGGTGCGGCTGGTCAGATCCCATTCCCGCCAAGGCGCGATCACCTTCACATCCGGATTGAGGCCATAATAGCCGAGTTCAAAGCGAATCTGGTCATTGCCCTTGCCGGTGGCGCCATGTGCCACAGCGTCCGCATTGGTCAGCTTGGCAATCTCGATCTGGCGCTTGGAAATCAGCGGCCGCGCGATCGAGGTGCCGAGCAGATACAGACCTTCGTACAGCGCATTGGCGCGCATCATCGGAAAGACGAAATCCTTGACGAATTCTTCGCGCAAATCGTCGATGAAAATATGCTCCGGCTTGACGCCCAGCGTTTCCGCCACCCTTCGCGCAGGGCCCAATTCCTCGCCCTGCCCCAGATCGGCGGTGAAGGTCACCACTTCGCACTGATATTCCTGCTGCAGCCATTTCAGGATGACGCTGGTATCAAGCCCGCCGGAGAAGGCCAGAACCACACGTTTAACGGAATCGCTCATTATCTCGTCTTTCCATGATTTGAGCGCCGCGCCTAACAGGCTCCAATTTCCCGCGCAATATGATATGCTGGAATAATCAGGAGGCTGTCATGGCAAGAGCGGAAATGAAAACCAAACCAACCAGGGCCGACGTCGACGCCTTCGTTGCCTCCGCCCAACCTGAACGCCGGCAGGATGAAGCCCGGCAATTGATTGACTTGTTCGCAAGGGTCACCGGCGAGGAACCCATCATGTGGGGGCCAAGCATCATCGGATTTGGCAGCTACAACTATAGATATGACAGCGGTCGCGAAGGCACCATGTGCCGCACGGGATTTTCGCCGCGCAAGGCAAAGCTGAGCCTCTACCTCATGGGGGCCTATTGCACGCCCGAAGCACAGGCCGTGCAACAGCACCTGTTGGACCGGCTCGGCAAGCATAGCCTGGAAAAATCATGCCTCTATATCAACCGGTTGGAACAGGTTGATCTGGCAGTGCTGGAGCAATTGATAAGAAACAACTGGGATTTGATGAACGAGCGCTATCTGGAATGACCCGCCTGGTTGACGGGAAGGCCGTTCGCCAGATCATTCGCCGCGAAACGACTTCTCCGCTTCGCCGATATAATCCCGCGTCAACGGCAGGGTACGCCGATTGCGGCTGAACTGGATCTGGTAGTTGCACATGCCGCCATTTTCGAAGGCCGCCGTCGCCCCGGCCAGATAGAAGGTCCACATCCGGTAGAAACGCTCGTCATAGAGCGCGACGATCTTCTCGCGGTTGCGCACCGTCCGCTTGTACCATTCGCGCAGGGTGAAGGCATAATGCAGCCGCAGCGTCTCGACATCGGTTGCGATCAGGCGATATTGCTCGCTCGCCGCCAGCGTTTCGCTCAGCGCCGGGATATAGCCGCCCGGAAATATATATTTTCGCGTGAAGGCGTCGGTGGTGCCGGGCCCGCCCATTCGCCCGATCGTGTGCAGCAGCATCACCCCTTCGTTACTCATCAGATTGGCGCAGCAGCGGAAAAAGGTTCCAAACTGGGGCGTGCCGACATGTTCGAACATGCCGACAGAGACGATCCGGTCGAATCTTCCCGCCTCGCGCTGCGCCAGGTCGCGATAGTCGATCAGCTCGAACTGCACCTTGTCCGCCACGCCGGCCTGCTCGGCCCGCTCCCGCGCCTTCTTGAGCTGCTCCTCGCTGAGCGTGATACCGAGCACCTCGACCCCGGTCTGGCGGTGCAGATAGAGCGCCATGCCGCCCCAGCCGCAGCCGATGTCGAGCACCCGCTGGCCCGGTCTCAGATCCAGTTTCGCGGCAATATGCGCCTTTTTGTGGGCCTGCGCCTGCTCCAGCGTCATGTCCGGTCCGTGCCGGTCAAAGTCCCAATAGGCGCAGCTATATTGCAGGTCGTCGTCCAGGAACAATTCGTACAGCGCGTTGCCGATGTCATAATGATGCGCGACATTGCTTTTCGACCGGGGCGCCAGATTGACCCGGTCGAGGCTGCCAGCGACATGATCACGGAATTTCTTGAAGAGACCCGGCTCCTGCAAGCGGCCGCCCCGTTCGAAGGGTCGGTTGGCACGCAGCAGCTGCACCAGATCCATGATGTCACCCTGTTCGACGATCAGCCGGCCATCCATGAACGTCTCGGCCGCTCCAAGCCGAGGATCGAGCAGAATCTGCCGCACCACCTTGTTGTCGGCAAGCCGGATGGCGACATCGGGATAGCCGTCGGTCGGCGTTCCGAACTGCTCCGACGAACCATCAAAATGAGTGACCCGGATCGAGCCCTTTTCAATCACATTTTGTAGAAACCTGCCCAGTATCGACATAATTCACTCCTGAAATCACACCAGACCCCCCGGTCAATCAGATTCCCGCATACCATTCATAATTGGCAACATCCTGCCAATAGCCGCCCTTGCCTTCGCCGATTCCGGCCAGCGAGGCCACGGCTTCAATTCCGGTGACATATTTGGCCTGCTTGTAGCCCAGCTGTCGTTCGACCCGAAGCCGCAGCGGCGCGCCATTGGCGACCGGCAGCGCCTCACCGTTCAGCCGATGCGCCAATATCGTTTGCGGATGAAATCCGTCGAGCAGGTCGATGCTTTCATAATAGGACCGTCCACCAAGCCTGTCGGCACAATGAAAGACCAGAAACCTCGCGCTGTCCTGCAGACGCGCAATATCGAGTAGGATTTTCAGCGGCACGCCGGTCCACTGCCCGATCGCGCTCCAGCCCTCGACGCAGTCATGGCGGGTGATCTGGGTACGCTGCGGCAGCGATTGCAGCGCAGCCAGGCTGAATTGCTGCGGCTTCTCGAACAGGCCGGTCAGGCGCAACTGCCAGTCGGAAAAGCCCTGGGCGGCACTCGCCGCATATCTGGCAGTCCCGGGATCGCGCGTACCATTGGCGCGAAATACCGGCGACAGATCGGCCATGCCATATTCGCTGGCCAGTTGCATCCGGTCACCCAGTGCGCGCTGCACCGTAAAATTGGCCGTTTCGGCGCTGGCCAGCATATCCTGAAAGGCCGGACTGCGGTTCAGGGCGTCGCATCCGGTCAGCAGACCGCCGGCACCGATTGCGGCGCTGGTGATCAATTTCCGTCTGGTGAGGATCGTCATCTTCCGGTCTCCTTGCCCTGCCCACCGGTGATCATGGACGCGACTTGCCGAACCGGTCCGGAAAGGAGGACCATCACCATATGCACCAGGAAGAACAGCACCAGCAGAAATGCGCTCAGAAAATGCATCGACCGGGCCGATTGGCGACCGCCGAACAGATCGGTCAGAAACGGCCAGTTGGAGTCCATCGCCGGGGACATGGTGAGTCCCGTCGCTATCATCAGCGGCAACAGGATGAATATCACCCCGATATAGCTCAATTTCTGGATGACATTGTAATCCTCCTTTGCGGACCGCCGGATTACCGCAAGGCTGGTGTGATCGCGCAGCGATCGCCAGATATGGGATGTTTGCCACTCTTCCCGACGCATGTGCAAGTCCTTCTGGATATGCCGGTTCCACAGCGACCGGATCATGAACAGCGCCAGGCCGATGCTGAATATCCAGGCAAAGAAAAAATGCCAGCGGCGGCCATCGGCCAGGCTATAGCTGGAAGGAATGGTCGCCCAGCCCGGAAAGGCCCATGTCCGGGTGCGACCCTCGCTGTCCTGCCAGTTGCCCAGAACACCCGTCGTCTCGACGCGCAGATCACCCAGCCGCAGATAGCCGGAGCGATCGGTCGAGCCGATCGCCATCCAGGCATGGTCATTGTTGGCACCATATTCGCCCCAGTAGAGCCTGGGGTGGGCGTTGAAAATGGTCAGTCCGCTCATCAGCAGCACCAGCAGGCACAGCGCATTGCTCCAGTGCCAGAGCCGGGTCATGAGGCGATGGCGCGGTGGCAGGGGAATGACGGCCTCCTTCAGCATGTTGCTACTCTAACCGCTGGTTCGCGGTTGCCAAGCCTGTCGTTACATCCGTCGACTGTTGTATATTCACAACACGGCGCAACAGAATGACATTTGCGACAAATTTCCTGCGCTCATGCAGTTGTCATTCATGTTCAAAAATCTATATCGGCAATCGACCGCAAAAGAAAAAGAGAAGTGATACCTTCCTAGTGGTCATTTATTCGCAAATTTAAGGAACATAATTAATGAAAAAAATAGCAATGGCGGCTGCAATTGCAGTATCTGTATTCGCAACACCAGTACTGGCTCAGGAAAGTGGTGATTTTTCTGGAGCAAAAGGTACTGCAATCGCAGGATATGATAATACAGATTTCGGCATTACGGGTGCCGGCAGCGCTGACAATGCAGACGGTTTTCTGTTCGGTGCATCGCTCGGCTATGACCTTCAGTCCAGCAACATCGTCTATGGCGTTGAAGCTGAAATCACCGAATCCACCGGCAAAATCTCCGGCGGCGGCGCGAGCGTGAATACCAGTCGCGATCTCTATGCCGGCGGTCGTCTGGGCTTCGTAGCCGGCGACAAGGCGCTGATCTATGTGAAAGCTGGCTACACCAACGCCCGCTACACTGCAAATGGAGCGGGACTGGGTACAATATCCGGCAACGCCGACGGCGTCCGTGTCGGTGCCGGTGTCGAGTTCAAGCTCAGCGACAATGTCTTTGCACGCGGCGAATATCGCTACAGCAACTACGAACAAGGCGTTTCCCGCAACCAGGGCATCGTTGGCCTGGGCGTAAAATTCTAACCCTTGCAGGTTGGATAGAAACAGATCGGGCGGGTAGCAATACCCGCCCTTTTTTTATGGCTTTCAAAAACCGCCGACATTCTTCAGAATATGCCATCAGATTTTGAAGGATGGGATATCATGAGTACCTACAAACAGGTCATCAAGCTGGACCCGGACCCGCTTGCACCCTATGCAATATCACCGGGCTGGCAAGTCGGCGATCTGCTATTCCTGTCCGGTCAGGCGGCGATCGACGAGCAGGGTCAGATCGTTGGTGCCGGTGATTTTGATACGCAGCTGGTCCAGGTTTTCACCAATATTGATCGCCTGCTGCACGCGGCGGGCAGCAGCCGGGACCAGATTGTCAAGGTGACCATCTATCTGACCGATATGGAAAATTTCCCGAAGATCGTGCAGGCGCGGAAAATCTACTTCGAACATCCCTATCCCGCCGATACGACGGTCGAGGTCAGCGCGCTGGCATTGCCGGAGCTGATGGTCGAGATTGACGTTATCGCCGTCGCCTAGCCCAGAGCGGCCTGCTTCTCTTCCGCCAGACGATCCAGTTCGGCCCGGCTTTTCTTTTCGCTCGCCGATTTCAATTGTCCGCAGGCGGCCATGATGTCCCGGCCTCGCGGAGTCCGGATCGGCGCACTGATTCCGGCATCGAAAATGATCTTCGAAAAGGCCTTGATCCGCTCGGGCGACGAACATTCATAGTCCGAGCCCGGCCAGGGGTTGAACGGGATCAGGTTGACCTTGGCCGGCAGATCATAGTTGCGCAGCAGATTGACCAGTTCGCGCGCGTCCTGATCGCTGTCATTCTTGTCCTTGAGCATCACATATTCAAAGGTGATCCGCCGCGCATTGTTGGCGCCGGGATAGTCGGCGCAGGCCTGCAGCAATTCCTCGATCGAATATTTGCGGTTGAGCGGGACGATCTCGTCCCTTGTTTCCTTGTTCACCGCGTGCAGCGAGATTGCAAGATTGACGTTGATCTCGGCTCCCGCCCGGGCGATCATCGGCACCACACCGCTGGTCGATAGCGTGATCCGGCGTCGTGAAAGCGCCAGCCCGTCACCGTCCATCACGATCTTCATCGCATCCCGGACATTCTCGAAATTATACAAAGGCTCGCCCATGCCCATCAATACGATATTGGTCAGCAACCGGCCGTCGGACTTGTAGGCCTGATTATATTCCCTGGTATTTTGCGCTTCCTCGTCATCGGCAAAATCCATCACACCCTTCGGCCATTCGCCCAGCGCATCGCGCGCCAGCATCACCTGACCGACAATCTCGCCGGGCGTCAGGTTGCGGACCAGCCGCATCGTGCCGGTGTGGCAGAAACGGCAATTGAGCGTGCATCCGACCTGGCTCGAGATGCAGAGCGTCCCGCGATCCTCGTCGGGGATGAAAACCATCTCGTAATCCTGGCTATCCGCCGAGCGCAGCAGCCATTTGCGGGTGCCGTCCTCCGACAGATGCGCCTCCACAATCTCGGGCCGTCCGACGACAAAGCGCTCCGCCAGCCAGGGACGCAATGTCTTTCCGAGATCGGTCATCTGGTTGAAATCGGTGACGCCGCGGTGATAGATCCAGTGAAACAGCTGCTTGGACCGCAACTTTGCCTGTTTTTCATCAAGCCCCGCGTCATTCATCAGGCCACGAATCTCCAGCGGACTGAGGCCGATGATATCGACGCGGCCATCGGCACGGGGAGTGACCTTGGCGGGCAAGGGGACGGGATCTATGTGGCCTGGAATCTGCATGAGCGGCATATAGGACCTGTCCGTAGGAAAATCTACCGCAACCGCGAGCATCCCAGAGCGGCAGCGTCGATTGCCGTCGCCGCGCCGCGCAGCCGGTAGGCATCGACGATCGGCTTGCCGTCGCGCCCGACGCTCTCCACCGTCATGCTGGTCGCCGAGCGGATCGCGGCAATGATTGCGGCATCCATCCTCTTGTCCTGCGACCAGCCATCGGAGCGACTGGCGGTCAGCTGGAAGCGGCGACCGCCGATGCTGACGATCACCCGGCTGTTGGTGGACCGGTCGCGGCTCAGCCGGACATGGAATTGCCGCCGGATCTGGCGACTGGGCCAGAAACCGACCGTGGCAAAGGACTTGCGCTCCGCCTTGCCGGTGATTTCCTCCGACTCTGTAATCGCATAGCAGCGCGGGATTTCCGGATCGCGAAACGCGCCCCAGCTGTTGAATATGCCGAGCGAATCCTTCGCGATCCCCGGAACCGATATCAGGGAAGCTGCCAGTCCGAGAAGAATGAGCCGCTTTTTCAAGCTTTCTCCCCTTCCCCTCCGCCGATATGAATGACGGTCTCGACGCCGTCGACAATCTCGACGATCGAACCCTGCGGCAAGCCTTCGGCGATCGGGGCATCGAAGCGCGGATGCGGGTCCAGGCCGGTCAGCAGGCCGCGCAGCACCCGGCTGGTCATGCCGTGGCTGATCAGCACCGCGTCGCTGGCAAAATCCTGCTCCGCCAGCCAATGTTCGAGGCGCCGTGCAATATCGCGATAATCCTCGCCGCCAGGCGCCACGGTCGCAAACAGCCGTTCGGCCTCGTCGATTTCCAGCTGGCCGGCCAGATCGCGATACCAGGCGCCGCCCCATTCGCCCATGTCGATTTCACGCAGCCGCGCGTCGCTGCGCGTCTGGTGCCAGTCGGCACCGACATGCTCGGCGATCACTGACAGCGTCTGCAGCGCCCGATCGGTATCGGACGCGATCAGGTCCAGCTCGGGCTGCTGCCCGGCCAGATGGCGCGCCAGCGCCCGGCCCATTTCATCGGCCTGGGCAAACCCGGTCCGGGTCAGCGGCGTATGCACATGATCTCCCTGGATCCGGCCCGCCAGGTTGAAGATCGTCTCGCCATGCCGCGCGATGAACAGGCGTTTGCCCTTGGTATCGATGCCGCTCATATTAACCCTATTCTGTCCCGAAATGGCCAAATCCACCCCCTGCCCCTGCGGCTTTAGTCACCTGCACGCTTTTTTCCACAGTTTTTCACGGCATTATCCGACCGGGGGCCGCGATCGGGCTTGCCCTGCGGCGCTTTATTGTTAATGAAGCCATGAACTATCCGTGAACCCGGGCGGAGTGCTTCCGCACATCCATTTTCACGGGCGATTGGGAACAAGAGGGACGGTTTATGAAAGCGACCATTGAACGCGCGGCATTGCTAAAGAGCCTGGGCCATGTCCAGTCCGTGGTCGAGCGGCGCAACACCATTCCGATCCTCTCCAACGTGCTGATCGAAGCCAGCGCCGATGGCAGCATCAAGCTGATGGCGACCGACCTTGATCTGCAGGTTGTCGAAACCGTCCAGGCCCAGGTCGAGACCGCCGGATCGACCACCGTATCGGCGCACACATTGTTCGACATCGCCCGCAAATTGCCCGACGGTTCGCAGGTCCAGCTCGACGCTGCCGACGGCAAGATGAAGGTCAATGCCGGCCGCGCCCGCTTCAACCTGCAGACGCTGCCGCGCGACGATTTTCCGGTCATCGCCGAAGGCGATTTGCCGACCAGTTTCGAACTGCCCGCCGCTTCGCTGATCCAGATCATCGACAAGACCCGCTTCGCCATCTCGACCGAGGAAACGCGCTATTATCTCAACGGCATTTTCCTGCACGTGCAGGATGAGGAAACTCCGGTACTCAAAGCCGCTGCCACCGACGGCCACCGTCTGGCCCGCGTCACCCTGCCCCGCCCTGCTGGTGCAGAAGGCATGCCCGACGTGATCGTCCCGCGCAAATGTATCAATGAGCTGCGCAAATTGCTCGACGAGAATAGCGAATCCTCGGTGCAGATCGATCTGTCCGCCAGCAAGATCCGCTTCACGCTCGGCACCGCGATCCTGACCAGCAAGCTGATCGACGGCACCTTCCCCGATTACACCCGAGTGATTCCGACCGGCAATGACAAGCTGCTCAAGATCGACGCCAAAAGCTTCGCCCAGGGCGTCGACCGCGTCTCCACCATCGCCACCGAAAAGACTCGCGCCGTCAAGATGGCGCTCGGTGACGACAAGATCACCCTCTCGGTCACCTCGCCCGAGAACGGCAAGGCCGAGGAAGAAGTGCCCGGTTCCTACAAGGACGAGACCTTTGAAATCGGTTTCAACTCGAAATATCTGATGGATATTCTCGGCGAGATCGAAGGCGACACCGTCGAACTGCACCTCGCCGACGCCAGCGCCCCGACGCTTATTCGCGAGAATGACAAGTCAGCGGCGCTTTATGTACTGATGCCCATGCGGGTCTAATGGCACTCCCTCTCGCTCACGGGAGAAGGTTTGTCGCTCCAGCGAAGGCTGGAGTCCAATCCAATGCTATTGTCTCTTGCGAGTTCTCGCCAAGAACAAAATTAGCGTACCAATACCCGATCGGGTTGGACCCCAGCCTTCGCTGGGGTGACGGGAAATTACTCCGCCGCCATCGGACCTAACTGACTTGAGGCGATATTTTCGATATCTCGCTTCCAATACGGTTGAGAAGGCTAGCAATTGCTTCCACCGCGCAATATAGCGCCCGCCTATACCATGACTCGGCACCTGTCCCTCTCCCGGTTCCTGAAAACCAAGTCAGCGATCCACGCCTTGGCCCTGCTCGCGCTGATCATCAGCGCACTCGCGCCGCAAGGCTTCATGCCGACCCGGACCGCAGACGGTTTTGCGATCAAACTCTGTTCCGGCCATGCCAATAACCTGCTGACCATAGCACCGGATGATCCGGATTACGCGCTGCTCAAGCTGGTCTATGGGGGCAAGCAGGACGAAACGCCCGAACCGGCATCCAGACAGGACATGGCCGCCTGCGCCTTTGCCTTTGGTTCTGCCTTCGGTCCCGCTGCCGAGGCTCCCCTGCTGTCGCTGCCAGCGCTGCAGCCAGCCACCCACGAACCCTCCGAACCGCGCCGCTTTGCGCTGCGCAACCGGATTAATATCCCGCCCGCAACCGGGCCGCCGCTAATGTCCCAAAGCATCTGAAATAGCGCGCGATCTTCGCCCTGATGGGTGATCGATCGTACCATTTGCATTTTTTGCGGTCCCCCCAATGCGTGGGACATGGCCGTTTGGGATTTATCATGAACAGAATTATTTTGACCGCCTTTACGGCGAACATCGCCCTTGCCTCGCCTGCTTTTGCCGAAGCCGACCCGCTCATCGATATCATTGTCACCGGTCAGCGCCACACAGTGACCACCGACGAAATAGAAAGCGACAAGGAAATTGTCTCGACTCCTGACGCCGCATCGCTGGTCGCGCGGGCACCAGGCGCCGCCCTGATCGACAATGGCGGCCTGTCCGGCCAGGTCCAGTATCGCGGCCTGTTTGGTGACCGGATATTGGTCCGCGTCAATGGTCAGCGCTTTTCCTCTGGCGGACCCAATCTGATGGACCCACCGCTCCACTATGCGCCCATGGCTCTGGTCGAACGGATCGAAATCGATCGCGGCATCAGCCCGGTGCGCAAAGGCCCAGGCCTTGGCGGTGGCGTGAATGCCCTTCTGAAGGAAGCACAATTTTCCGAAGGCGCTGCCATGCAACCGCAAGCCGATCTGACCGCCGGCTATCGCAGCGGCGACAACAGCTATCTGATGGGAGGGCTGGTCAGCCTGTCCAGCGAGCGGGTCAAACTGGGCGTGATCGCGTCCTACGAAAAAGGCGATGATCTGCAATATCCCGGCGGGACCATTGCGTCATCAAGCTTTGAGCGGCTGAATTATGGCGCCCATGCCGGCATGAAAATCGGCGACGGCAGCCTGACCCTGTCCTACCGCCGTCAGGAAACCGACCCGACCGGCAACCCGCCTTTCCCGATGGATATCCAATATTTCAACACCGATTTCCTGACCCTCGCCTATGCAGGCAAGCTCAGCGACAATCTCTATCTCGAGGTCGAAGCGGGCCATGTCGCGGTTCGGCATCTGATGGACAATTTTTCGCTACGGCAGGCACCGGCCAGTCCGATGGATCGGCGCGCAACCTTTGCCGACGCGGACGCCAATACCGCTGCCACGGCGCTCCGCATTGGCACGCCGGACAGGCATGTCCGCTTGGGCGCAGATGTGGAAGTGATGGACAAGGATGTGCGGATCACCAATCCGGCAAGCGCAGCCTTTTTCCTGACCTCGCTCAACAATATTGCGGGAAGCCGGATCGGTGGCTTCGTCGAGAGTCGCATTGCCTTTGGACCCATTGAAGCCGAAATCGGCGCCCGGCTTGATCATCATCAAATGTCTGCAGGATCGCCATTTTTGGGCAGCGCGGTTCCGATGGGTCCGCGCATTCTCGCCGCTGCTTTCGCCGCGTCGGATCGCAGCTGGTCCGATGACACGATTGATCTCGCGGCACGCTTCTGGAGCGATATGGGAAGTTTCAAACCTCGCCTGTCGCTGGCACGCAAAACCCGCGTCGCCAATGCCATCGAGCGCTTCTCATGGCTGCCAACCGGCGCCAGTGGCGGCTTGGCTGACGGCAATATCTATGTCGGCGATCTGAATTTGCGCAATGAAAAGGCATGGATTGCCGAAATTGGCTTCGACTATCGGGATAGTCGTTTCTACGCCCGGCCAACGCTCTTCTATCGCCGCGTCGATGATTTCATCCAGGGTGTGCCCTTCGATGATAGCCCGGGCGTCATCAACAGTCCGGTCGAAATGGTCGCCAATATGAACGGCGATCCGACACCGTTGCGCTTCGGCAATGTCGATGCGGAACTTTACGGTGCCGACCTCGATTTCGGCTGGAACATCAGCGGGCCGCTGCATCTGGACGGCACCGCCAGCTATGTCCGGGCGAAACGTCGCGATATTGCTGACAATCTCTATCGCATCGCTCCGCCAAATGCGCGCGTCGCCTTGAGCTGGCAGGAACAAACCTGGCATTTGGGGGCGGAACTGCAGGTCTTTGCCGAGCAGAACAAGGTGTCTGCCACCAATGACGAACAACCGAGCAATGGTTATCTGCTGGCAGGATTATTCGGTCATGTTGAACTGACATCAAGCCTGACGCTCGACGCCAGTGTCGAAAACATGTTCAATAAAAAATATAATGAACATCTGGCCGGCTATAATCGGGTCAGCGGTTCGGACGTGGCGATCGGCGCGCGGCTACCCGGAGCAGGCAGGAGCGCCTTTGTCCGGCTGCGCTGGACCGGATTCTGATATCAGCAAATAATTGAGGGGCGCAGCCGGCAATCCGGCTGTGCCCTGATCAGCTACTACTCAGCCGCTTCGAGCATCTCCACCCGCTGCGGACCACGGATCAGACCGCCCGGACGCTTGTCGGTCACGACACCGCCCTTGAACGTCACTTGGCCCGACTTGATCGTATAGTCATAGCCCTCGGCCTTCTGCAGCAGCCGTTTGCCGCCCGCCGGCAGGTCGAACGCCAGCCAGGGCTTGCCCAGCTTGATCCGGTCCATGTCGATGACATTGACGTCGGCAAGATAGCCGGGCTTGAGCAGGCCGCGGTCATTGAGGCCATAGAGCCGCGCCGTGTCGAGACACTGCCGCTTGATCGCATGTTCGATGCTGATCGTGCCGCGTTCGCGGTTCTTCACCCAATGTTCCAGCATGAAGGTCGGGCTCGCCGCATCGCAGATCGTGCCGCAATGGGCGCCGCCGTCGGACAGGCTGTTCACCGTGTCGTCGGCCTGCTGCAAAGTCTCGAGAAAGTCGAGATTGCCATCCATATAGTTGAGCAGCGGCAGATAGATGAAGCCCTTGCCCCCGTCCGCCATCATCAGGTCATAGGCATATTCCGCACCGGACTTGCCGGCGGCCGCGGCGCGCGAGGCAATGCTCTCGTCGGCCTGCGGTTCATAGTCGAAATCCTCGTCCATCTCGAACTGCATCGCCCAGCCCTGGGTCACGACCATGAACACGGGGATCATGTCGACCTGCTCCGGCGGCGTGCTGGCCTCGCTCAACAATTGCGCCTTGAACGCCGGATCCTTGAGCTTCGCATATTTTTCATCCCAGCTCAGCCCGTCCATCGCCATCCAGCTCGGGTGGCGGATGAACGGATGCACCGTGCCCTGCCAGGCCATGACGATACCGTTGCCGCGCAGTGCGATCTGCGCGACGATATTGGCGCCATTGTCATTCTCGGCGCGCATATTGGCAATCTGCTCGTCCAGCGACTGGTCCTTGGCGATCGACTGCAGCGCGGCAAAGGTCACCGGCATCCCCGTTTCGCGGGAAAGGTCGCCCATCCAGCCGAACTCGTCCCATTCCTTGTTGAGGTCGCTGGCCATCTCGAACACCCCATAGCCGACCCGGCCCATCGCACGGCCGATGCCGATCAGCTCTTCCTTGGTCGCGGTGGTGCCGGGTACCAGCTCGCCATCGATGCTGCGGTGCAGGATGGTGCGCGAGGTCGAGAAGCCGAGCGCGCCGGCTTTCAGGCCGTCCTCGACGATTTTCGACATCTGGTCGATTTCATCCTGGGTTGGCACCGCACCGGGTTTTTCCCGATCGCCCAGCACATAGGCGCGCACTGCGCCGTGCGGCACATGGGTGGCGACATCGACGGTGCGCGGCATTCTCTCGAGCTCGTCGAGATATTCGGGGAACGTTTCCCAGTTCCAGCTCATCCCCTCGGCCAGCGCAGTCCCGGGGATATCCTCGACGCCTTCCATCAGATTGATCAGCCATTCGTGCCGGTCGGGCCGGGCTGGCGCAAAGCCGACGCCGCAATTGCCCATCACCACGGTGGTGATGCCATGCCAGCTGGAGGGTGCCATTTCATCATCCCAGGTCGCCTGCCCGTCATAATGGGTGTGCACATCAACAAAGCCCGGAGTCACATATTTGCCGGTCGCATCAATCTCTTCGCGGCCCTTCGCCGCAACCGTTCCGACCAGCGACACCCGGTCGCCATCAATCGCAACATCGGCCACAAAGGCCTTGCCGCCGCTGCCATCAACGACGGTTCCGCCGCGAATTACCAGATCATGCATCGAGTCTCTCCTGTACATTTGTGGCCTGTCTAGCAGATTTAACTGGATGATTAAAGACCGCTGATGCTAGGAAATAATATGGACAGATCATTTTCATGGAAGCCGGCACCGGCAAGCCGCATCACCCTGCAATGGGTCGAAGCCAATGGCCAGACATTCGAGATAGCCACCGCCGGCGATGGCAAAAAACTGGCGCTGTGTCTGCACGGATTTCCTGAACTGCATTATTCCTGGCGCCACCAGATCCCGCTGCTGGTCGACATGGGCTATCAGGTCTGGGCTCCCAATTTGCGCGGCTACGGCAGTTCCAGCAGACCGGAGGGCGTGGCTTCCTATCGGCTGAACACGCTTGTCCAGGATGTCGCCGCGCTGATCGACGCCAGTGGCGCGGAAGAAGTCACGCTGATCGCGCATGACTGGGGCGCGATCATCGCCTGGCATTTCGCTATCCTCAAAATCCGTCCGCTGACCCGGCTGGTGATCATGAACGTGCCCCATCCCAAATGCGCCCAGCGCGAATTGAAACACTGGTACCAGCTGAAGAAAAGCTGGTATATTTTCTTCTTCCAGCTGCCCCGGCTGCCGGAATGGCTTCTCGGCCGCAACGGCGCGGAACGGGTCAAGAGGGCCTTTTCGCGCATGGCCGTCGACAAGAGCCGTTTTCCGGAGGAAGATCTGCAGGTCTATGCCGACGCCGCCAGCCGTCCCGGCGCGCTGCGCTCGATGATCAACTATTATCGCGCCCTGCTCCGCACTCCCGACGCGCGGCAAATCGGCGACGGCATGGTGCATGTTCCCACGCTGATGATCTGGGGCGAGGAAGACAGCGCGATCGATATCCGCTGCACCGACGGCACGCAGCAATGGGTGCCCGATCTCGAACTGCACCGCCTGCCCGGCGTCTCGCACTGGGTACAGCAGGAAGCCCCGGAAAAAGTGAATGCAATTTTGCGGAAATGGTTGAGCTAGGCTTTTTGCGCCGCAATCATCTCCGCAATGTCGGTAAATTTCTCGCGCGGCGAGCCTGCCCTCGCGCGGGCGATTTCGGCTTCCTCTATCTTCTTCCAGTCGCGGAAGGTGACCGTTTCCACACCGCGCTGCGCGAGCAACGCGTCGAGACCCGAGCGGCCTGGCTTGCGGCTGCTCCCGCCAATATCCTCGTCGATCATTTCGACTACCGCAAAGCCGTCGGGCTTGTTGGTGCCGATCGTGCCGGATGGACCGCGCTTGGCCCAGCCGACGCAATAGAGGCCGGGCAATATCCGGCCTTCGCTATTGGCAAAGCGCCCGCGTCCATGTTCATAGGGCACGCCATCGATCGGCGGCGTGCGATAGCCGATGCAGCTGATCACCATCTGGCAGTCGAGTGCATAGCGCTCGCCGGTCCCGATCGACCGGAGATCCCTGTCCAGCTCGGTCCTTTCGACGACCAGCCGCTCGACCTTGCCATCGCCCTGCACCTCCACCGGCATGGCGAAAAAGTCGAAGACGATCTCGATCGGCTTGTGCTGCGCGTCGGCGGCAGCGATCTGGAAACTGCGCAGATGGTTGACCGACTTGCGCATCCCCGGCTCGAGCATCGCGTCGTCGCCCGGATCCGGAAAATCCTCCGCCTCGACCACCGGCCTCGCCCGCTCGAGCAGCGCCAGTTCGCCCAGTTCCTTGGGTGTCATCGCGATCTGGTGCGGCCCGCGCCGTCCGAGAAAGGTGATTTTCTCGACCTTGCTGCTTTTCAGCGCATCGAGCGCATGGCCGACGATATCGCTGCCGACAAATTCATTTTCCGTCTTCGCCAATATCCGCGCGACATCGAGCGCGACATTGCCATTGCCGATGATCGCCACCGACCGGGCATCGAGCGGCGGATTGAGATCCTTGAAATCGGGATGGCCATTGTACCAGCCGACAAAGGCAGCGCTGCCGATCACGCCGGGAAGGTCGCTGCCGGGAATGTCCAGCTCGCGGTCCAGCGGCGCGCCCGTCGCCAGCACCACGGCGTCATATAGTTGCTGCAGCTCGGCGACCGTGACATCTTCGCCAGCCGTCACATTGCCGACAAAGCGCACATGGTCGCCAAGATTGGTCTTTTCATAGCGCCGGGACACCGCCTTGATCGATTGATGGTCGGGAGCGACGCCGGTGCGGATCAAACCAAAGGGAACGGGCAGACGGTCGATGATATCGACCGCGACCTCGTCACCAAATTTCTTTTGCGCCGCTTCCGCCGCATAATAGCCGGCGGGTCCCGATCCTATGATCGCAATATGACGCATGGTCCTGCCTCCCCGATTATGGCGTCCATGCTAACGCCATAATTTCAAAAGAAAAGCAAAAGGGCGCTGTCATTTTCGCGAGGCCGGCATTCTCTCCGCTGCAGACTAGCCGCCGACATTGGCGACATTGTAGCGCAGCGCCTCTTCAGTGGTCAGACAGCGGCGGGTCGACTGGTCACCGTCTTCGGTTTTCACGGCATTGGTGCGGTACATGACTTCCGAGAGCAATTTGCGCGACACGCCCATGCGGATCAGGAAGTCATTGTCCTCGGTCGCCAGCAGCGCGCTTTGCTGCTCGACCTCGCCGATCAGGCCGACGGTGGAATCGGTGCCCATCTCGATGCTGTAATTGATCGCGTTGCGGTCGTTGGTCATGGTGAACATATGGACCATGAAATGGGCCCCGGGCTCGACGATCCGGGCCCTGCCCCCCATGAACACGAAATTGCAGGCGCTGAAACAGGTCCAGCCTGCGGGAATGCGGGTGATGATCAGCGCTCCGGATTCCCGGATCACACGGCCGGCTTCATTGCCCGCCCGCGCCACGCCACCGGGAGAGCGCAGCCAGATTTCGGTAATATCCGGATTGTCGGCCAGCATCGTGCGCAACCGGTTCGGCAGGCCTTCATCGACGGCCCCTTCGGCGTACAAGACCTTCGTCCCGTCGACCATCTTCGGCGTCAGTTCCATCGTCTTGTTGGTCGACCAGTTGGGCGCCAGCGGACAGGTCGGATTGTCCGGGTCTATCGCCGTCGGATCAGCATTGGTCGCACCCGTGGCAAAAAGGGCGGCGACGGCGATGGCGGTTTTGATCTTGTTGTTCATATTTCATGCCACGACTATATATCGTGTTTCTCCAGGAGCTTTGCACATCCGCTTGGACACACGGGTTTCTTCGCCATCCACAATAACAACATCCGTGATGGTCATGCAACTTGTACCGTCAGCCGACTGTGTTTTTGCGGTCGCGGTGGAACTGCCCGAAACACCGGCTCGCGTCTGGCTGGTCCATTGCGAACTGGTGCCAACCTGATCGGAACGGGTCACGCTCCGCGTCGCTTCCGCTGCCTGCAACTGCTCATCAGGGTTCAGTCGGCAGGCAATGGCATTGGTCAGCGTATCGGCCACTTCCGCGCGGGGAACGAAGGACCCGGCCAGGCCGAGACCGCTGGTGGCCCGCCGGGTGAAATCCCCGATCATGCTGCCGAGGATGGATTTGCCGATCGATTTCTTCGTATCGGTGGCGCAATCATGGTTCTTGGCCTCGTCGGTCGCGCTGCTGTCGGCCGATGGCTGCTTTTTGAACAGCCCGCCGAATTGCGCCGAGGCAGGCGCCGGCACCGCCAGCGCCAGGATCACTGGCGCGGCGACCAGTGCGGAAATATGATGGCGATCTTTTGGACGCATGAGAAATCCTCGATGGCGATTGGACTATACATATCCTATCCTCCCTTTCGTCACAAGCAGTGGCTTGGATCACACCGGCGGCGAAATCAGGGATAGAAAAAGGATAATTAGCTGTTATCCTGCGCAAATTATCAGCAAAGGTTGAACCATGATCAAGAAATTCGCAGGTTTCTGTTCGGCAATATTCCTGCTTGCGGCCTGCCTCGGCGCGAATGACGCCGCCGCATCGGATCCGATATCCGGAACCCTGCTGGTCGGCAACAAGGGCGAGGACAGCCTGAGCTTCATCGACCTGCAAAGCGGCAAGGAAAGCGCACGACGGAAAACCGGCAGCCAGCCGCACGAGATCGCCATATCGCCCGATGGCAGGCTCGCCGCGGTCGTATCCTATGGCGGGGAAACCATCGATATTTTTGATATAGCGTCGATGGACCGGGTCGAGACCGTGTCGCTCGCCCCCAACCGCCGCCCCCATGGCATTCTGTGGCTGGATGACGGCCGGATCATCGCCACCACCGAAGGCAGCGACAGCGTCGCCATCGTCTCTCCGCCGAACGGCGAAACGCAGCAGCGCACAATTTCGACCATCGCCACTGGCCAGAAGGGCAGCCATATGCTGGTGGTCACGCCGGACAAGTCGCGCGCCTTTGTCACCAACATGCAATCAGGTACGGTCAGCGTGCTCGATCTGCCCGGCATGACCAAGATCGCGGATCTGCCGGCGGGAACCGAACCGGAAGGACTGGCGATCACCCCGGATGGCAAGACGGTCTGGGTGGCCGACCGCCTGGACAACCGGTTGCGGGTTTTCGATGCCCAGAGCCTCGCGCAGGTCGCCATCATCGAAACCGGGAAATTTCCGATCCGCGTGGCGATCAGCCCCGATGGCGCCACTGCGGTCACTTCCAATCTGGGGGACGGCGCGCTCGGTCTGTTCGATGTGGCGACGCGCAAGCCCATGGGTGAAATAAAGGTCAGCGGCACCGCCGATTCCCGGTAGGTGACGATCCTCTTCTCGCCCGATGGCAAAAAGCTCTTTGTGGCCGAAACCGGTCCTGATAAAATTGCCGAGGTAGACATGGCAGCCGGCAGGGTCACCCGCCGGTTCGACGCTGGCATGGACGGAGACGGACTGGGCATCACCATCAGCGATTCGGCTGCAAAGGAATAGATCAGGACCATGGTTAGCCCCGGGTCGCGCCTAGGGAGACGAAAAAGTGCAGAAGCCATTCAATCGATTGCAGGCGTGGATGATCAAGGCGATGGCCGAAGCCCTGTTTCACAATCGCAAAATGGCCATTTCCGCCGACCAGGTGGTCGACAATCTGCAGGAACATTTTTCCAATATCGAGGGCAAGAAGCCGGATGAGATCGGCTTGGCGCTTTATGGCCTGCTGCTCGTTCTGGGTGGCCCCTTTTTCCTGGCGGCGCCTCCCGGAATCCGGAAGAACCTGATCCGCCGCCGGCTGCAGAAGTCCCGCATCGATTTCTTTCAGGACATCGCCCGCACCAAGGGCGTCATCCTGGCCGGCTATTATGGCCACTGGCAACATGGCGACGAAGCGGCCAATTTCGACAATCCCATTTATGCCGATCTCGCCTTCGAGCTGCCGTCGCAGCGTGACCGCTCGGCACCCGGCGAACGCCCGGTCCACCGCGAAACGCATCGCGATCTCACGGCCAGCGTGTTCGTCGGTCATGATGCCGTCCCGGAGGAAACCGACGTGATTGTGATCGGATCGGGAGCGGGTGGTGCGGTCGCCGCCGCGGCGGTCGCCGACGAGGGACATGAAGCATTGGTCATCGAGGCCGGCGGCCACTATCCCTCGTCCCGCCTGACCCATGAAGAAGCCCGGATGACCGCGCGCCTGTTCAAGGATGGCGCCCTGCAAACCACCGCCGACCGGGACATCATCGTCTTTCAGGGCCGGGTGGTCGGCGGCTCCACCGTCATCAACAATGGCATCTGCCTGCGCATGAAACAGCAAGGGCTTGTCCATCCCGACGCCGAGGATGTCTATGAAACATGGGCCGAGCTGGGGGCCCCGGTCAGCGAGGCCGAACTGGCGCGCAGCTACGATGCGGTCGAGCAGGTTCTGGAAGTGGCGGAAATTGACCCGATCCTCGGGCGCAACAACGGTCCCCACCTGATCGACGGCTGGCACAAATATGCCGCGCAATCGAACGACCCCATGGACCACAAGGCCGTCACCGCATGGTTTCGCAAAAATTACGGCCCGGACAAGCCGGACACCGAATGCGTCTATTGCGGCTATTGCAACACCGGCTGCCCCTATGGCCGGAAAAAGGCCATGCCGGAGAGCTTTCTCGCCCATGCAACCAGCGATGCGCGCAGCAAGCCGGCCCGGATCCTGGACCGGGCCGAAGCGATCGAAATCCTGTGGGACGAGGGCGCCAATGGCAAGCGCATCGCCCATGCGGTCGAGGTCCGTCTGAACGGCGGCGGCAAGCGCACCATTCGGGCCCGCAAGGGCGTGGTGGTGGCGGCAGGCGCACTCGCCTCCAGCAAGCTGCTGCAGGACAGCGGCATATTGCAGTCAGGGACCAATATCTCGCTCAACATCGCCTGCCCGGTCGTCGCCCTGATGCCCGAAGGGATGAACATGAATGTCTGGAACGAGGACCAGATGGCGACCTATGTCGACCGCGGCGATTTCCTGATCGAAAGCCATTTCCAGCCGCCGATGAGCATGGCGACGCTGGTGCCGGGCTGGTTCGAGGATCATTATGAACGGATGAAAAATTACAATCGGCTGGTGTCCGCCGGCGTCCTGTTTCCGGCCGACCGGCTCGGCTATATGGACAATGGCAAGCTCAAGCTGAAGATCGGCGAGGACGAACTGGCGCTGCTCCGCCGGGCCCTGGCGACGATGACCAAGGTCCATTTCCTGAATGGTGCGATCGAGGTCTATCCGGCCCTGCTCCGCGGACAGACATTGGCCAGCGACATGAGCCACGACGATATTGATGCCTTCTATGAGAATGCGATAATCGAGCCGGACGATGTGGTCCTGTCGAGTTCCCATCCCCATGGCGGCAATGCGATCAATATCGACCCGCACAAGGGCGTGGTCGATCTCAACCAGCGCGTGCACAATACCACCAATTGCTATGTTGCCGATGCCAGCGTGATGCCCAGTTGCATTCGCGTTAACGCTCAGCTGACCACCATGGCCATGGCCCACCGCGCGCTGGCGGGGAAAAGGCGCTTCGGCTAAACCTTGAAGCTGAAATCGGGCAGCGACTGGAAGGCACTTCTCAGCGCATCACCCCAGCCCTCCGAAATCGACTGGAAATAGGGATCGACTTTTTCGATCCGCTGCTGCCGCGTGATCGCGAAACTGTCCGCCTCATAGATATGCATGTCGAGCGGCAAATCGACCGCCAGATTGGCGCGAATCGTCGAATCAAAGGAGACCAGCAACAGTTTGACGGCATTTTCGAAGCTCATGTCCGGCTCGAAGGCACGGACCAGGATCGGACGGCCATATTTGGTTTCGCCGCTCTGGAAAAAGGGACTGTCGTCGCTGGCTTCGATAAAATTGCCGGCCGGATAGATCAGGAAAAGCCGCGGATCGCTGCCCTGAATCTGCCCGCCGACGATCAACGTGGCGCCAAAGGGGGATTTGGCGTCTTGGCCCTCCTTCGAATAGGTCTTGACCACCTCGCGCAGGGTTTCGCCAATGATCGTGGCGACCTGGAACATCGACGGTGCCTGCAGGATCGAGGGATTGCGGTCATCGGGATGCTTGCCACGCTCGTCCAGCAGGCTGACCACCGCCTGCGTGGTCGCCAGATTGCCCGCCGAAAGCAAGGTGATCACCCGATCGCCAGGGACTTCCCAGCTGGTCAGTTTCTTCACCTGGGCAATATCATCGACCCCCGCATTGGTGCGGGTATCCGACATGAAAACTAGGCCGCGTTTCATCCGCAGGCCGACGCAATAGGTCATTATTTGTTCCTGAATAAGCTCGAGGCTGGTTTACTGCTGAACCTGAAGCGTGACAATCATCTCTTCGCTTCCCGCGCCGTAACGCATCCCCGAAATCGGCGAAGCTTCGCGATAGTCAAGGCCGGTTGCTATGCGCACATAGCGCTCGTCCGGAGAATAGCCATTGGAAACGTCGAATCCGACCCATCCCAGCCCCTGGATATGCGCCTCTGCCCAGGCGTGGGTGGCGTCCTGATCAACGCGGTCGCTCATCATCAGATAGCCCGAAACATAGCGGGCCGGGAAACCCATCAGACGGGCAGCGGCACAGAAAATATGGCTATGATCCTGGCATACCCCTTCCCCGATCTTGATCGCGGTTTCGGCATCGGTTTCGGCATCGGTCCGGCCCGTTCTATAGGCGACTTTCTCCACTACCGCCGCAGACAGGCCATGGAGCTTCGCGACATCATTTTCAAAATCTTCGCCCAGGGATGCTACCAGTTTCCTGGTTTCCGGACCCGGCTTTGTCAAATCAGTCGCCTGTTTGAAATACCAGAGCGGCGCAAATCCGGAGTGCGAGCCCATGATCCCGCTGCCGTCGCTATTTTCGACTTCGCCGCTGCACCGGATCGATATTTCCGTGCGCCCCTGCTCGATGCTGATCAGGTCGACATGATTGCAGTGCTGGTCCTCGAAGGACAGCTCCACCTTGCCGCCTTCGATTTCAATATTCCAGCTCTTGACCTTCTGGCCGGGCCGCTCCTTCGGACGCAGCCTGACTTGCTGCAATCCATATTGCACGGGCGTGTCATAGACATAGCGGGTTTCGTGATTGATCTTCAGCAGCATGACTAAGAGATCCTGTCCTGAAAATTGAAATCTGTTTCGATTTGCGCGGCCAGACCGTTATTCGCGATAATGAAATCGGATATATATTCGTGCAGCCCATATTCAAAAATCGCTTCGATCGGCCGGCTCAACATATCATTGCATATTTCATGCGCGAGTTCGCCGGACCGGCTCTTGCGACCGTAATTATCGTCGATATAGTTCAGATTGTCGCTGATCTTTGAATAGCAGAAGGTCAGGGACCGGGGCATTTGCTTGTGCAGGATCAGATAGTCGGCAACCGCCTGGGCGCTGATATCCGGGCCATTGAGCCAGCGGAAGGAACGGTGCGCCGACACCGATCGTAAAATCGTTTCCCATTGCACATTGTCCACTGACGATCCGATCAGCGCGACCGACGGCAACAACAGATAATATTTCACATCGAGGATGCGCGCGGTACTGTCGGCCCGCTCCAGAAAGCTGCCAATCCGGAGAAAGTTGAAACCGTCATTGCGCAACATGGTGCCGAGCGTTGCCCCTCGGACCAGAGCGCTCTGCTGCCGGATCAGGCCCAGCGTCTCGGGCAGATCCTGCTCCTTCACCGGTTTGGTCATGGCGGCATTCAAGGTAATCCAGCTTTCGTTGGTCGCTTCCCATACTTCCCGGGTCAGCGCCGTTCTTGCGGTCCTTGCGCTATCCCGTGCCTTTTTCATCAACGCCATCACGCTGCTCGAATTGTCGCGATCGCGGAGCAGGAAATCGATAACCTTTGCGGAACTGAAATCATCATGCTTCGCGCGATAGGCATCAATCACGCCCGATGACTTGAGCACCGAGGACCATTCATCGCTCGCAGATGCCGAGCGGGTCAGCGAGATACGGAATCCCGCATCGATGAAACGGGCGCTATTTTCCACACGCTCGAGATAACGAGACATCCAGAACAGGCTTGCGGCTGTTTTACCCAGCATCAGAAACGCCCCCTCATTCTTCCAGCACCCAGGTATCCTTGGTGCCTCCGCCTTGGCTGCTGTTCACCACCAGCGACCCCTTGGTCATTGCCACCCGGGTCAAGCCGCCCGGCGTGATGCTGATGCCATTGGGCGACACCAGGACAAACGGCCTGAGATCGACGTGGCGCGGCGACAAGCCCTTTTTCGTGAAAATTGGCACGGTCGACAGCGCCAGCGTTGGCTGGGCGATATAATTGCTGGCATTGGCGATCAGCTTGGCCCGGAAGGCGGACACTTCCTTTTTCGAGGCCGCCGGTCCGACCAGCATGCCATAGCCGCCGGAACCGTGAACCTCCTTGACCACCAGTTCCTCGAGATGTTCCAGCACATAGGCCAGCTGGTCTTTTTCTGAGCAGCGCCAGGTCGGTACATTTTCGAGCAATGGCTTCTCGCCCGTATAAAATTCGACGATGTCGGGCATGTAGCTGTACAGCGCCTTGTCATCGGAAATCCCGGTTCCCGGTGCATTGGCAATGGTGATGCCGCCCGAACGATAGACGTCGAATATCCCCGGCACGCCGAGCATTGATTGCGGATTGAAATTGAGCGGGTCCAGATAATCATCATCGACCCGGCGGTACAGGACATCGATTGCAGTATAACCCTCGGTGGTTCGCATGGCGACCCGACCGTCGACAATCTTGAGATCATGGCCCTCGACCAGTTCCACGCCCATCTGGTCGGCGAGAAAGCTGTGCTCGAAATAGGCGCTGTTGTGGATACCCGGCGTCAATACCGCGACGACCGGCTTGCCCTCACATTTCGGCGGCGCACATGCCGCCAGCGAACGCCGCAGCTGGCCGGGATAGTGACTGACCTCCTGCACCTTGATCTTGGCAAACAGCTCGGGGAACATCTGCAACATGGTTTCGCGATTTTCGAGCATGTAGCTGACGCCCGAAGGGGTCCGGGCATTGTCTTCGAGTACGTAAAATTCTTCGTCGCCGGTCCGGACGATATCGGTCCCGATAATATGGGTGTAAATGCCACCCGGCGGATTGACGCCGATCATTTGCGGCAGAAAGGCGGCGTTGTTGGCGATCAGCTCGATTGGTACGCGGCCCGCCCGCAATATTTCCTGGCGGTGATAGATGTCATAGAGAAAGGCATTGATCGCACGGACGCGCTGCTCGATGCCTTTCGACAGCTTGCGCCATTCGCGTGCCGACAGCACGCGCGGCACCACGTCAAAGGGGATCAGCCGCTCGTCGGCTTCATCCTGGCCATAGACATTGAAAGTGATTCCGGTCTTCCGGAAAAAGGCTTCCGCCTCGGCGGATTTGCGATGGAGCCGTTTGACGTCTTCGCCATCGAGCCAGTTCTTGTAGTCCTGATAAGGAGGCCGGACATGTTCCCCGCTACCCAGCATTTCATCGAACAATCATTATCCCCTTGTACGCAGCTTCCAAATCCGTCCTCCCGGCATCCGACTAGCGCACCAAAGCCCTGAAAGCAAAGGAAATGCAGAAATCAGCGGTTTCAGGGCGCTCAAACGGAATATGTGACGCCGGTCATTTCTTCCGAGATATCCCACAATCGCTTGGCCGGTTCGATCCGCTTGGCCTTCGGCCGGGGCTGCACTTCGCGGGCTGGCCCGACCCATTCGCCGTTGCGGCTCGGCCCGAAATAGGTGCCGCTTTCTATATCGGATCCTGCAGCGGCAGCGAGCGTCGGCCACGCGCCCTGCGCCGCACTGTTCATGAACAGGCCGGAAACTGGCCGGATCAGGGAAACCATAAAGCCGGGAAAATTTCTGGCCAGCTCGGTATCCGCTACCCCGGGATGGCAGGCGACCGCCAGGATCGGCGAATCCGCCGCGCGCAGGCGCCGGTCGAGCTCGTACATGTGCAGCAGATTGGCCAGCTTGCTCATCGCATAGCGGCCCCAGCGGCTGTAATTTTCCTCTGCATTGATATCGTCAAAATCGATCCGGCCGCTGCGGTGCGCCATGCTCGAGGTGATCACCACCCGCGGCGCCTCTCCTTCTGCCAGCTTGTCGAGCAACAGCCCGGTAAGCGCGAAGGTGCCCAGATGGTTGACGCCGAATTGCGATTCGAATCCGTCGGACGTCTCTGCACGCGGCGGCATCATGATCCCGGCATTGTTCAGCAGAACATCAAGCCGCGGCTCCTGTTCGACAAGTGCGGCAGCATCACGGATGGACCGGAGATCTCCCAGATCTAGGGGAATATGGCGCAGATCGGCCTGCGGAAATTCTGCGCGAATCTGCGCCATCGCCGCCATCGCCCGGTCCTCGGAGCGACAGCCCATCAGCACCCGTGCGCCCTTGCCGGCCAGCGCCCTGGCGGACTCGTAACCAAGCCCGCTGTTCGCCCCGGTGACAAAAAAGACGCGCCCGTCCTGGCCGGGCACGTCCTTGTCGGTAAAATTGCTGATCGCCATGCCGCCTGTCTCCTGATCTTGCCCCGTTTCTAGCACAGAAATCCGGGGTCTGGCAGAAAATCAGCGCCCCCTGATCACTCCGGAGCGACGACCAGCCGGTTGTTGAGCGCCCGCACCGGACGCGCATTGTCGCCCATCAGCTTTTCAAACGCGGCAATCTGCTCCGCGCTCGCCGTGATCGGGGCGTTCAGCACATGCCAGTTGACCCCTTCGCTGCAGGGCGGCGTCGTCAGCGAGCCCATATAGCGATAGACCGAGCGATCGGCCGGCAGCATGCCGTTCGGATCGATCGTCTGGCCAGCAACTGTCGCCGGTTCGGATTTTCCGGCCGGAGCAGCGGCGAGAATCTTCGCCAGCTCGGCATTGGCAGCGCCTTCTTCAAACATCACGCCCAGCACGCCCAGCTTGCCGCCTTCGGTCGCATGAACGAAATGCCCGGTCAGCGGATAGCGCTTGCCGGAAATCGCATGTTCGGACGGCGTATGGAAGTGAATCTGGATCAGGTTGAAGGCCATGCCGCCGCTGGTCATCGTCGATCCGGGCGCAAAATCGGCCTGGATGGTCAGTCCCTTGTTCGAAACGGTCAGCGGTCCGGTCTCATAGTCCACGGTCAGCGCCACATTGCCCATGGCATTGGCCCCTGCCAGATCGATCGGCGACTGCATGTCGCCCTTTTCGCACAATGCATATTTGTCGGCCAGCTGGCCCCATTTTTCCGGACCATTGTCCGCTCCATAGCCATAGGCCTGATGATGCTCGGCCAGGGCCGGGCTGGAGAGGAGAAGTGCGGCCATCACGGTGCCCGAAATGCGTCGATAGATCATGCCATTCCTTTCAGATTGATCGGCCGCCTCTTTTCGTCGCGGCCATGTCGTGGCGCTTCTCTAGAATCTCGCTTTCCAGGAAACAATTGCAACAAATATGGCTTTTCAATAGAAATTATCAATCGCTCCATGGCCCGACACCGCCCGGTTGCGCTCGCCCATATCCACATCACTTTACTTCCCGTCGATATCGTCTAATCGCTGCTGCCAATAGTTTTGGAGATTATCATGCGTGCCGACGCGCAAGCCTATGTCGACCGGATCGACGCCGCCCTGTCCCTGATCAAGACCGCCCTCAACTGGGATGCGGCGCTCCGCCGTCTCGACGAATTGAACGCCCGGGTCGAGGATCCGACCCTGTGGGACGACCAGACTGCCGCGCAGGCGGTGATGACCGAGCGCCGGCGCCTCGATGAATCGATCACCGCAGCCCGCGAAATCCAGCAGGAACGGGACGATGCTCTGGAATTTATCGAGATGGCCGAGGAAGAAGGCGATGCCGGTCTGGCCGACGAAGGCGTAGCCAGTCTCGAAAAGCTCGCCGCTCGGGCCGACCGCGACAAGGTCAAGGCGCTGCTCTCCGGCGAGGCGGACAGTCTCGACACCTATATCGAAATCCACGCCGGCGCCGGCGGCACCGAGAGCCAGGACTGGGCCGAGATGCTGCTACGCATGTACCAGCGCTGGGCCGAGGCGCGCGGCTACAAGGTCTCGATGGTCGATTATCAAGCTGGCGACCAGGCCGGCATCAAGTCGGCGACGATCGAGGTAAAAGGCGAAAATGCCTATGGCTATGCCAAGACCGAAAGCGGCGTCCACCGGCTGGTCCGCATCTCGCCCTTCGACAGCGCCGCCAAGCGCCACACCAGTTTCTCCAGCGTCTGGGTTTATCCGGTGATCGACGACAGTTTCGAGGTCGAGATCAACGAGAGCGATCTGAAGATCGACACCTATCGCGCCTCCGGCTCGGGCGGACAGCATGTCAACACCACCGACAGCGCCGTGCGCATCACCCACCAGCCGACCGGGATCGTCGTCGCCAGCCAGAATGACCGCAGCCAGCACAAGAACCGTGCCACCGCCATGGGCATGCTGAAGGCGCGCCTGTTCGAGGCCGAGCTGCAGCGCCGCGAGGCCGAGGCCTCGGGCGAATATGAAGCCAAGACCGAGATCGGCTGGGGCCACCAGATCCGCTCCTATGTCCTGCAGCCCTATCAGATGGTCAAGGATCTGCGCACCGGCCACACCAGCAGCGCCCCCAATGCCGTGCTCGACGGCGGCCTCGACGAATTTATCGCCGCGACGCTCGCACAAAAGGTGACCGGCGAGAAGGTCGATGTTGAGGATGTCGACTAGGGAGGCTTGTGCCCCTGCATGGCGGATCAAACTTGGTGCCGCCCCATTCGTCCTGAGCCTGTCGAACGACAGACTGCGACCATAGACCTATTTCGGCAAGCGCGGAACGAACCCCATATTAAGCGCTCCGGATCAGTTGGATTTGGACTTTGAAACACGCCGTGCACCATCGCACCGGCTGGCAATCCAGCTTGCGAAAGGCCAACCTGCTCCTGGTGACCGACACAGATTGAGGTCCGCGCGCCTTCCCGAGGGAACAACAGCCAAGCCGCTTTACGCGCAGATATGCGCCGGTTTCATGCCTGAACCTCCGCGTGAACCCTCGTAAAAATACTTACCGACAATCCCTTACTTACAAGTCTGTCAGCTTCCGACAAATAGTCGTTCTGAACTCGGTTAACAAAACTTAGTCAATCAATTGAGACTTTTAGAGAGGAAATCAAAATGACCTTTGATCCGAAATACCGCATGTCCATTCTGCAATCCACGTCCGCCATGATGGCACTCATGATGTACGGCGTGAGCACTCCCGCCATCGCCAATAGCGGGGCAGAAGATGCTTCTGCTGCACAGCATTCAGGTGGCAGCGGTCACGACAGTTCATCGCATGACAGCGACACGCATGATTCCGGCTCCGACCATCAGCAAGGCGGGTCCCAGGGCCAAAAGGGCAAGGGCCGCGATCCGGGCACCACATCGGGCAAGGGCAAGGGCAGCATGGAGGATATCTTCCGTGAAATTTCCGGCGAGGACGAAGGTGATGATTCGGATCGCCCGGACTGGGCCGGTGCCAAGGGCGGCAAGAACGAACATGGCGGCAAGCCGGGCACCGCCGGCAGCACGAAAGGCGATCTTTTCGGCGATCTTTACGTCATCCTGCGGGATGAAAATGGCATCCCGATCCTGACACCCGAAGGCTTTGTCCAGCCGATTGATGCGGACGGCAACCCGATTCCGCTCGATGAAGAAGGCGCCCCGATCGATCCTTCCCTGGCGATCGAGGTTGAACTGGGCCGGTTGAATGTTGGCCGGGCCCCCACTTCGGTGCTCGACCGGCGGGCGCAGGAAGTCATCGACTTGCTCAATGAAGCGACCGCAATTTCTCTGGACGCGGCCGGACGTCTGGTCCTCACAGTGGACGGTGTCGCCAATACGATCGATTCCCCACTGGAAAATCTTGCCATCTATGTGGCCCTGATGACCACCGGAACGATACCGGGAGTCGACGACCTGCCCGGCACCGAATTTGACCATCTGGTGGATGGTGTCTTCACCGCCGAAGACATGCTGTCGGCAGCGTCATTTCTTGCGGCTGGCAGCGACAAGGCGGGCGAACTGACAACCGACGAAGTGGCCTATATCAACGCATTTCTCGATATCAACACGGTCAAGCAGGGCGATGTCACCTACTCCAGTATCGACTATAGCAGCTTCAGCTATGACCGGTCCGATATCTACGCGAATGTCACCGTTACGGTGCTGGTGCAACAGCCCGACGGCAGCTGGGTTCCAACGGAAGTGAACGTCTATGAGGCGGTATTCGGCAGTGTCGATTATTCCGGGTCCGGAACACTGTCCGCCTTTGCGCAGGCAGCCGAGGATGCCCGGGCGATCATCGAATATATTCATGAATATGCCCTTCCCGCCGACCAGGGGAATTGACGATCAATGTGTCGGCGGCAGACCCGCCGACACAGACCATTCTCTCCAACGAAGGAAATTTTGCGATGACCATGAAGACAGGATTCCTTGGCAAGATGCTGGCTGCAGCTGCCATGATCAGCCTCGTGACCGGCTGCATGACGGCGACGCCCTATCAGCCCGACGTGAGCGGACAGGCGGTGTCTGGCGGCTATTCCGACGAACGGCTGAGCGAAAACCGGTTCAGGGTCAAATTTGCCGGCAACAGCCTGACATCGCGTGACCGGGTGGAGGGTTATCTGCTCTATCGTGCAGCGGAGCTGACGGTGCAAAATGGCTATGATTATTTCATAATCATTGACCGTCTCACCGAACGGGACGTGCAGACCTATGTCGAGCCGGACCTTTATTATCGCCCCTATTATGGCACCGCCTATTCCTATTGGCGGCCGCACTGGCGCTATTATGAACCCAGCATCGGCTGGAGCGTCTGGCATCCCGAATGGGGCACTTCATTCTGGGCCGGTCGCGCCGATTACCGCAGCATAGAGCGCTTTGAAGCCCAGGCCGAGATCGTCATGTACCGCGGCAAACCGTCCGCAAGCGAACGCAAGGCATTTGACGCGCGGAGCGTGATCACCGATCTGGAACCGACGATCCAGCGGCCAGATTGATCCGGTTTGATCATTGATTACAGGGGAATCATCGTGATGAACAAGGCGGCCAGGCCATCAACCGGCCAATCGCTTGGCCTGTCGGCTGGCGGTCGAAATCGTCGGCACAGTTTCAGGCTTGCTATCATGGCAGCGGCGGCAATGCCGACTGCCGTGGCGGCACAGGAAGTCTCGGTTCAAGCGCAATCCGATCAGGTCGACCCCGTTGCGACCGCGTCGTCCAGGCAGGACGCACCGGCTCCCGGCAAGCCTGATCTTGAAACTCGTTCGGTCTCGGGCAACCGCCTCAACCTCTCGGTCGATGCCGGAGTGGAATATAACGACAATATTTTTGCGACCCGCAATGACGAGGTGGATGATTTTCTGGTCTCGGTCAGGCCCAGCGCAAGCTATACGCTCGGCGATCAGAAAAGCCGCCTCTCGCTCTCCGCCTCGGGGGAATTGGGCCGCTACTTCGACAATGAGAGCGAGGATTATGATGACTGGCAGATCGGCATAAACGGACGGTCGCAACTGGCTTCCAATATTACCCTGGTCGCAGGCGGCGACTATCGCTGGGACCACGAAAGTCGTGCATCGCCGGAAGCGGTGAACGGAATCGAACCGACGCAATATGAACGCGCCTATGGTTTTGCCGGACTACTGGTCGGATCGAATCCGATAACCGCCCGCTTTGTCGGGACGGTGAACCAGTTTGATTTTGATGACGTGAATACCCTGGCCGGGGTCATCAACAATGATGACCGCGACCGGACCCAATATGAATTTGGCGTCCGTGCCGGCTATGCTCTCGGTTCCGGGTCGGAAGTTTTCGTTCAGGGCGCCTATGACAAGCGGGACTATGACCAGGCGATCGATGATTTTGGCTATGTCCGCTATTCCGATGGCTTCACTGTTGCCGTTGGTGCCAAGCACCGGCTGACCAATCGTCTTTCCGGCGAGCTGTTCATTGGATATCTGCAACAGGATTATCGGGATGCCCGGTTCACCGACATCTCGACCATTGATTTTGGTGCCATTGTCGACTGGCGCGGCCCGGCAGGTCTCTCTGCGTCATTCCGGGTTGATCGCAGCGTCGAGGAAACGACCCTGCCCGGTGCATCATCCTATCTGCTTACCGCCGGAAGCTTTTCGATAACGGCCAATCCCCACCCGCGAATTTCTGCCGGCCTCGGCCTGCGGGGTTCGCATTATGACTATCGCGGTGTCGATCGGTCAGAATCCGTTCTCAGCGCAAATTTATGGGCGCGCTATTTTCTGACGCAGCATCTGTTCGTCGGCACCGACTATACGCTGGCGCAGCGCAGTTCCAACGCTGCGGGTTTTGACTATGACCAGAATCGCTTCATGTTCCGGATCGGGGCGCAATTGCAACCGCATTACAGCGACGGCGCTGCCCCGATCGCAATGGGCCCATTGTCGCCTGGAGGGGCATATGCAGCCCTTACCCTGGGTCATGGCGCGCTTATTACAGGACTCGATGGACCGCGCGGCCCGGGCGACAATACCGCAGATTTTGGCGATGCAGGTCTAAGTTACGGCGGCGTTGTCGGCTACGGCCTGCTGCTCGACTCGCTCTATCTTGGGATTGAGGCGCAGGGACAGTTCGACGGACCGGATTGGCTGCACACCGCCAGCCGCGTCTTCTCGCTGGAACAGAAAGACAGTTTCAGCCTGTCCGGGCGCATCGGCTATGCCGCTGGCCGTGATAATCTCGCTTATGCTCGAGCCGGTGTGACCAGCACGAATTTCCGCACCACTTATGTCCACGCCACCAACAACTATGTCGAGAGCGATCGCATGACCGGCCTGGAATTTGGCGTCGGCATGGATGTCCGGGCCGGTCGCCGTGGCTTCCTGCGGATGGAATATGCGCTAACCTCCTATGGCGATACCGACATACCAACCGGTGGCGGGAATTTTGACAATTTTTCGACCTCGAGAACCCAGTTTCTGGTCGGCGGCGGCATCCGTTTCGGGACCAGGTCGGATCAGGAAGACGAGGCCCCCGCCACCGATTTCTCCGGTTTCTATATCGGCGCCCAATTCGGGCACGGGTCCCTGTCCAGCGCCAATATGGGGACGCGCAGCGGCGGCACCCCGATCGATATCCAGCGCGCCAGCCAGGGTCCGGTTGTTGGATTGTTTGCGGGTGTCGGCACCGTGCTTTCCGGCTTCTATGTCGGAGCGGAAGTGGAAGGCGATATATCCAATATCAACTGGAACATTGAACGCGAACCAAACGGTCGCATCTATTCCGCCGAACATGAATATTCCTTCGGCGTGCGCGCACGGCTGGGCTACCAGTTCAGCGACCGGGCGCTGATTTACGGTCATGCCGGCGCAGTGCGCACCCATTTCAACATTCCCTTCAGCACCAACAGCACCACGATCTACTCGGAAGAAACACGAACCGGCCTCCGATTTGGTGCGGGAATGGAAATCGGTCTTGGCAAACATGCCCGCCTGCGCTTGGACTACAGCCTGACCGACTATCGCAAATATGACGTGGCGGTCGGCTCCTCGTCAGACAGGTTCGACCACAAGGAAAATCTGTTCCGGCTCGGCTTTGCCTGGAAATTGTGAACGCCTTGCATGGGGCTATGCCGTTCGGCAGGATTTACATTTCGCTTTCCTACACGGGGCCGGATCGATATCCTTTCGCCCCTGACCGAGGCGACAATGACCAAAAATCCTGTTGACCGAATAATTCGGAACCATCCGCGCCGGCCCGACCAGGATGGGCGATGCTCCGTCTTTCCTGCTCCCGGGACAAAAGGCTGCGATGACCGGCGGTCGACGGATCGACGGACGGAGATTTCTGCGAGCCTCGCTGCAGCTGTTCCTGCGGCAACGACACCGCCGATCATGACCGGAAATCATGCGCTGGCGGCGGCCATTACCGGCTCCGGCCTGCCACCCGTTTTTCGCCATAGGGGGTGTGACCCGTGTGACCCTTGACTGGCTTCTCCCTTGCCGCGGCCATATCCCAAACAGGGATTGAACCGCGCCCTGCGCTCGCCTAGTCTCTCGCCGATGAAAAATATCGCTGCTGCTCCCGACCGCCTGCCCATATTCCGGCTCCCACCTGCCCGTCTGGCCGCAGGCCTGGCCGCGGTGCTGCTGCTCAGCGTGCCGCTCGGTGCCTGCAAGCGGCTGCCCGACGAAAATGACATGCGCCCAGAAAGCGCGCGCGCCTATCCACCGGCGTCGCGGCCGGTATCGGAGCTGGCCGGCAATCAATGGTCTACCGAAACGGCGCGCGACAAGCGCGGCGAGGCCGAGGAGATCATGAAGGCGGCGGGGCTGGAGCCGGGCATGACGGTCGCCGACATCGGTGCGGGTGAAGGCTATTATACCGTAAGGCTCGCTGAAAAGGTCGGTGCCGAGGGCCGGGTGCTGGCGCAGGATATCGACGAGGGTGCGATCGACCGGCTGGCCGAGCGGGTCAACCGGGAGAGTCTCGACAATGTCTCGATCAAGCTCGGCGCGCCCGATGATCCGCGGCTGCCGGAGAACAGCTTTGACCGGATCTTCCTGGTCCACATGTATCACGAGGTCCGCGAACCCTATGCCTTCCTGGCCCGGCTGCGGCCGGCGCTGGTCGGCAAGAGCGGGCCGTTCGGGGCCGGCGAGGTGATCGTGGTCGACGTCAACCGCGATTTCGCGCAGCACGGAATCCCGCCGAAGCAGCTTTTCTGCGAATTCGAGGCGGTCGGCTACGAGCTGGTCGGCTTCATGGAACGCCCCGAACTCGGTGGCTATTTCGCAAGATTCCGGGTCAAGGGCCCGGCGATAGCGCCTGAGGAAATCAGGCCCTGCCCCTATCAGCGGAACAAGGGATAGCTCAGCTCGTTTTCAGTGCGCCCGTCGATGTGTCTTGCCGTCGCCGGGCCTTGCGGGCCAGTCGCCGCCAGTGACGCCAGTCTCGCGCTGACAGGCTGTGATTGCTGGCGCGCTCCTGCAGGATATCGGGCGCCTCGTCTCCATATTGCGAAAAAAATAGCGAATTTCGCGTTCGTCCCTGACGCGTCGGTGAGGTGGCTCGAAAATGCCAAACATCTATGGCTCCCAACTAACAGTGTCGACCCCACTAAAAACCCCGCCTTCAGTATATGTATGTCCGGATCAAGTTTCAACCGATTCTGATGATCGACTTGTCGCAAAATCGCCTTTTTCCGGCGCCTGGCGGCACCATGCTAGCCTTCGTCACCCATCTTCAGCGCGGCGATGAACGCCTCCTGCGGGATGCTGACATTGCCATATTCGCGCATCTTGGCCTTGCCCTTCTTCTGCTTGTCGAGCAGCTTCTTCTTGCGGCTGATGTCGCCGCCGTAGCATTTGGCGGTGACGTCCTTGCGCATCGCCGAGATCGTCTCGCGGGCGATCACCTTGCCGCCGATCGCGGCCTGGATCGGGATCTTGAACAGATGGCGCGGGATCAGGTCCTTGAGCCGTTCGCACATGTGCCGGCCGCGGGCCTCGGCGGCGTCGCGGTGGACGATCATGCTGAGCGCGTCGACGGGATCGCCGTTGACCATGATGTTCATCTTGACCAGCTGGCCGGTGCGCAGCCCGATCTGGTGATAGTCGAAGCTGGCATAGCCGCGCGAGATGCTCTTCAGCCGGTCGTAAAAGTCGAACACCACCTCGTTGAGCGGCAGCTCGTAGACCACCTGCGCCCGGTCGCTGACATAGGTCAGGTTCTTCTGTATCCCGCGGCGGTCCTGGCAGAGCTTCAATATGCCACCGAGATATTCGTCCGGGCAGTAGATGGTCGCCTCGATCCAAGGCTCCTCGATCTCGCGGATCTTGACCACGTCGGGCATGTCGGCCGGGTTGTGCAGGAACATCTCGCTGCCGTCGTTCATCTCGATCCGGTAGACCACCGACGGCGCCGTGGTGATCAGGTCGAGGTCATATTCGCGGGTCAGCCGTTCCTGGACGATCTCCAGATGCAGCAGCCCCAGGAACCCGCAGCGGAACCCCTGCCCCAGGGCCGCGCTGGTCTCCATCTCGAAGGTGAAGCTCGCGTCGTTGAGCCTGAGCTTGCCGATACTCTCGCGCAATTTCTCGAAGTCCGCCGCATCGACCGGGAACAGGCCGCAGAACACCACCGACTGCACTTCCTTGAAGCCGGGCAGCGCCTCGGGCGCCGGGTTCTTGACCGTGGTGATGGTGTCGCCGACCGCGGTCTGGCTGACTTCCTTGATCTGCGCCGTGATAAAGCCGATCTCGCCGGCCGCCAGTTCCGGCAGCTGCTCGATCTTCGGCCGCATGCAGCCGACCCGGTCGACCAGATGCTCGGTCCCCTGGGCCATGAACTTGATCTTCAGCCCCTTGGTGATCACCCCGTCGATCACCCGGACCAGAATAACCACGCCGAGATAGGGATCGTACCAGCTGTCGACCAGCATCGCCTTCAGCGGCTTGTTGCGGTCGCCGCCCGGCGGCGGGATCTTGGCGACGATCTGCTCGAGAATATCCTCGATGCCGATACCCGACTTGGCGCTGGCCAGCACCGCCTCGGAGGCGTCGAGCCCGATGATCTCCTCGATCTCCTTGCGCACCCGCTCCGGCTCGGCGGCGGGCAGATCGATCTTGTTGGGCACCGGGATGATCTCGTGGTCATGCTCGATCGACTGGTAGACATTGGCCAGAGTCTGCGCCTCGACCCCCTGCGCCGCATCGACCACCAGCAGCGCGCCCTCGCAGGCCGCGAGGCTGCGCGACACTTCATAGGCAAAGTCGACATGGCCCGGCGTGTCCATCAGGCTGAGCTCGTAATCCTCGCCGTTCTTCGCCTTGTAGTGGAGCCGCACGGTCTGCGCCTTGATCGTGATGCCGCGCTCTTTCTCGATATCCATATTGTCGAGCACCTGCTCGCTCATCTCGCGCTCGGTCAGCCCGCCGGTCTGCTGGATCAGCCGGTCGGCGAGAGTCGACTTGCCATGGTCGATATGGGCGATAATGGCGAAATTGCGGATATGGCTTTGATCGGTCATGCGCGCCCGTTAGCAGGGGCGTGCAGGCTTGTCAGCAGGAAACGACTGCGGCGGGGACGGGGCTATCGCAAGCCGACTTCTCCCATGAGCCGGACCTTATCTTGACAAACTTTACAGTGTT
>Ga0075467_10000293_pt1 | contig 37761 bp, 3 predicted proteins | sample DEB08_DNA_9_FD_75067 | JGI IMG/M metagenome (GOLD analysis project Ga0075467, IMG submission 75067) | Aqueous microbial communities from the Delaware River and Bay under freshwater to marine salinity gradient to study organic matter... | ecosystem: Environmental > Aquatic > Marine > Coastal ... | reverse complement strand
GCATTGTCGTAGTTCTCATCAATAATTGAATCTTTGTCTGTAAAAAGAAAAACGTTTCGCTGCACTTCAACACCAGCCACATCTGCTCCCGAGGCATGCAAGATTGCCAGTTGCATTAGCTGATAAGACTTACCATGAGCTTGAGCTATTAATGCACTTTCACTATTAGTATTGCCTGAGGCTTGGCAAAAGCCAGGGATAGCTGTAAAGATAACCTTCTGCAACTCAGCAACTTGATTGTTGTAGTTATCCGTATCATCTTTGATCACCGCAAACAACCCGCCATCCTGACCTGGAGTATCGGGCTCACCTTCAACGTCGCTTGGAGTTGGCGGAATAAATAACTCTGCTTCTATATAGCCTATAAGGCCAAGCATCAATAAAGGCGAGTTCCTTTGACCCGGGTAACGGCACGTTAATACATTTCTTAATTTTTGTAGACCGCCGCGCCCCATCGTGCCGATAATACCTTTAAACGTGTCTTTATCAAAAGCGGCTTTTGCTACTCGAGCCGCTGCTCGTTTCTGAACATCGGTAACGGCTTCTCTTTGTAATTTTCTTACGGATCGCGCATATTCTCCCATTCCCTTAGGACCGGAGTTTTTAGAACGGGCTATTGCCTTCGCCGATGCTTTCAGCGACAGAGTAAATTTTCTACCCAAGGCAGCGCCAGGTATTGCATAGGCGTTGGGGAATATCGTATTAGAATTTTTATCATATTGTTGTTCCGGCAGAAAATACGCAGACTCCTCTCCCTCTGAAGTAATTTCATCATCACTGAGAGCCACGAACGACATAACATCTAAAAAGTCATCGGTCGAGGTAATCATTGTCGCCAAGGTCTTTATCGCCTCGCGACCCTCTTCATCCTTAGCCATATCGGCAATAATAATCACAAACGCGATGCCCTGAAAGACCAAACTAAAGTCTCTTCCTTTGGCCTTTTGGAACATCTTTTTGAAGACACCGCCAAAGTATTGAACCGCTTTTACATTGCCAAGTTTGAGCACCTTAATCGCCAGTTTTGCTGGAATGGTCACGGCTTTGAGTGGCGCGGCTGGGGGAAATAATGCCAAGACGTCGAGAATCGCGATGCTGAATGATAGGTAATCAACGTCTCGCCCCATCAGCATATTACCCATCTGTTCCCAAATGATTTGTAGGCTGTCTAGGCCTATCAGCATGCTTACAATACCGATGACATCAAAAAAGCCGATGTCGTACGCGTAGGCATTTTCGAACAGGGCGTTTTGCAGAAACGGTGAGTTGTTCGCGAGGTTGTTGGCAAAGTTGCCATTTAATTCGCTGGTGGTTACATCATTTAAATACGCCTGACTGTATTCGGGTAAGCCTTCAATTAGCCCGGCACTGGCGGCAGCTTGAGCGAGTGCTTCAAAGGAGCTACTGCTCATTAAATCGACACCAAAGTTACCGTCTGGTGTGACCAACGCCACGCGTTGCATCGACAGCCTGCTGCCAAAGGTACTCATGTTGCCTAAACTGTCAATTTCGACAATAGCATTCCCTGTGCTGCCAATGACGACGTCAGTGGTACTCAGTTGGTTGGTAAAGGCGATTAATTTTTTACTGCTTAGGTCGTACCATTTTAAACAATCTAAGTGGCCGTTAAACCCTTGGCCTGCGACCATGCCGTAAGAGGTGCTGACATTACCCCCTGTTTGCGTTGTGCTATCAATCACAATCTCACTGTATTGAAGTGCGCCGCTGGCGGCTTCAAACACGCGTTGGTCCTCAAGTGCTAATGTGAGTTGGCCACCCTGATATCTCACCGCTACTTTTTGCCATTGGTTTAACGGAAAACCAGGGATTTGCAATACGAAACTTCCCTGATCCGTGGTGGCGTCTAGCTGCAATTCACCCGCCGCCGTGAGACTCAATAGTAAGCCCCCGCCGACATTAACCAACTCTCCGCCATATTCTTCGGCTTTTACGTTCACTCTAAACGATACATTGTCGGCCATTTGATAACGGCTGGCGTTGGGGACGTTAGCTCGGCTGTGGCGAGTAACGCCATTGGTATCAGTGAATGTTTTAAAGCGATAGCTGTTATCGGCCTGCACCATTGAATCGTTTTCAACCGCGACGTTTTCCACAATTCCATCGGAAAAACCGACCTCATCAACAAATTCAGACCCTTGCGCGCTGTTCATCCAGTACGCCGCTTGGATCAAATGATTCGGCTCGTAGATATCGCCAAGCGATACATTCAGTATCTCCCCGGGCGTCCCAGTAAACGCTAAGCTACCGCGGACTTCTTTATTTACCGTGAAGTTAGTCGTGTCCCAACGTTGGAAAGCAAATGCTTGCGCTTCATCCAAATCGCCAATCATCTTGGCCCGAGTGGTATTAACCATCGGCGTTTCGTCAAGGCGATAGCCGACCGACACCGGTAACACGGACGGCTGTTGTAGGCCTGACATTGCTTTAAGTTCTATGTTAGCGGGTGCTGGCGGCGTGTATAAGGTCACGCGCGCTTCGCCATTACCGTCAGTAACGACCGTCGATGGCGTGATACGCGCGCCGTTCGCCCACGTGTCTATAGCGTAATTGGCGATGGCTTTACCGGCGGATGTCGCGCGCAGCGTAATCTCGTAGGACTCATCGACAAACGCCGTGTTATCAATGCCCGAGATACTGATATCCACGGGTACTACATCGATTTCTAAGGTGGTTTCAGAATTGCCAACGCGGATACCAATATTGCTGACCTCAGCGAAATCCGTGCCTTGTATTTTAAAGCTAAACTCACCATCAATCGTGGCTTCAGGCTGTTCGGTAATTCTCACTGACGAGGTGGTAATGGGGGTTACTGACGTTCCGTCTTCGACCGTATTACCCCATTGATCCCTAGCAACGCCTTGGACAATAATTTCTCCAGCACCATCAACCCCAACCGCACCTTCAACTTCGGCGCTGATACTGGTAGGAAGGCCAGGCACCACTTTAAAGATAAGCGGAACCTCTTGATTTTCACCAGAGGCGGTATCAACAATCTGCGCCGAGACCTTGATGGTTTCGCCCGCTGTGCGACTGAGTGTGACGGTATTACGAAAAATAGCCACATCCGCATCTGAGTCGCTGGTTTTTTCTAACGCACCATCGCCATCGAGAAGCCAGCGAATACTGACATTGTATTTTTTCTCTTCATCGCGATTAGCAAAACCGATAAGGTTAGCGACTAGGCCAATTTCAGGGTCATCGGCCGAAATTTCAATCGCGCCATCGTCGTTGGGAATAATATCGTCATCTAGCAATGCGTAGTAATTTAGGTACTCAAACGCATATTCCCATAGGATGTTTCCAGCGTCGTTGTTGGTGTACAAACGCATCGACAGAAAATCTTCGGTGTCGAGTGAGCCAAGGCTGTCGAGGTTATCAAAACGGATTGTTTGATTCTCTCCAAAGGTGATTTTTTGCTCGTTTTGTCCGAAGGCCAACACTAACTCTTGTTTACCATCTATCGGTGTTAGTCGCTCGAATTGAGATGAAATAAGCGAATATAAAACCTCTAGTAGATCATCGGAGCTACCGATAACCGGCTTCACAGCATCAAGTATATTGGTTTTCTCACCGGGGGTATCGTCGGTACCAGCAAGCGTTCTGTTAATTTCTTGAGTATCCAAATCGAACTGAGTGAACTGATATTCAGGACGGTACTGCCACATATAAGCAGGCTGAGGCGTGTCGGGTTTCTCGGTATCGGTTGGATTATTTTCGTCGTTGGCTTGTTTTAATAAGTCACGATAAACGGAGTATTCCTGCCAACTGGTATTCTCATCGTAAAGCGGCACTAGAAATGGCGTTAATAATTTAGGACGTGAGTCATAGGGCGTAGCATCACCTCGAACGTCAAAATCTGGGCAACTAGAACCGCTAACACAGTCCTGATCTCTGGCCTTGCCAATGACGTGCACGTAAAAGTGATCGCCTCGAGCCGAGTCTCCAGTATTAACTCGCAAAACTTGAGTATTGCGGCCAGGCGCGATCGAAAACTCAGAAATACCCGCTTGGCCAGCACTGACAACTCGATTGTCGCCCGCTATTCTAGCGAGACGCCCGGTTAAACCAAATTGCTCACCATTATCGAGTCCTAACTGGTCAGGGAAAGGCCTGCCGTCTTGATCTAGCCATTCGGTAAAAATTGTAATTGTTTTATCAGACGTTAACGCTCCGCCCTCGGCACCGACTAAATACTTTCGCTCTTCGTCTTTGGTAAGACCGGCTTCTACATCGTAAGTACGTTCGGCCCAAATTTTGAGATTGGGCGGCGTCAAGATGAGACCATCCGCCGCAACGTCTAAACCTTGACCATTAGAAGTATCTAATTGAACTCTAGTGGTACCTGTGTAACCCGTCGCGCGATTGATCGCTACAATTTTAATGTATTCGCCCGGCCTAGGGTGATCCGATTCTCGCTTGCGCAAAGGTTCGTTCAGCTGATAGGAGGTTGCCCAATCTTCAAAACTACTCGACCGTCGAATGCCTCCGCCTACATTTAGGGACGTATCCGACCTCCCTCTAAGCATAATACGATAAGCGACTTCGTTGTCTTCCTCGTCATACTCAACTTCGGGGCGATATTCCGCCTCACTTTGCTTAAGACCTCTGCGCTCAAGAATTAACTGGCCAGTCGACTCTCGAAAGAAATAGACGTCGGTATTTCGAAGATCATCGGTACTAATTTCTTTTAATAAACCGATCGGCTCGTCTCTTAATGCTTGGTCAATTAGACGAACAATATCAGGAAAGTCTTCGGCGTCATCTTGTTGGCCATCAAAGAAAATGCCCTGAAATAGTTGCTCGTCTTCGGGGTTTGCGGCTGTGCATTGATAACCAGGGAGTGGGTCATTAGCTTGACCGCCATCAACGTCAACGAATATGTCCTTCTCTTCATCAGTTTCAGTGTTTTTACACTCGAGTACCTTACCTTTAACAACGGTATCGTACTGGCCGTCTCCATTGAAGTCATAGAAGTCTTGGGTAACGTCCTCAGCTGGCGCTTCGAAAGCGGTGCGGGTAGTATCGCCCAGTAATACGGTCTCACCGTTGTTGTTTTCTAGCACAATATTGCCAGTCACGAACATGATATCGGCGTATAAATTACTCTGGATGAATGGCACTGAATAGGAAGCCTGTATTGCCGCAATCGTTGGCGCAATAAATGCGGGCACTATTTCGGCAGCACAGTAACTGTAACCTGGGGTGCGCAGATAATAGGGAATCGAAGCCGAGCCTCTAGGCAAGAAATTTTGATACTTAAGTTCAGCCCAAACATCTGTGGTAAACGAGAAGCCTCCAGGTGGACAGAATGGCATGTAAAAACGAAATGAGTACTTTCCATCTTCATCGGTAGTATCAACACCCGCTCGGTAAACGATCTCGCTTACGTTGACTTTGATACCTTCAATAGGGCCAAAAACTTCGTCATCGGGATCTACCCTATAATCTCGGTTATTTTGAGGCTCTGAAGGGTCACCAAAAAAACCAGTTCTATAACCGATGCGATTACTCGAACTTGTAATGATTTGCCCTTCCTTGTTAACGATAAGACTTTTCTGATTACTAAACAAAACATAATTTTGAGTCATATCAAACGGAAACTTCAATAGAACAAGCTGCTCAGCGTTATTCACTAAGCGATTGCTCTGCCCTCTCACAAGCACACTGTTTATGCCTTCGGGTAGGCTAGATTTACTGATAACGGTCTTATTGTCAGCAAGACGAAATTCTCTTTGCTCATATTCATTTCGCGCCATAAGTTCGGCGCCTTTGGCTAACGAATCTTTGTTTGCCTCGCGAAAACTCTCTAACTGTATTTCATAGAAAAAGTAATCGGCTGCTTGGAGGATGCTAACGTCCAGCACTTTGGCTCCGGCTATATCAACCTCCCTGATTTCCTTACCATCTTGATCAAATTCGACCAAATAAGGTTCATCGGTATCGGGATTAATAACGATACTTCTTGCCATCACTCGGCCGTGCTTAAAATCGACGTTCGGAACAGGCCCAACATACACACCGCCAAAAGCGAGCTCCGATTTTATCAGTAATAACAAGGAAGCGAGCAACACTACAACCATGAAGTTTTTCAGCATACGTAGCTGCAATATCGACATTTTTTGTCCTTTTATTTTCATTTTTTTCAGAGATACCAAACGGTTATTTTTCTTGCGCAGCTATCTGTAGCTGTGCTTTTAATTGTTGTAGCGATATCTCGCCGTCTGCGTATTTTTTTAATTCATTAGTCAATGATGGGAATACTTGTGCGTAGCCAATAAAGTCTATTGAAGAAAGATCCAATTTTCCGACACTATTAACGCTAAGATTGGAAATTTCACCAACACCAATCGGTTCTACTATTTGCCGTTGTTCAGAGTAGCCAAGCAAAACAACATATTGATATGACTCAAAATCGATGTAGTCATAACTACCTCGTAACATAGGTATTTTTATCTTTAGAGAAACGGCACCCTCGACGCGTATACCTTTTGGCTGGAGGCCAAAGAGCCAATTTGGAATCGCATAATCATAAGTTCTAACCCCTAAATGCTCTATTGGAAGAAACTGCGCATGCACAGGTCCACTAGTTCGAGTATTCGGAAAAATAGCGCGCGCCGAGCTTAGGTCGATTACTAAATCTCCACCCGCAAGACTATTTGAACGACCACTTTGCAGATTATAAAAAGAAATTTCTTTGTCTAATTCTTGTAAGGTATAACGCGGCAAAGGATTACGTCGATTCTTGGTAATACTCAAGAGTTTATTGAGTGTTCCAAAGTTAGGGTTAGAGAATCCGTCATTCACAACAAGTTTATATGTACCGGCAGGGATTACCGCTTGCGCGCCCTCTTGATAACCGAATGCAAAACCACCATCCCCATTGGTCGTTGTCTCTCTATTTAATTCAGGTAGGCTGACCTTAATGTCTTTCAGCGGTTGCCCAAATTGATCAGCTAATGAACCGCCAATTAGGGTTGGCAATTCACGAACATCAAAGCTTGTCCGAATAAGTTCTTCGCCGTCATATTTCACCTCTACAAATATCTTTGCCTTATAGCCGTAGCTCTCTGTCGCAGCGAACGCTACCGCTAGACCACTTGGCAGAAGAGCAAGTTGCCCGTTTACCGGCGCTTGGTCGCGATTAACATCAACCAATTCATAGCCCTTAGATCGAATAAAATCTGCGCCTAACTGGTCTGCATTGACATAACTCTTACCATGGAGGGTCTCTTTTACCGACACTTCCAGCTTGGATACATCTATCGATTTATTAAAGTACAACTCTATCGCCGCATTAGGCTCAACAAACTCAGCATTATTAGCCGGCTCAACGCGCACAACTTCTAACTCAACATCTTCAGCTGCTTTAACCTCGACCTTGGTGGCGTCTTGGGTAATTACTTGCCCCTGGGCGTTGCGTAACTCGAAGATAATCGTTTGTTTGGCTGGCGCTTTTGGTATCACAATATCGCCACTTGCGAATGTGTTATTGAGGGTTAATAGAATCGCTGATGCGGCGCCAGCTGACTCTAAATACGTGTATAGCTGGTCGCTTGCTTGATTACCGGCCATTCTAGCGGCGACTTGCACATTTAGGTCGTCGAGTTTGCTTAAGTAGGTTGTTCCCTCAGGCGGTAGAATTGCGTTGACCGACGCTGGCGAAAAATTAAGCATTGAGTACTCGATAGCCGCTTTATTGCCGCTGCGATCATAGGCGACGATACTCACGGGAACGACTTGATCGCCTTCTACCGCTACGTTGATATCAAATACATAGCTGTTTGGGCTGTCACCCGGAGATAGGGTTATCGGCTGACCATTGATTTGAATGCTGCTCAAATTGTCGTCGACAACTGAACCTGAAAAACGCACCGGTGAGCTGTTGACCTGATTGATTTGCGGCAAAGGTTGAAAACCTTGGTCTAAGGTCAGTACTGGCCCTGTATTGTCACGGTAATGAGTGATGGTTTCTGTGGTGATTTTGCCTAGGCTATCGCTTGCCTCAATGGTAGTAACCACTTGGTTTTCGCCACTCGGGAACGTCACAAGCTCATTAACTGAGTAGAATGTTTGGCCTCTGGCGCTATTAAGCACCTGATCGCCGTTAACAGTAACGCTTAATGGCCCCGCCGAACTCTCTACTTGCGCCCCTACTCTGAAACTTGCTTGGTTAAGCGTGCTGTCGTTGCTGGGGTTAATACCGGTGATGGTTGGTGCTGGCAAAGTATCGCCACCGTCTGGAAGGTAATCAACCATGACAATTTGCGTATCGCCACCGAAGTCACTGCTTAGTTTGAATTCAAATCTATTCTCACCAATCTGCAGTGGTACGTAGGTAAAGTTAAACGCATAGAGGTCAGCTTGATTGGTACCGGTAGTAACCACTCTTGAATTATTGATAAGCAAGGTAAACTGACTGCTTGGCAAGTTACTGCGAACTTCGCCGCTAATATCAACCACGTCTTTGTCGCTGACCGTTCCGTTTGACGGATCTATATTGACGATAATGGGGGTGATGCCTCGGGTAATGACTAAGTCAAAGCGACTCTCATTAGCTTCCTTATCTCGAGCAATAACGTTTAAGTTATTGGCGCCGACTTTGAGTGGCACTTCAATACTAAACTCGCCTGTTTGTGGGTCACGAGCGCCAGTAAACGCAGTTCCTGAGTAGCCATCGGATTGAACAAACAACTCAGCCAAGCCAGAGTACGGCTGCACTACGTCGATTGCTGAACCAGTTACAATAATTTGCTCATTGGTGGTTTTCAAACCAGACGCGTTATTGACCACTAACGCCGGAGGCATAAGATCTGGGTAATCCGCAGGGTCATTAGGATCCGTGTCGTTCTCGTCTTCTACCGTATTAGGGACACCGTCGCCATCGCGATCGTCATCAATGTCATCGGGTATTTTGTCGCCGTCGATGTCTGGCGGCGTGCTGTTTGGGTCGCGCGGGTCGGTGTCGTATTCATCTTCAACATCGTTAGGAAATCCGTCACCATCGTAGTCATTTGGGTCTACGTATTGGTCAAGCACGAGGCTTATTATTGGTACTAACGCGGCCACCGCGTCGCTGGCTTGAATTGATACAGCTTTGAGTTTGAAAGAGCGGACGTTGCCATCGAGTTCAGTAAAGCGACTCTGGTCTTTAAGCTGGATCGAGCTAGTGCCGAAAAAGAATGGCAAGCGATAAAGCGTTATTTCAAACCCTTTGGCCAGTTTCACCGAGGCTGTTTCAAACCGCAATGGTACAAAACTAATGTTGGTGTCGGCGCAAAAGGACTCACCTTGATAGTTCGCCTCTGAGTACAAGCAAACCGAGCTTGAGGTAGATTGTGCCAGCGCTGTTTGGCTGACCACAACGATACAGATCAACACAAATAATGCGCTAAACGAGTTAGAAAATTTGCTGCCAATAGATTTCATATTAGTTTTTTTGCCGAATCCGTTGTAGGTGTTGCACTCATTATTGTCGCTCGACCTTGGCTTCTGAGATGGCCGCCTCGGAAGCAGCCTTGACCGATTTTTTAAGTTGTAGAGCGGCCAGCTTTTTACGAATCTGCGCGCTCACTTCTGATAATGGTTTTGCTGGCAATGTGGTAACGCTAGTGGCGCGTACCGCATGTGGAACCCCTTTAATTAATACGATGTCAGAGGTCTCACCTACTTTTGTGTTTTTAACCGCACGTTCGAGCTCCGGTGCTAGTAACCCTGACTGAAAAACTACGTTTTTATAAACTAGGCCTAGCTCGTTATCATTGGCGAATGCAGACCAATCAGCGCTGTCTCTTATCACTTGAGCTTTCGCCAAAATGGCATCACGCTGATCTGCTGAAGGCTTGGTTGTGGTCGCTAGCATTTCGAATGCTATGCTGTCACCACCACCAAATTCTTCAGGATATTGCTGATAATAGTCTTGCACCATTTTGCTGGAGACAGGTTCGGGTGTAGCGAACTCAGTTAAATACTCTTTCACATAGAGCTCTTCTTCAAACGCCATGGTACGACTTTTAATATCGGCCAATCTGTCCTCTGATAGCGTGGCACGCATCTTTTGTTGCATCGCTTTAGAGGCAATCAAACTTTCGAGCACCTTGCCTTGCATCTCCTCATTAAAGAACAATTGCTCAGAGCCTGAGAACGTGCGTTGAATCATAAAGTCGATATCGTCTTGGGTGACAGGCTCACCGTTAACTTTCGCGAGGACCTCACTCTGATCCTCTTGTTCAGTGCTGACTTCAGGCTCGCCTTTAAGCTCAATAGTCGCTTGCTCACAGGCAACAAGCAAAAGACAAAATGCTAACAATATAGACTTAATTTTCATTATTATTTTGACTCTGGGTTTGACTCTGATATCGGTGCTTTCGCTTTATAACCCGCGATATCAAGCAATCGTTTGGTTTCCGCTTTTTTACTTTGGTTGCGTAATTGGTAGCGAATGTCGCCTTTAAGCGCATTTAGTGGCTTGGTCACGTCTTGAGGCGCTTCGATTACCTTAACGATATGAAAACCAAAGTCAGTCAAGAAAGGCTCCGATACGTCGCCCGCTTTCATAGAAAATACTTTAGCCGAGAAACCGTCGGACACGGCACCTTCATTAATCCAACCTAGCTCCCCGCCCTTTTCGCCTGATACCGTATCTTCAGAGGTTTCTTTGGCGACAACCGCGAAATCTTCACCCGAGGTTAAACGGCTATAGGCTGCGGTCGCCGTAGTCAGCACGGCTTGACGAGCAATCTCGTCCATGCGGGCGTTAGTGCGAAACAATATATGCGACACTTTGGCTTTGCGAGACTTGTATTGGTCAATATTCTCGCTGTAAAAATTTTGAATCCCTTGTTCGGTTACAGCCTCATTCAAGTACTGCTCGAAGTAACGGCTGATTAATAACTCTTTACGAAACTCCTCTAACTCAGCGTCGACTAACGCTGTTTCTAGCTCACCAGAATCATAGATAGCGTTTGCCAGAGCGGCTCGGCGCTCATACTCCGCACGCAAACGCTCTGCACGATCTTTGTCTTCAAGACTGACTCGCTTGGTTTGAAGATACGCTTCAAACTTTTGCTGGTCAGTATTAAAATCTTGTTGGTTGCAGGCCGTTAGGCTCAGCAAGGTCGCTAATAATATTGCTTTTTTTCGATTCATTTCAATTTTCATAATTCTGTATTATTTAGGCGGAGGCTTAACTGCATTGAGCGTAGTCAACATCACATATATCTAATGCCTGGCCTCTTAGAGGGTCAGTACCATTGCTCAGCTCAATTAAGTCTAGAACGCCGTCTTGGTCGGTGTCAGTTGTAGAGTCCATATAAATTGTTGGGTATGCATCAATAAAGTCGGTGATTCCGTCACCGTCAGCATCGTTGGCCGCATCCATATAAACTCTTGGGTATGTATCTTTAAATAGAGTAAAGCCGTCATCATCTTGATCTAGCGAACTGAACACTAGCGCGTATGATCCGTTGCGGGCGTAGCCCACAACTAAATCGTCCAAACCATCGCCATCAGCATCACCAAGATTAGTAATGCTGTTGCCATAGCCTGAGCGAGAGTAAAAATCTAATTCGTAATTGTTGAGTAAATCTGCGCCAAATAACTCGCCGTAGTCTAACGATAGTACGTCACCATTTTGACCCGAAAGAGTCATCAAAACACCCTCTGCAGTGATAACCTCGGCCTCTTGATCAGGTTGCAGATAAGCCTCTGCAAGTTCAATTGGTAGCTTGACTCGCCAATTACTGAAGCCTAAAACGATATCCTCATGATTGTCGCCATTAACATCTTTTAAAACATTGATGTTCGGGAACTGAGAATATTGTTCTACATTTTCAAGCTCGAAAGGAACGCTACGCAAAGATATTTCATGTGTGTATTCAGAATCTACGCCCGAGAAGATTTTGAAGTTCAAGTTCAATCGTCTGTCTGCATAACCTTCATAGTCTGCTAGCGACGCGGTCAATAACCCATTGCTACCATTGGCCAATTTAATTGTGTCCACAACATAGAGCTCTCTATTGTAATTAAAGTCACCTTGGTTCTGGTTTATGCTCGCGGCATGAGCGTTTAAGTTGTCAGAAAAATCACTCAAAAAAGCGCCACTTTGGCCGTTATACAAAAGAAACTGATTACTTTGTGCATAATAATCTTGGTATTGGCCAAAGGTTAGAAGTATGTCTTTTGATCCGTCGCCGTCGATGTCATCGATCGCTCTAACACTAAACACCCGCTTGTTGTAGCTCTCTATATTTTGCGTCTGAGCGATTATCGATACTGTTTTTATTTGTGCTGCTGACACGCCTGATCTAAAGACTAGTTCGGTGGCATCTAAAGATTGAATTGTGGTATGAACAAAGTCTTCAGTTCCATCATCGTTCACATCTCCAAGGACTCCGATTTTCGGACTTTCGGAGTCGCTGGTTGATTGGTTTACTGAAATTCGTCTTTGGTATATAAGGTCGCCATTAGCACCTGACAATAAAAAGACGTCGTCAATATAGTCCTCAATTTCGCCACCGCCATCAGGTGTCGGTGCTCTAGTGGCCGTGCCCACCAAGATGTCTTTGATGCCATCGCTATCAACATCACTAATGCTACTGATTGAGGTTATGGCTTGGTAATAAGCAGCCGCATTATTTTCTCGAATAAATGCCAGCGGTCGCGTAATTTCGAACAAAGTCTTATCGCTGTTAGACGAATAGACAAACCATTTTTCAACATTACTGTCTATTGCAATTACGTATTCTACCTGCCCGTCACCATCCAAGTCTCCCAATGGATAGGAGGTGTTAGCCCGATTTATTGAATTATTTGGCAAGCCAAAATCAGGCGTATCTGGGCGGATAAAGTACTGCCATGAATTTACTAGGTCATCCCCATCTTTGATACCGTCATAGTCTGTATCTGACTTAAGCGGATTTGTTCGAAGAGCCTGTTCTTCACTATCTGATAGACCATCACCATCAGTATCTTGGAGAAAAATCGAAGTGCCATAGATATTGAATTCATCAAAATCAGTTAAACCATCGCCATCTGTATCGGTGGTTAGATCAGTAAATGCGGTCGGGTTAGGATCGTCATTCAAGTTATAACCGTCACCGTCCCAATCATCAGACAGAGAGGTAAGATATAAAGTGCCGAAAAGATATTTTCGACCTCTATTCTCGGCGTAAAGCACTTGATCTATTTCGATATAATCTTCAAAGTAACGGAAAGCAAGTGGAAATGCCGAAACACGGTGATCATCCCAGGAGACAGTGAATTCCTCACTGCCGTTACCCTCTAAATCGCCTACCGAGTATAGTTTAGGAATTAAATCGTCAGAATCAGCAGACTGATAGGCAGATTCGTCCAACGGCGCGTTAAATGAATATAAAAACTTCTTTTTCACTATTGAATAAACCAATACCGCTGGTAAGTGGTGACTTACTCCCTCGATTAAGGAACGAGCAGAGCCAGATACAAGCAGAACATTGCCTAAATCAGCGTCATCAACGCTAAGGATATTTTTCCCGAAGGTCTTTACTAATAACGAATTGTCTGCTCTTACAGGACCATCCGCCTCGCAGGGAGTTTCATTTTCAGTCGGAATTTCACTATCACAGGCCTCGCCTGAATCAGTATTCTCAAAGGAACTTTCTGTGTATGGATAAGGCTCGTAAATAGTATCTATAAGGCTGCCGTTAGAGCCTGAAAGAATGTTGATAAAAGGTTCAGATTCATAGAGCCGAGACGAAGTATCCCTAGGGGGCGAATAATTATCACGGTATGCTCCTGAAACCACCAAATCATCGATTCCGTCACTATTTACATCATCGATACGTTCAACCGAGCTACCCAAGTTAATCGGATTAATTTCATTTGGACGCGGGTGTGACATACGACGATTGTAGATACTTGAGCCATCAGCGCCAGAGAATGCATTTACATATACGCTGTAGCTATTGGGCGCCGTGACTATGAAATCGTCTACTTCATCTCCATCGATATCAGTGAATTTTTGAATAATATCTCCAAATCCATTTTGATTTATGAAAGAGGAATTTGAATTATATCCTGACAAACTCTCGCCTAGAGCATAAATGACTTGTCCATCTACACCTGAATAAACAACAACATTATCCGAATTCCCTGGTTGAATTCTTACTCTAGCCGCGAACTCGTTTACGCCGTCAGCATTAAAATCACCTAACACTTCAATCGATTGAGCTAGTGAGTAAATTTGAAGATTAATTTCACCAGAAAGCACACCAGCAAAAACAAGCTGTTCGCTGGCGATATCTTTTTTGTATAATTGAACTCCGTTAGCGCCTGAAATAACCAGTAATTCATTGTTAATCGCAAAAATAAAGTCATCAAACCCATCGGCATTTACATCACCAAGGTTTTCAAACGATAACGTATCGTCACTAAATTCCTCACTATTGGCATCAACTAACAAATAGAAAGTTTCTAGTACTGAGTTATCAGCGCCAGAGTGTATCTCTAATTTTATACTTAAAAGGTCAGCGCCGGATTCATCCGCTACTAATAAGGCGAAGTCATTAATATTGTCATTGTTATAATCTGACACGCCGATAACATGAGAATCTATCTGATTGTCAGCGCTCGGCCCATTAACGATGTGCCTCCAGTTTTTACTATTATCGTCTGCGTCAAGAAGAGAATCACCGTCGGTGTCCTGAATTCGCGGGTCGGTCTTGCCTAGGAGTTCAGAATTATCACTTAGGCCATCTCGATCCGAGTCGCCAACATGAATTTCGCCGGTGGATATTCCGTCTATGATAATTTCCAATATAAAAATACCATCGGTGGTCAAAGACGGTAGTTGGAAAACAATGTTCCCGCCTTCATCTCTATCAGATTCGACTTCAAACCGGTCTATTAATACTGATAAATTATCACCCTGCAAACGCTGGCCTTCAATAGTGACAATGTCACCTGATACAAACTCCGTACCTAGGCCGAAATTGATTCGAGTAACGATTGGGTTTTTTCTGGGGAAAATATAAATATCTATATCATCATATTTATAATTTTCGTATTCATCTTCTTCATAGCCCTCGACGTAAAGGTTCGCATACATACGGTGATTAAATTTTGGTAAATCAAATCGAAAATTAATTAGACGTTCGCTTACATCAATATCTTCAAAGAATTCGTAAAACGCAAATAGACATTCGTTAAGACACGTATTGTCTTCGAAATATAAGTCAATTTCAGATTCTGGTAATTCAAGATCGTTGGCTATGGTGACGCCAATAAAGTCACCGATTCTAAACACTAACTTTTGATCCAAATTACTTATTAAGCTTTGAGTGGACACTAACTTAACAATATCGCCTGCCTGAATAACAGAACCAGTTAATAGCTTCCCAAGCTCAAAGAATAAGTCTTCATTCAAGGGCGAATCGAACGGATCTCCTTGAGTAGATCTTAATCCAATGACATGACTCCAAATATTATGCTCTTTGTATTCGGCAAATGCGGTCTCCACTTCATAGTTAAGTTGAAAACCATTTACGCCACCATCGCCAGAACCATAGCCACCGTCATCTTCAGCATATTTGCCCTCTTCATAAGGCAGCAACATATGTATCAGTAGACGGTCTTTATCATCTGCGGAGCCCTCATTCACAACAAACGCATCTAGTATTCTATTCGCTCTTTCTGAATAACGATTTTCTGTAAAAACATCCGAAGGACCAGCAAGATAAATATTCTCCAGTGTCTGCAATACTTGTTGTTTGTCGGACGTTAGCACATACACATCGTCTGACTCACTGCCTTCAGAAACAATCGAGACTCTAGATTTTGAAAAATCCAAGGTTTCTATAAATTTCTTATAGGCTAAGTATTGAGCTTTAAAAACAGTATCAACGTCGTTGCTTTGCAGTAGGGGCGCATTAGGCGGGCATTCCTCGGGGATTTCACACTCCGATGGCAAACAATCATCAAGTTCAGGGTCACATTCTGATGGCAAACAATCATCAAATTCAGGATCACAAGCTGGATCCGCAACCGGGATTACTCTTCTAGTGTTAACACTAGTATCAAAAACCAGAACAACATCGACATCGTTGAATGCATTAATCTGACCATCTTTTGGATTAATAAAACTAAGCTCATCCGGAATACTTGAGCGCTCATTAACAATGATTTGAACTTGTTTATTGAGCGTTGAGTTTTCAATAAAGTTGATCTCAGCAAAGGTCTGCCCTTGGGTCAAACCGGTAACCAAACCTTCAGTCGACACGGATGCTACAGCAGCGTCACCGATTGAATACTCAAGAATCTCAATTAACCTGGTTATTTCAACTGTTTCGGTTCGACCAAAAGCAGTGAATATTGCATCAACTTTCAGAGGTTCAAACTCATCTTCATCTAGCTCTAGGCTAGTGGGGCTAACCACTATATCGGTAACATAGAATGGATCAACAAACGCTTCAAAGCCACTTGTAGGATCGGATTCAGATACCACTTCGATGAAATCTGAGATGCCATCATCGTCTGAGTCGGCTTTGTTCGGATTTGACAGATGAATATTGATTTCATCAAAATCACTAACACCGTCAGAGTCGCTATCGGTATTGTTTATGTCAGTACCGGCGGCCAACTCTTCAGCGTTGGTCAAACCATCGCCATCTAGATCTTCATCGCCGTCGTTGATACCGTTGCCGTCGGTATCGTTGTTGGACGGGTCAAATTCTGGTCTTGAGAATTCGAACTCGTTGCTCAAACCATCGTTGTCGAAATCACCGCCTCGTTGTAGCACAGTAAACCAGAGTGAGTTGCCGACTGAGAGTTGGCCGTCTGTTGGCAAGTTTGGTAATTCTTCTAAGCCACACTCGCCATAGCCACATTCTTCGAAGCCGCATTCACCATAACCGCACTCACTATCACCACATCCAACTTCGCCAAAATCTTGGCAATTAGTGAGTGAGTCAATGGTTATCGCTACCTGCTGGCCATCGTCTAAGCCCAGGCCAGTATGCTCTGGGATTTGAATAGTATTGACCAAGCTATTGATAGTTTGCGATTGTACATCGGTAAATTCTATTGGCTCTATCGATTCGATTCGGCTAACCGACAGTTGACCATCGACACGTACTTCGCCATCAATTTCAGGCAAGCTAGCGCCCGATGCGTCTATCTCTATGTCGGTAGTTGTGCCCTCAAGCACAAACACGGTGTCAGGGATTTTGATCACAGCGTCGAAGGCGCAGGCCTGCAGTGACTGCTCAAATACGGCATCGTTTGCCGCAACCCCAGTCCAACCCGTATTCAGGCTATCGATTGTGTAACATCGGCCTAGTTCAGCTGGTATTTCCGGGGTAAAGATAGCGATCGTTGAATCAATTCCGTCGGTAGTAACTACTTGATATTCAAAACTGCCCGGCACAACGGCACCATCAATAGAGACAGTCGCGACTGGCACCTCGTCATTGGCGCTTTCGATTAGCTCTGAGAAGTAGAGTTCAAGTGGCGTATTTTCAGTGTTGATAGCCTTCACAAACGCTTGCGAGACAATCGCAGGTTTGAGTTTTTCAAATACCAACTCTAATTCACCAAGTGTGTCTAAGGTGCTCGGTATTGGCGATGAATTGATACCTTCAACTCTGATCGCTCTTAGCACCACGGTTTCAACTTCTTGATTGTTGACGTCGAACTCAACGTAGCCACGGACCATGGTCTTGGTTGGGTTATCAAGTGTTGCTGCGCCATCAACCTGAGTCGTAACTTGAAGGTTAGCGTCGGATGCCGAGCCTAGAGGATCTATTTGTTCAACTTTATTGAAGTATTGATCGTAGAGCGTCGCGCCGACAGTCACCGTCTCGCCGGCTTCTAGGCGATCAGGCTCGCCAAACTCACCGTTGGTTCTGGACACTTGCTCAAAAGCCACTTGAGTTGCTTGATTAGCAATAACTTCTATCTCGGCAAAGTCTGCTGGGGTGAATCCACTCCCTGACCTAACACGCGTTTCGATATCAGCGTCGGCAATAAGATTGATTCTATAGATGCCTGCTTTGGTAATTGACGATACCGGCAAGCTTGCTTTACCACCCGAAACGGTCACTTGCGCTCGCTCGCCCGTTGGGTCTAAGCGCGTGATAGAGGCGTTATTAGTGAAGCCAAAATTAAAACCATTGGTTGGTATTTCGATAGCAAAATCAGTAATTGAGTCATTGCCTGAAAGATTACCTCCGCGATCGCGCGCGGTAATATTCAGAGTAAAATTCTCACCGGCTTGAACGCTGCTGAGCAGATCAAGCTCTAATTGTGCGGTGTCTCCAGAGTCGATACGAATGCGCCGGGCTACTTTAATTCGTGGATTCGAGATCAATTCAGCTTTCAGCTCATACAGGCTGGCAAGTTGTCGAGCATTTGCATTGATCGACGCTAAGCCTTGTATATCAGACGTGCTTTGGCCTAAGTCGACAACGCCAACTAGCGCTTCTCCAACTGGCGTTAAGCTCCAGCGGACGGCTTGATTGGCAACTCGTCGATTAGCCGTATCAACAACTTCGACTTGATACACAGGTGAGGAATCAACGTTAATTGCAAACGGGTTAAAGCTGCTTTGTTGTTCAGATTTGAAGAAACGTAATTCGTTTGGTTTGCGGGTTAAAGCAACCGTCTGCACTGCCGTTTCACTGATCTGACCTAGGTGGTCTTTAAGGCGAATTTTAAACTTATAATCGTCGTCTGGAATATCACTATTTGGCAGGCTGAACTCTAATACGTTATCGCCCCTTCTAGTGCTGATGTTTTGTGCATCAATAACTTTTGCGACAACCAGCTGGCCTTGATTAGGTGACTCTTCAATTAGCTCGACGCTAATTTTCTCAGCGCTGTCATCGGCGTTTTCGAGATTTGTAAACGTCACAGCAAATGAGTTAGCGTAGAAATCAGTCGCCTTATAATCAAGACTTAGTATGCTCGCGTCGGGTGCTAGATCGGGGTTCACCGTTACTTGAATAAGCTGGGTTGCCACCTGACCGATATCATCGCTTACACGTAATGTAAGAGGGAATTCTTGCGGTGAGGTAACTCTTGTGGCGCGTTTATCTAGAACCGAGACGTTGGTCGAGACTCTGCCGCCTTGAACTGGAACCTGAGTGGTAAAACCATTCCACTCAATTTCAGCCGAGGTGATCGCAACTTGGTCGGTAGCGGAGACGCTAACCGTGAACTTAGAGCGCTCGAGCACCGGCTGAGTACCAATCGCGAGGGCCGTAATTGTAGGCGCGGTATCTTCAATAATGGTGTAGGTCTCAGAGCGGGTATTAGTGTTACCCGCTTTATCACGTAGGCTCAATTCGTAGGTAAGTTGTTGACCAACTTGTGCCGTGGTTTCCGTGTGCTTGACCTCACCGTCGGCAAACACAGCCGCGACGATCACGCCGTTTCGACGCAGAATAGCCGACTCAATGCCACTCTCCACATCCGAAACATTAGTTCGCAGGGTAAATACGTGCTGACCTACGATTTCATTATTATCGAGTAGTGGACCGTCAATTATATAAGGCTGTGATAGAGGTAAACCATCATCCTCGCGGCGCTCAAAGCTGACTGGGGCTGATTCGGTAACGTTACCAAATACATCTACCGCTCTTAGCTTAATAAATTTGCCACTATCTTCAACGCCATACTCCCGAAAAATCACGTATTCCGGACCATAGTGCTTGCCGATGATTTTAAATGGCCCGTCGACTGAATCAGACTCGTAGTATTCAACTTGGAAAACTGGCTGAGTTGACTCAGTTACCGTGGCGCGAATTTCAAGCGGCTTAGGTACGAAAGTAGCTTCGCCAACGGTCGGTCTTAGTAACGACACGTTGAAGCCGTTAACCGGTAAGTCTTCGCCTTGCAACAACACTTCACGCGCCGATGAGTTAATGATCTCGCCCGCGACTGTTTCGATTTGAGCGCTGACGCTAAACGGCTGGCCGTTCTTAAGGTTGGCTGGCACTAGTAAATTGCTATCAAATGGCGCAGTTGCTGAGCCTGCAATTAAGTTACCGTTAATAAAGTAACGAACTGAATTTACGTATTGAGTATCAGCCAGGCCGATAGAGAGTCGCTGACCCTGTTGGTAGACGGTATTTGCGATTGGTGCAGCAAGAGCGGCGTTGGCTTTGCTGAATAATGTGCCTAGATCAACGATCTCGACTCCGGCGCTGCCTTTGGCAACGGCCATTAAGCCATTCGATACACTGAGATCAAATACTCGGTCGCTCAGACTATGTTCGACACCGCCCAGCAATTGCCAGCTATCGATAGAAATTGGCCGAATTCTAATTGCACCGCTGGTCGAGTCTGCCAGCCATACGAAACCATTACCGTATTCCAATGCAAATACGGCCTGACTGTCGGTTAACGTCAAGGTGGTATCGACAAAACTGTTTAAATCAAGCTTATGTAAGGTTTTATCAACCCGGAAGAACAAGAAGTCGCCCGAGGTGGTTAAATCAAGTAGTTGATCTGAGGCTCCGTCAATTAGCGACTCTCTTGATACCAATTGCGGCTCAATTGGCAGCGCACCTGGTTCAATACGATATATTCGGCGATTGTCGGTGCTAACAAAAATTGAGTCGGCAAATGTAGCGAGTGAGACAATGTTCTCACCAACTGGCAAGCGATAAACATCTTGCGCTGAATAGTTATCCTTAGCCGCTAAGTGAATCTCATTGGCCGCCGTCGCGACGATATATGAGTCGGTTGTGGCTAGTTGCTCAGCGGCTATGTCGGTAAAAACCCCTACACTAGTTTGGCTTTGACCCGAACGGCTTACCGCCACGACTCGACGACTATCTTGCATCGCTAGATAAGCAATGCCGTTATCAACATGACTTATGTGGCTAGCTAAGGTGTAAGCGTTCTCTGGGTAGCTGGTGCTTGACCATTCGCCATCAAGTAATTCGATTAGATTGGCACCAAATGCATTTGCAGCTGCGGCGACAAAACCGTTTTCAATTGAAACCGATTGAACTGACCCTCGGGCATTGTCGTCTCGGTAGGCTAGCGCCAATGAACTTGGCGATTGTATAAACTCAATCACCGAACCATTTGCCAATAGCAGTTTACCGTCTTTGAGCAACGCAGTGCTAAGACTATTTAGCCCATTCAGAGAATAGCGCGCGACACGTTGCGGGTTAACTGGATTACTGACATCGACGAACACAACTTCTTGCTGATTGAGTAATAGTAGGTAACGACCAAAGCGAATCATCTTCGAAGCGACAGTGGCGACGTCAAGCGTGTTTACCCGGCCTTGCGGGCCAACTACCTCGAGCCTTCCAAGCTCGTTGGCAACATAGCCATAACCTTGATAATGCACAGCAAGTAAAGAGTCATTGAGTTCGATGCGTTGTACCGTTCTCTCGATAAAGCTTAGCGCCTGAGTCGCCGAAAAACTAGCTTTGAACGACTGTAACGAATCTTCAAATAACACATTGAAACCATCACGGCTTAAAATAACGGCGAGTGCTGGCTCCGGCTGAACGTATGAACGAGTTCTTTCAATACCATATGTACCAGGAAAAGAAGTCTCTAAGACTAAGTCACTCAGTTCATTTCCACTACTGGTGAACGCGTGTACCTTACCTGCCGCATCAATTGCCACCAAGTTGGTGCCAAATACAGTTAAGTTTACATAGTTAACGGTGGTCGGATGAGTGCCGACTACTTGATACCCCTCGGCGGGGTCGATAATAACAAGAGAACCATTATCCAGCGCTAACAGCAGACGATCGGTTAGACGCTTAATATCTAAGATATTGGCATCTAACTCAGCAACTTGGGTATTACTTTGATCAAATAAGCCTCGGCCTCGGGCAAACCAAGTATCACTGACATCGGCTAATGCGACATCAAATTCAAGCGAGGCATTTGTCCTCAGCGTAGGCGTGATCGCCGGCATAACCATTACCCGGCGCTCAACGCGGCGCTGATTACCGAAAGCGTCTGAGACGGTCGCGACAACCAGCAGATAACGCACACCATCTGGCACTTGAAAGTTCAGTTCGCGGCTACTTGAGGCGAGTAATACGCCGTTATCGTCGTAAATATCAATGCGTGTATCGTAGCCAGCAAAGCCGCCGGAGGCGATAGCACCGTTATCAGCAACACTGGCCAGTGAGATAGCTAACTCGCTACCGACCAAGGCTTGGCTACTCAGGCCTAGCAGGCTAGGCACTGGCACTTGTAATCTTGGTGCGATTCGCACGCCGACTTGACGTTCGACAAAGCCGAAGGTTTCACCGAAATAACTACGTACGCGCAAGAAGTAAGTATCAAGTTGTTCAACATTAGGCAAGCGCAATTCTAAATTTGCGTTCGCCGAGTCGATCAATACGCGGGAAATTACATTACGATTAAAATCAAGCACGCTGACTTCGGCGTATTTGAAATCACTCGATAACTGAAACTCAGTGGCGAAGTCGACAGCCACGAAGTCGCCCTCTTTAAAGCTTTGATTATTACTTGGGCTCGAGACGATAACGTTGGCATTGAGCGCCGAATTGTCAATTACGCTTGGTAGTTGCGTGGCTTGCAAATTGCCATTAACTAACGGTTGAAACTCAAACCCATCAATGGCTGTCGCCCAACTAAATGAATTCTGCTGCAGCCCGGCAATACTCGCGCCGCTCTGATTGACCTCTAGCGTCTGTTGCGCAACCCGCGCATCATTCGCATGCACCAAGTTAATAGGCACATAAGCATCACGGCTAACAATACTAGCGCTACTCGGGTCAACCCTATCAATATTAGTATTTAGGCTTGAATCAATTTCGACCTGATACGAGCTGCTAGCATTATGTGATTGCAACACCACCATGAGCTGGCTCAGACCAATAATATCAGCATAATTTATCGCCAATACTAGTTTGCCGTCACGATTTGATAATGTCGCTGCAATCGGGTTGCCCAACAAGTCTTCAACTCGTGCACCGCTAACGCCTAGCTCCGAGCTACCGGTGCTTATATTTAGTTCAATCGCAAAGGCAGAATCGCTAGCGACCTCAACCTCTGTCACTGAGGTTATATCAGCGGTATTGATAGTTCGGTAGCGAACCACGTCTGCAAGCGACAAATCATCGGTATTACGCTGAACATGATAGCCGCGACCTGCGGTAAATATCCGTTGTTCAAATTGATTACTAGCGGCTATTCGGCCGACGAGTTCACCATTCAAATAAGCAGCCCAAATAACATTACTCGAGGTACGTATTTTCAACCATGCAAGTTTGCCATCAACTTCAGCGTGCAGAACTTGACCTTCTAAAGCGTCAGTTAACGGTGTCGCTAAACTACCGTCGCTTTGCTGCACTGAGCGAGACAATTTGTTGTCAGCCCAAGTAAGTAGTTCGTTATCGGGTAATAGTAGTAGACCTTGCTGGCCGGCCAATGCGACAAAGTCACGGCGCTCTACCCGCGCTATTTCAGAGCTCGATACTCGATAACGAGATAAACCGCTGTCAGATAACACAACTAGTTCATCGCCTTGCGTGGCAATATCAACAATTGGCTGGTTCAACGTAGTGGCCAAGGTTGGAACAAGGCCGGACTCTGACGATAATGATGCAGACAGTTGTTGACCATATTCAAGCCAAACAGTGGACCCGGCTAAAGCCAGCAATCGACCGTTCAGTGCGTCACTCGAAAGCGAGACTAAGCCAGCCGCCGTTGGTTTGTACAGATCAATGCGCTCAACACCGCCTTCTTGTGCATGCACCAGCACACGACTGCCGCTTGCAAGTAAGTTCAGCAATTGGCCTGAGTTGCTACTAAGAAGTTGGCTTTCGGATGTAACAACTCGATAACCACCCGTTGCTCGATTGATTCCAAATACCAGTTCTCGCGCTTTGTTGGCAGTCGACAAGGCGCCAACGAAATCGACAGTCTCACCGACCTCAGCTGTAAAATAATCTTGCACTTGGTCATCGCTGAAATAAGCGATTTTAGCGAGCTGTAGAGCCTCTAGCTTTTCATTACCCGAGCGATCGCGAAGCAGCGCGTTAATCGCCACGGCATCGCCTTCGCCGGTAATAATTGTGCTGAAGCGTTTACCGTACTCAAGCTGCTTGGTCGCCCCACCAATGGCTGGATCAACCACGGATATGCTTGACTCATTTGAGTAGTCTGGCATATCAGCAGGAACGTCACTTTCAACGATTAGTTCTGACCCTGACAACACTGATGCGGCGGGCCGCGTGCTAACGATTGGTTGTTGATCTAAGGTTTCATTATTTTGCACGTTTAAGAACTTAAAACCGCGCAACGAACCGCGTTGTAACCGTGCGATCACAACTATATCTTCATCCACCGCTGGAATCGTTGCGGTTATGAACTGACGCTCTGGGTCGGTCGCCGTTCGGCTGACTTTGATTGCCGTAGACGGGTCAGCTTCAACGCCACCGATATCTAACAAGAAATCGGCTTCGGTTACGTTGCGTAGCATCACCTCAAAAGTGACCGTTTCGTTCTCGTAGAATTCGCTGCCATTGTCTGGGCTGATTACGTCGACATGAGGAGCACCCGCTTGCGCATCGTATGGGAAGACCTGAATGCTGGCCGTTGGGCTAACATTGCCGTTCGGATCTGTAGCACGAACCGCAACACTAATACCGCTGTCTATGTCATCCGGAGTTGCTTCAAAGCTAAAGCGGTTGGGATTATCAAGTTCAACGAAAGGACCGTTGTTTTGAGACACTTCAACGCTTTCAATACCGTACTTATCGAACGACTTAATCAACACATCGGTGCGATCACCTATAGCGACAAAGTCACCATCTTCCGGTGAAACAATACTAATTGTTGGCGGTGTACGATCTAGGAACAATGTATACGGATGTTCAATTACTTTGTTAAAACCAAAACCATAATTGACTCCCAAACGTGCGGTCATTTGGAATGGTTGAACCGGCACACCGGGCTCTAGCAATTCGGCAATTTTCGGGTTCACAAACGAACCGTAAACCGTCCCATCCACCTTGTTGTATTTATCAAAAACGTCATTCAAATAGCCATCTTGAATTTGCGTTAATCCAATCCGCGCAGTGCTTACTAAATCGATATCGCCGGTTAGATCAAACTCAACCGTCACGCGCGTTGATTCTTCAGCTTCCGCAGGGTTAGTGGTGAATTGCTCGAGAACCACATCAGGATTGCGCAGCGCCACTCTAACGGTCTCAAATAAACGGGATCCCGCGCTATCTTGTACCGTAAAACTAAATTCTAAGTAGACGAAATCAGCGGCAAGCAACTGCTTGAATTCAAGGAATCTAAATTCATCTGCAACCTGCTCGCCGAACGACCTTCGAGCAACCTTGATGACACCGGAATCTGGAGCATTAAAAGCGACCGATCGGCGATACTGATAAGTTAACTCATTCGGCCGTTGATAGTTATCATCCGCCTTAATTTTAAACTGGTATTCGCGGCCTTTGGTCAACACAGTAGTTGCGGTCATTGGCTCAAAAACACCGTCAAGACTGTACAAAAGAACCAAATTTCGTGGCGGCAGAGTATCTAAGCCATTCAGGCTCTGTGAGTACTCGCCGACAGTGCCATTTTTCAATATAGCAAGGTTGCCAGCAATGTCTTTTATGCCGCTAAGCTCAAGTGAGTAGCGAGCATTAACATCAAAAGCTTCGCCACTTTTTAATCTTACGGTAATACTTGATGCCGACAGATTAACCACTTCAAAGCGATTCGAAACATCAACATCATCGCGTTCAGAATAGTCAAGGAACGATTTGGTAACGACCACATTCTCAGCTATAACGGGCTCATTGAATGCCAGTGTTAGCGGTGAGCTTAACGACAGTAGAGTGATACCTCGGGGTATCGGCAGCAAGTTAGGTTGAGTGTCATCGATACCTGATAACAGTAATGTTTCAGCTACCGCGACTAGCTCGTCAGTTTGTTCTCGAACAATAACCAGTTGGTAATTAATTCCCGGCGTTACAATCGGTGATTTATTTATCACTAGGCCATCATTAACAATACGATGTTGCAACTTATTGGCAGCACTCAACTGAACACCGCTATTGAACGGAATCAAATGCACTGATAACTTACCTTTTAAACCACGGCCGGTCACCGTAATGCGGTTGTTGCCACTGTCGCTTAACGATCGATTAGAGACCGAGTTATCAGTAAACACACTACTAACTTCGATTGCCTGAGCGATAAGCACCGCAGCTGGTAAGGTCGAGGTAACCCCACGGCTGGCCTCGATAACTTGAACAGTTTTAAAGCCTGGCGTAGACGAGCTACTGGCAACGTTTAGGCCTAGGCCATCAGCCGAGGCTTGCAAGCCGTTGGCGGGCGTAAACCGGTTCTCACCAATAATCAATTCGCTTACTTGATTCAATGCCCTACCGCTTAGGCTGTAGTTTATCGAGCGATTTGTAATACCGTTGGTCGGCGTTATGCCGGTTAGTCGAGCAATCGCTTGTCTAAAATCGGCTTGTGCTCTAATCGTCCAAGGAAGATCAATTTCGACCTCAGCACCTGAAATACCTTGTTCTGGATTACTCGCCAAACTTACTGAGTAAGTCTCGCCTATTTGGTATTGCGCACCGGTGATTTCGAACACTAATTGATCGCCGAGTACGGAGTTAAAACCAGGCAAAGAAATACCCGTTTGCGACGGCACCACGTTAACCACTGAGGTACGCCAATTCTCTGAATTGCCGCTGATGCTCAAGCCTAATGGCTGGATGTTGTTAGTAATATTATCAGGCTGTAACTGGTAAATATTATTAAACGGTAGCGCGGCATTATTGTAGCCAGTCGACTCTATCCATTCGACCAAATCACCGGCTAACCTGAAGCTCACTAACGGATTAGTTTTTTTGGTAGCAATACTGGTTAGCGGATTAAGTACTAAGTCTTGACCAAACTGATTCATATCAAACAACATAACTCGGTCGCTTGTTGAGGCGCGCAACGCCAGCAACTCACCTTGAATCGATGCAGCTTGATGGTTTACGAACGCCTTACCAATCAGTGGCTCGCTAGCAATACCGACATTCTTGAAGACAAACGTATCAATCAATTCGATCTCGCCAATCGAGCGAATCGCTAAACGCTGTTGATCGGCAATCAGCTCAAGCGCTGATGCAACGGTGTGCGTATAGCTACTCTGTGGTGTCGACAGTAGCGGAATTGCGTAATAGTCGAGCCTGGTGTCACTCAAGACAAATGCGCCATCGCGGTCAAAGGTGATATCTAGTACGTCGCCAGCAAAGCTCTGCGGCTCAAGATTGTCGCCATTAATGAAACCACTAACAAGTTCACTATCGGTTCTAGCGAGTACGACTTCACCCGTTACATAGACTTCAGTTAAGGCGAGACCCTCGTCATTTTCGATAGTGTTAATACGTTCTGGCGCATAAACATTACTAATATCGTAGATCGCAATCTTCGGCGTATTAATGGGCGCATCACCGCTCATCAATACCGCCATGATGCTGCCATCTATCGAGATATTAATAATGCTCGACTCTACTGATCCTGTCGCCAATGTTTGCGGCAACTCAGAGGCCGCCGTGGTGCTTAAGTTCCAAGCATCATTGTCACTACTTAGCGACTCATCAACGAAGACAATAAGATCATCACTTCGGTATGAAGCGCTAATGTTGATTAACTGTTGTTGCGAGACCAATTCGATAGTAAAGCTTGTATCAACAAAAGCTTCCGCGTCAGAATCACCATTAGTAATAACGATGTTCAATGTGCCTAAGGTATCGGCAGGCAAGGTAAAGCTAATTAAATTTGGCCCCCGCAAAACAACGTTCTCAGCAAGAACGCCATTGATATAGACCCGAGTTAAGGCGCTAAAGCCAGTACCACTAATCGCGACCGTTTGCTGACCGTTAAAGGCAAAGTTAGCAACACCGACGATAAACTCGTTAGTAAGCGGATCATAACTGCCCGACTCTTCAATAATGGCATCAGAGATATAGGTAAACGAAGCGCGTAAGCTGCTGCTCAGAGGGCCGTTTCTAACCTGAACACCGAGCAACTTATTATCAGCCGGCGATTGATCTAAGGCTGGCAGTTTGAAGCTGATGCGATTATCGGTAATCGACACGATATCGCCGACATCAATAAGCTGATTGCCTAATACTATTTCAGTTTCACTTGAGAAATTGTCACCAACCAAGGTGACTATCTCGCCACCGCGCCAACTCGAGAATGCCGGGCGTATTTGGCTTAAATCTGGTGTCTCGCTATCAGTCGCCACAAAGCGGAAACTAAAAGCATTGCCTAAGGCGCGACCTAGGTTGTCACGTAAAGCGCCCGAAAGCGTTACCCGATAGCGTAAACCGTCATCCCAGTTTTGACTTGGGCGGAACAATAAACGTGAACCGTTGGCGGTAGTTTCGAGTGACACAAAACCCGCGACCTTAGCACCATTTAAGCTAACGCTTAGTAACTCAGCACCGCTGTCACGCACTTGCGCAAAATCTAAATGTCGGTTGAACTGCAGCTCAACCGCTTCGCTCGCGGCTAAGGCTTGTTCCGACTTTGGCAGTTGTTCGGTGATAGTAAGTAGGTCGTTTACTACGGTATTCAGACGGCCACCAAGTTGTGACGCACTAGAGCCCGACGCTATCGGGTTCTCGCTCGGCTCGCCATCAACGTATGGGAAAGCACTACCGATGTACAGAGCGCGCGGATGGAACGCCATAGCTTGCGCATTACCTTGCACCGCAAAATAGTTTAGCAAGTCAATATTGGCGTTGTAATTGCCGGCTAACCAAGGCGAAATATCAAACAATTGAACATCGCCCTGACCACTTACCACATAAAGAGTTTGGCCGTGAAGCGCAAGTTGCCCTGCGAACAAATCACCATTGCGCACTAAGTAGGCTAGGTTCAATGTGGCAACGGCGGTACCGCTAGTGTCGTCAAGTACAAATAGCTCGACCGTAGCTGAAGTGCCAGTAGCAACTAAGAGTAAATCACCTTGATGTAATACCGAGCGCGGCTTAAAGCGCTGGCCTGCCAAAGAAGTTGATTTAACATCGCGTTTAATTTGGTAGTCACCCGACATCAGGTCTATTTCAATTAAGCGACGCGAGTTAGGCATGGTTGCCCAGAGGCTATTACCACTAAGGAAAAGCTGATCGGTGGTGCCTCGCAATTCGCTGCTGGCAACGGTTTTTAATAGGCGTAGTTTACGTTGATCAGTAATTTGATAGATATGCAGACCGCGAGTATCGGAAACGTACAGCAAACTACCGTCTATCAAGATATCTCTGATCGTACCTTCAAGGCGCTCAACATTTAACAGCTTTGGTTCCGCCGGTAGGGTCGTGTCAAAGTGATAAATACTATTTTCGCCTGCGGCAAATAGGTTGTTGGCCGCGCCTTTTAGAGCAACAAAGCCGCTCGGAGATAAACCGCCATCGACATCAATATGATATGGCAATTCAATTTCTTGGAACTCACGGGAAATAATCTCTGGGCGCACTGGGTCTGACACGTCAGCGACAATCAGTCGTGCCACATTTGAGCGCAGAGTCTTCTCAACTCGACCAGATTCAGCGCCAATCACCGAGTAACTGCCACCAGTAGTGGCGTAAACAATTTGCTCACCTAGATGAATTGCTGATACAGGGCTAGGTTTGTCATCGCCTAAGTCAACAAAGCCCGTAGGATTTGAGGCATAGAAGTAATCAACCGGCGAAGCCGAAAATTCGCCCTCAAACAGACTACTCTGGGCCTGAACCTGAGCAAAGCCGAAGCTACCCGACGGCGCGCGCACACGTATGTGCCCACTCGAGACAACCGTTAGGTCGCCGGCTCTAGTGCCAGCAAAGGTAATGGTTGTTTTACTACTAAAACCACTACCAAAGATATCAACCGTATTACCACCCTCAGGAGGTCCCCGAGTTGGTTGAATATCGTCGATATCGAGTTTCGGCAGCACCACAACCATGCCCTGTTTAATAACCTCTAGGTCGCCACGCTTGACCGTAATCGGCAATGCCACAACTTCACTGGCCAAGAATAGGTTTGGCATGATGAAAGTGATTTCAGACTCGCTAAGCGTTTGAATAGCATCAGCGTTAACCCGCGTTTCACCAATCCATAGCGACACATTGTCGCTATCATCGCCGAAATTACCACCGCTCAACGATGCAAGCTCAGTGCCGTCTGCGTGGAAAAAATGCTGGCCAGCAAGCTCATTAGTGATGCGGCTTATGCTTGCGATGCTGGGTCTTCGACCGTCAATCAGTGTGTACTCAACCTCAAGACCAGCAACTAATTTTGCCGCACTTAAGGCTAAAATATCAGTCGAAACATTCAGCTTAATTAAACCGAAATAACTACTTGTCTGGCTAAAACTAACATCGACATAGGCGCCCGCTAAGGTATTGATTGCCTCAAGTTGATAGGCTTCATTCGGCAGCGGTGAGCCATCTTCGATGGATAAGCTGATAGCGTTGGCAATGATGCCGGCGTTGGTGTTAATTAGGTCATTAAACTGAATTCGAATTGATTCACCAGTCGAAACAGTCGCACCGGAAACCGGGCTGATACCGCTGATTGCCAGCGATGGTAAACGGGTATCCGCAGCGCCGCCGGTGTTGGCGACAAACACACCACCTTGGTTAGCAAACAGTTCTGCGCCTTGCCGTTGCAAGGCTTTCCAATAGACGGTTTCTAACTTACCCAGATCATCACGCTGTAGCACCAACATCTCGGTTTGTGTGGTAACAATAATCTGACCATGTTGCACCTGCATAGAGGCATTGCGGAAGCTAACCACGTCGCCGCGGTCTATTTTATCAATCGTATAACTATTACTTTCAACATCATCATAAATGACCAGATACAACTGATTTGCGCGTTTAAGCAAGACAAATAACTGACCGTTAAACCATTGAATATCAACTGGTTGTCCACGTAATTCGCCGGCTGCAAAGACTAAGGTGCTAAAGCCAATCGGTGGCGCTAAGAAATCATCACCCAGATCGTAAAATCGAATAAAGCCGGTACCTAGATCATCTGCGGCTGACATTGCCAGCACGCCGCGTTCGGCACTATAAGCCACGTCGGTGGCGTAGTGATTCGGCACGGCCAAGCTATTTACTAACAGCGGATTTTCTAAATCGGTGACATTAACAATCGACAAGCCTAATTCGTCGTTCGCCAAGTAAGCATTGTTGTCAACCACCGTAACACCCAACACTGGCTTTGGTGTTCGAAGCTGTGATAGGCGAATTGGGTTTTCCCAAATACTGAGATCGTAAATCTCAAGACCCGAATTCATTAAGAAACGGTTGTCTAGAGTTGGCGACGCGCCTGATTTAACCCCGGCGAATAAAATATCGTCAACTATTTCAGAACCCCCTAGCTGTTGCGGAGGATAGTTCGGCAACTCAAAACCCAACCCCTCGCTCAAGGTATAAGATAGGTTACCGATGTAAATCTCTTGCCCAGCAATCACCAAGTAGATTGAGTACCGCTCAGGAATAATCACCCCTGGAATGGTGAAGGTAAATTTCTTTAAATCTTGAACATCATCTTGCAAATCAATGATATCAAAGCCAAGGTCGTTAACCTCACTGCGTACTTCGCGACCAGTACTCGAGCGCAGAACCACCTTGCTACCTGGTAAAATCACTGACTTCGAGGCCGTGATCTCGGCATTGCTGCCGCCTTTGGTCGATGAAGTGTCTGGGGTAAAATTGAACTGCACATCATCCAAACTATCCGCAATGACAATCGCACCGGGCAATTGAGCCTCTAAACCATTGTCGACTAAACGTAAATGATGTTGGCCAATGCCAAGCGGTAGGATATCCAGCGCGGTTGCTGGAATTTGAACTTCAGTTTCGCTAATCCAAGTAACATCGATCGGATACGCATCGACAATCGCTTTGACATTCTGACTAAAACTATTGCCCTTAATGCTAATAGCCGCCTGAGAGCCACGGTGGTAGAGATTGTTTTCAAGCTCAAGAATGATTGGTCGCGTAGCATTATCAGGTGCAGCAATAACGCTCTGGGTAAATGCGGCCCATTGACCTGTACCACGCAAGGTTCTGGCATTTTCGATATTGATCCGGTAGCTCTCGCCGGCTTGGCGAGCAAAGCTAATATCAAAGATCCTGGCGCTGCTGTCAGTAACCTCAATTGCCTCAACCGTCGCCACAACATCAACATTGCTTTGTTGATTAGTAATCGTTACGTTTCCGGCCGCTTGCAGTGACTCAACGGTAACCGCTTCGTTAAAGGTGACTCGCAGCGTCTCGTTATCAGCGATAAGACCTTGGTGCTCAATATTTGAATTCAGAATAAAGGCAGCAGGAACTTGCATGGTTCGCAAGCCCTGAGTATCGGCGCCAGCAATGATGCGGTCACGATAGAAATCCAGCGCAACAATTGATTCAACATTACCAGCCGACACAACCTTAGGCTGCAACGGTGTAGAAATATCTAAGACAATGACTCCACCACCGCCGGCACTAATGAACAATAGATTACCGACGAGGTTTAAACGTTTTGCGGTCGGAGTCGAATGTTGCAAACCATCAAAAGTAAAGCGCACTCGCTGCTCGGGGCGATCTTTATGCACAATCTCAACGCCTTTGCTACCAAGAGCAATAAATAGATACTCGGCATAGCTGGCAACATCAAATACCGTGCCAGCGAACGAGTATGAACTCTTCAGTAGAGGGTCAAAAATATTAACGCCGCTCAATGAGTCACTAGCGGTTTCGCTCGGCGCTGCTGCGCTCTCATCTTCGTAACTAGGCGGACAAGGCCCCCACAAGGCACCGTTAGCGTTACCGCCTCTGAACAACCAGCCATCATCATAGAACAGCATGCTGCCGTGCGCTAAGCTCAGCTCAACGTCCATATTGACAGGGTCATTTGGTCTGATAAAACTAACCGATCCAAAACTACTGCCTTCAACGATACCATTCGATGCAGAGCAATCATCAGGCGCCTCTGTATCAGTATCAACGCCCTCTGCACTTGCGGTAAAGGCGGTAAAGCCAACCTGCTCAATATCACGCACTATACTAGGGCTATCTGCTCGGCTAGTTAGCTGTAAGCCGTTTTGCTCATCGAAGTTTAAACGTGCTACGCCGCCGTGACCTGAGGCAACGTACAAACGCTTACGTTTAATTCCATCTTCGTATTCTTCTCTAAGTGCTATGCGTTGAGAATCAATGGAGAACGGTAGATTAGCACCGACGCCGCTTAAGGCGTCTAGCTCGGCTTGCTCTTCAGCGCTCAAGCTCGGAAAACCAATTAAAAACTCAGCCGCACTAGCTTTACTTGAAAGTTGAGTGAATCGTTGATAACGCTCAATTTCTTGAAGGCCAGCAAAGTCACTCGGTAACGTTGGCAGACCACCAACTAATAGCGGAGCACTTGGGTTTTGTACGTCAAAGGTGGCGGCAAAATACGATTCGTGCAAACCACCTTTGCGCTCTATACGAGTTTGATAGAAATAACCGGCTGCCACTGCGGCAACACCCGTCTCTTGGTCTACCACGACATCAATCGGGTTTATCGATGACGCGCGCACATTAGATAATTGCTTAATGCCATACCCAAAGCCGCGTTCATCAACTAGCTCACTCTTATTGCCGTAGCGGTCTTGAGCATAGACGTTATTGCGTCCGGTCACTCCACGAGGGGTAATAATTTCAATTTTATTACTCGACAATACTTTAACGCTTTGTATTGGCTGAGAGCCTATTTCTAAGGTAATACCCTCTTGCACCGTATTGCCTGGCTCAAAACCCGCGCCGTACAGAGTCACGCGAGTGCCACCGCTTAGTGGCCCCCAAAGCGGAGTTAACGAGTCGAGGCGTAATGGCGCATCAACCTGAACACCGGCCCGGAGTATCGCACTCTGCCATAGTCCATTTTTCTCAATTTGCAAACGAACATCGTATTGGCCTGCCGCGGCAATTGGCGGCACGCTGGCAGTGATGATCGCTATACGCTCGTCTTCAGAGTTTTGTTGAATATCAAGTATGTCAATTTCAAGACTGCCGACGTAGGCCCTTACCCGAGTAGTGTCATCGGGAACGCCCAAGGCCGAAATGGTAATTGCGCTGGTTGTTGCCGCCTGAATACGGCGTGGAACAACCGCATCAATCAGCAAGGTTTCAGGGCGCGCGCCTCGATAAATTAACTCGGCTGTTTGGGTAGAACGCAAACGGTAGAGTTCAAGATTGATCTGCGCGCCATCTTGTAATACAGGCTTAGCGGCGATCAAGCCTTTTTCAGCGATGACCACAAGCCGTTCGCCAACGTGTAATTGGCTTGCGTCGTCGATATATATTAGCGCATCGTTATTCTCTATTTCGACACGCGCGGCGAGCAATTCACCTGTTTTTCTAGTAACGGTAAACAGACTCAAGTTTGCTGGAAAAAGATCGATAGCCTTATTGAAGCGCAGTCGCACTTTCAAATCGCCATCGGTGTCTCTGTCTAAAATGCCATTTTTTGGGTCAACACTGTGTAACTTAAGAACAGCGTCTGGGGTTTCTTGTAAAACACCCAAACCAAGACCTGACTTACCGCCACCGATAATTGAGTACGCCGTGGCTACCACTGTTTCAATACTATTGCCGTTAAAGCCTTCGTAGCTATCAATATAAACTGGCGCCCGCGGGTCAGTAATGTCATAGCTCATGATGCCTTGCTTACCGGCGGCAACATAAAGTGTATTGCCGAAGATGGCGATGTCTAAACTGGTACCCGCGATTCGGTAAACGATTTTAGGATTATTGAGATCGCTGATGTCGACGATCACTACACCGTTCTCACCGGCCGACAAGTAAGCGAACATAGCCCGAGGTTTTGCCGCACTAGTTTCTTCGAGTAATACCTTACTCGCTGGCATATCGATTGAGGCGACGATACCTAGGCCAGCAGTTTGGCTGCGAGAGACAATGTGGAAGCCACCAGCACCAACCTTTTCCCTATCGATTAAGCGGTTATTGATAAGGTCGAACTCACCGGCGACAACAATGTAATGCGTATCGTTGACTTGCTCAGAGAGGTCGGTGACTCTGGCAACATCAAGTACTGGCTTATTGCCTGTAACGCTAAGGCTATCGGATAAATAGATTTTGCTTTGTAGGTAAGCATCAACAAAACCGATACCGCCCTCGCCCATCGCTACGAGCGCTTGGTTGTTTTTGACTTCAATTCCTTTAGCAAAATTACTGCCTAGGTCCAAGCTTTTGACTAAGGTTGATTGCGAAATATCTAGCGAGTCTATGGCATAGATAAACAGCTTTGCGTCTTGTTTCGGGGCGCTTATACGGGCTGCTGTGACAAAGATTCGATCGTTATTACGCTCAAAGAATAAGTCGACACCCAAGGCGGCGTAACCGGATGGTAAGTTAATGCGGGCTTCAATGCGATCGTCTACACCATCGCCGTCTCTATCGACTAATTCACGTAATTCATCAGCGTTGGTCACGTCTTCAACATCGGCTGTGAGGGTCGAAGAATCAATATTGTAAATAATAACGCCGCCTTTACCCACGGCGGCTACCGCATAGGTGCCGGTTGGATCAACTACGATGTCGTAAATTCGATCACTGCTGTTACCATCAATGTTGGTTTTAACCGGTTGTAAATATGTAAAACTATCTTCTAGCAGTTCCGTTTGCGTAGCCGTAATCACCGTGATGCTGGTCTTACCAAGTTGCCCTGGAGGCGTAATAAACTCAACAGTTTGTGAATCGATAACGCGAATATGCTGTGCCGCTACTTCATTGTTACCGACGATGATTCGTGTCGCGCCGTCGCCGGCTTGAAAGCCTCGACCGCTTAATGTTACTGAGGTACCGCCGACAACCGAACCTTTATCTGGCTCTACCGACTCTAATACCAATGGTTCTATATAGTGGAAAGCGCCCAGTTGACGAGTATTGCGTCCGTCGGCTTCGCGAACTTCCAGAGTCGCCGGCCCGGCCAAACTAGCCGGTACGCGGAGTGTGTATTCAATGGTGTCTGCGCCGCTATCGATTTGCGATACGAGACTAGCGGCTTCATCCGACGCCAAAAATATTGGTGACTCTGTATTACTAAGTACAACCTTGATTTCGCCGCCTTCGGTCGAGACCATTGCTGGTGTAACGTTCAAAATTACCGGTTGTGCGCCTAAGCCTTCACCAGTACTAAAATTCAGAGTGAACTCAAAAAGGCCGGTTGCTCTGCGACCACCATCAGCTGGTTCGGCTAACAGCTCTAATCGGTAAGAGGTATTTTGCGATAACTCAACGCTTGGAGTAATCCTAACGATGTTGGCATTGGCAACATCAAGTTGAACACTGAAGTCCAATGACTCACCTTGGGCGGTACCGGTGTCTTTTAGCAACGATAAATAACGCGACAAATATTGTTCTAAGCTCTGACCGCTAGGAATGTCTATCGCGCGGTTAAATTTAAGCTCAATATCAGAATCGAGACTCACCCCGCTCTGCAGTTGTGTTGGTTTGGTTTCAACCAAATCAAGCGAAAAAGTATCAACCAAAGCAACTGACCATGAGCCTTTACCCTGACTGCGTGTTGCGGTTACTAATAAACCGTCATCAGCGTGGGCGTAGGGCCACTTATCCTGGGTTTGGTAACCCTCATAGGTTAAATAACTTTCTACACCATCCATAAAGAGCAGCGAGTCTTGTATCGAGATCTGCTCAACATTGCTGGTATCGTAGACCGTTAAATAGGCTTTTATTTCGTAGCCGGGACCCTTGCCTGCTTTCGACAGAGCGCTTATTAAAGTGGAATAACCACCCAATTGTAAAATTGAACCGTTAACCTTAAAACCATTAGGTTGATACTTGCCCAATAGTCTAGGGTTTCGAATATTGGAGTCGTCATAGAGAGCTACGCCCTCGCTTGAACCAACAGTCTGCTCAGCGGTTGAAAGGCCAATTAACGGTATAGTGTTATCGGTAGCAACTAATAGAGCATCGTTGATTTGAGGCGTACTTGGTTTGCTTAGATCAAAAATCACCCTAGCATTCCTTTTATTTACCTTGAGAGAGACCGATAGATAATCGCCTTGCACACTTGTCGACGTGGCCGATAGCGTTACTGGCACACCATTTATAATAGCGGTCTCTATCTTGCGTAACACCACAGGGCGCTCGGGGTCGGCTAAGCTAATCAGCAGTATTCCCTGCGCACCAAGATTAGCTATTAACAGTTTGTCTCGAATCAGCAATTCACTTGGAGGTGCCTGTGCCGGAATCTGCACCTTATATAGAATGTCGCGATCTTTAGCGTCCGCGCCAGCAGGTAAGTCGCCGGGTAAACGGGTTTCTCGATCGTAAACCAATAGCCAGGTTTGGTCTTCATGCTCAGTTTTAATACTTGGGAAGTTCATACCACGAGCGGTAACGTATAAATGCTCATCGCCCAATATCAAGCCAGAGGCATTTAGGTCTTGTGGTAAATCGAAATACCCTAGACCAACCATCGGTGCCGCATTTACCAGCGCACTGCGTTCATATCGAACCAGCTCTAACCAACTTGGCGCGATGTAGCTACGCATTTGCTCAGCGCTAGTGATGTTTGCGGGCATGAAGCTTCCCACCGGGCTAGCTCGGCCGAGAACATAAATGAGACCAAGCGAACTGTCGGTTTCGAGGCCAACAACTCTACCTGGTGGCAGCTTTGACGGGTCGCGTGTGATGGTAGATGACTGACCGGCAGCAATCGCCGCAAGCT
>Ga0075467_10000291_pt1 | contig 38034 bp, 26 predicted proteins | sample DEB08_DNA_9_FD_75067 | JGI IMG/M metagenome (GOLD analysis project Ga0075467, IMG submission 75067) | Aqueous microbial communities from the Delaware River and Bay under freshwater to marine salinity gradient to study organic matter... | ecosystem: Environmental > Aquatic > Marine > Coastal ... | reverse complement strand
TCACTTGGGCCCTAAGTGAACAGCTCGATCTAACGCTGGGTACTCGCTATACCGAGGATACACGTTTTGCCACGCGCTTTGAGACCGCACTGCAAGTGTCCGACCAAAAGTCTGACCATATCGATAGTAAAGTGACTCTCAACTATCACTGGAGCGATAACCTTGCCACCTACATGCAATGGAGCACGGCTTATAAAGCCGGAGGGGTCAATACTCGCTCGGCTAGTTTTACACCCTTTACAGAAGAAGAGGCGAAGACCGTTGAAATCGGACTAAAGTCAGAATTTTGGCAACAGCGTGGGCGACTCAATCTAGCGCTGTTTAGCAGTGACTATAGCGATCTTCAGTTGGACTTTACCGATCCATTTGCTCTCGGCGTCGTAGAAACCATTAATATTTCCAAGCCTGTCGACGTAAAGGGTCTTGAACTTGAGTTAACCGTCTCGCCAATTGCCAGCTTGGCAATGGGTTTGAGTTACACCTATCTCGATAGCCATATGCCGCTGCAAGCGAGCCCCTTCGACGGCAGCTTAACCCAGTTTTATGTCCTTATGGCGCCAATGCATGCGGGAGCCATGACCCTCGATTATCAATTTACGCCAACCGATTACGGCATACTATCTGTCCATCTAGATATCATGTCAAAAGACAGTTTTTCTTATAACCCCTACGGTGAACAGCGCCTCGATGCCTACACCCTGATAAACGGTCGCGTCACCCTTGCTGATATTAACCTCGGCAACCGCTCAGGTGCATTGAGAGCATCGCTGTGGGGCAAAAACCTTACCGACGAGGAGTATATTATCGATGCCTTTGCCGTCGGTGACCCCGCCGTCACCATCGCCAATGCCTATGGCGACCCGCGCACTCTGGGTATCGAGTTCGTCTACGACTTTCACTGAATAAGACTGACGCGGGCAAATTGCTATGATCAGGGCCGTTTATTGCTGCGGCGCGACCGCCCCAGCACCCTGACGGCGACTATCGGATGCACCCTGCTTATTGTTCTCTGAGTCGCGATAAATACTCTGTGTCGAGCCCAGAATACGCGGTTTGGTGGCGACGGTGTGACCCATGCTGGTGAGTAGCTTCAACGTATCCACAGAGATGCCCGGCTCGTAGTCGACGCGGTCAGGCAGCCATTGATGATGCACTCTGGCCATTGCGGTGGCATCGGCTATGCCCATATCAAACACCATCATATTGAGCAGAGTCTGCAGCACCACATTGATAATGGTGCTGCCGCCGGGACTGCCGGTGGCAATAATCGGCAAGCCCTGAGCGTCAAAGACAATCGTCGGGGTCATGGCTGATAGCGGGCGTTTGCCGGGTTCAATGGCGTTGGCCTCACCACCGGTCAAACCGAACGCATTGGGCACTCCCGCGCTAGCGGAAAAATCATCCATTTCGTTATTGAGCAAAAATCCCGCGCCGGCAACAGAGATGCCGCTACCATAGGAAAAATTCAGTGTGTAGGTACTGCTGACCACATTGCCCGCGGCATCCCAGGTGGAAAAATGGGTTGTCTCCGGGCTCTCTACAATTGGCAGGCTGCGGCGGGCGGCTGACTGTTTTGGGTCCAGCGGCAGGCCTGGCTGCACCGCTGAAGAGTCGCTGGCGCGGTTGAGATCAATCTGACTGCGCAAGCTATCGGCATAGTGCTTAGCGGTTAACTGCACCACTGGCACCGGGTAAAAATCCGGATCGCCAAGATAGGCGCTGCGATCAGCGTAGGCCCTGCGCATGACCTCTACCAGTCGATGGATATAGGCGGCACTGTTATGGCCAAGTGCATTGAGATCCCAGCCCTCGAGAATATTTAACATCTGGATCAGGTGGACACCGCCAGATGAGGGCGGCGGCATAACGCAGACGCGATTATCACGAAAATCCCCACACACCGGCTCGCGTGTCACCACGGTGTAATTTTGTAAATCCTCGGCGCTGATCAGGCCACCACTGCGCTGCATCTGCTGGACAATTAATTCGGCGGTTTTGCCCTGATAAAATCCTTGCCGCCCGTCAGCGGCTATGCGTTTTAATGTCGCGGCCAGATCGCTCTGTACTAAACGCTCACCGTATTCGTAAAAGCGGCCATCCGCTTTAAAGAAATAGTCCTGTGTCGCTGCATCTTTTATCAGCCGGCTATGGCGTGTCTTGAGTGTGTCGGCGAGATCTAGATTAATCGCGAAGCCATCTCTGTCTAGCTCGATCGCTGGCTGCATCACCTCTTTGAGGCTCAAAACGCCGTAGCGTTGCTGCGCCTCAACCAGTCCGGCAACCGTGCCGGGAACACCTGAGGATTTAATACTGTAGCGTGCGCGCTGTACATTGACACTGGCATCGCTGTTGAGAAACATATCTCGATCAGCGGCAGCGGGTGCCATTTCGCGGAAATCCAAGGCAATGGTTTTGTCATCCTCAGCTAAATAGATCAGCATAAAACCGCCACCACCGAGATTACCCGCCCGAGGAAGGGTGACGGCAAGAGCAAAACCCGTCGCTACGGCAGCATCGATTGCATTGCCGCCTTGGTCGAGAATACTGGCGCCGACCTGACTGGCCAACACTTCCTGAGAGACCACCATACCGCTGCGACTATAGACTGGGTGAGCGATAGATAACGGATCGATGATTGGAGCATCGGCGGCGAAGAGAGAACAGGGCCAGCCCAAAACTACTAGGAAAAGTACCGTATTACGCGTCAAAAAAACACCTGACTTGGCCAGTTTTTGGCGAACGCTAAAGATTGTGGCAGGCATTGAAACTCTCTTTTACTGTTATTATATGAGTGCTAAAAAATCTGCAGCGAAATACTGAAATAACAAATTTTAATGCGTTTTTTTATCACATCTTTCTGACTACAGATCACTATCGATATCGACAAATGGCGTGTAATCGAGCGTGATTGTAGTAGTATATCAATCAACAAATGATCCATGATGACCTGGATTACCACAATGCGAACACGAGCTCTCATATTGTAAACGAATTGTTATTTTAGGATTTTTATGACTACAGTCTCGCCCCCCAGCGTATTGATTGTCGAAGACGAGCCGGCCAGTTTGAACATGTTGGCAAGCTATTTTGAAGCAGAAAACTTTCTCGTCCACAAAGCTAAAAATGCGCAAGAAGCTGAGGCCCAGTTTGAGGCCAAATCCGTTGACGTTATTTTGCTCGATATAAAAATTCCCGGGAAAACCGGTCTTGAACTGATTCGTGAATTCCGCGCCAGATCCAATGTCGGTATTATTTTGGTCACGCAGAAAAAAGATCCGGTAGACAAAATTGTCGGACTGGAACTCGGCGCCGATGATTACGTCACCAAACCTTACAATGCTCGTGAACTGCTGGTCCGGGTAAAAAACCTGATCAACAGAATAAAACTCGGTGGCAGCCAGCAAAAAAACAATGTTGATGACGCTAAGCTCGTTATCTTCGCGGAGTGGACTCTGCATCTCGGAAGGCGATTATTGAGTCAAGCTGGGCAGGAGGACATTCAGTTAACCGAGGGCGAGTACAAGCTCTTGGCAACCTTGATTGAGAATGCTGGACAGGTGCTCAACCGCGACCAGATAATGAATCGCATGCAGCGACGCGATTGGTTTCCCACCGACCGCACTATCGATGTGCTGATTGCACGACTGCGTAAAAAGCTCGGCGATGATCGTCTGCAACCACGCTTTATCAATACAGCCCACGGCACCGGTTATATTTTTGTTGCTGAAGCCGTTTACCAATAACTGTGGCAGACAATATGTCGCTGTGATAAACCAATATGGCCATAAAATATAAAGTCCCACTGCGTAAAAGTCTCGCCTATTCGCAGACGAAAGTTGCGATACTAACGGCATTTTTTCTCGGCTTGATTCTTAGCAGCGGGCAAATTTATCTCGATTATTTCTCTCATAAAAGTGAACTCAATCAATCGATTCAGAATATTCTTGCCACAGCCAATAATGCCGCCTTTCACGCCGCCTACAATCTCGATGAAATCGGTGCGAGTCAGATTACCAGCGGCCTAACCAGTAATGCACCGATTGTCTCAGCAACCATTACTGACACGGATAACAATGTGCTCGGCAGCTCCACATCGACTATTACGCAGCGCTATTCGGCACCGACCCGATGGCTGTTTGGCGAACCACAGAATTTAAATCAGGCGTTGCTTGATGTCCGCATTCACGATCAAGAGGTCGGCAAACTGCGCCTGGTGATCGACCCAGTTCAAAATGCCGAAACATTTTTTAATCGCTCAGTCGTGGTACTAATTTTAGGTATTGTGCGCAATTTTATTTTGGCGCTAATACTGATAGCACTGTTTTACTTCTCTATTACCCGGCCTATTCTGAGAGCTAGCCTGCCGATTCAACGTGGCATTACAGATAAATTTATACCGCTTCCGGAAACCCATTTAAATGATGAAATCGGTGTGTTATTCAATGCCTTTAATGATCATCTCGAGGTGATTAAAAAACAAAACAAACAAATCAAAGAGTCCAATATTAATCTTGAAAATCTAGTTGATCAGCGCACTGTAGAGCTAGACGAAAAAAATCGTCTACTCGAATTACAGCGCGCAGAAGCAATTGCCATCAGTGAAGAAAAATCCGCCTTTCTCGCCATGATGAGCCATGAAATTAGAACACCGATGAATGGCATTCTCGGCATGGCAGAACTACTTAGCAAAGAGACCAAAAACGCTAAAATGGCTGAGTATATTGATGCGATTGTCGACTCCAGTAAGTCGCTGTTGACACTGACTAACTCAGCGCTTGAGTACTCAAAATACGAAACCGGAAGTGCCACGATAGAGGCAACCGCATTTAATTTGCGCGGACTGGTGGACAGTGTGATTTTTCTGATGTCCTCTTCGGTGGAAATGAAAAATCTGACCATATTGTGCGCGGTCGATGATCGTATTCCGGCTCTGGTGGTAGGCGATCAGGAAAAGTTGCGTCAGGTGCTGATCAACCTGCTTTCCAATGCGATTAAATTTACTGATAAAGGTGAGATCAGCCTTGATGTGCAAAAAATTGCCCCAGAGCGCGACATTAATCCACAGCAGATGCTGCTGCAATTTGCCGTCAAAGATAGCGGCATCGGCATTCCACAGCAGGCTCAGGCGTCAATTTTCAAACCCTACAATCAAGCTGATTTAAGTATTGCTCGGCGATACGGCGGATCAGGTCTGGGTTTGGCGATCTGCAAGGCGATTGTCGAACAGCAAAATGGTCGTATTGAGCTGTTCAGTGCTCCCGGGCAGGGATCGACATTTACCGTGCAGCTGCCTTTTACAAAAACCTCGCAGCAATACCTTGAAGCCAGCGCCGCCATCGGCGATGAGTCGCCGCTGATGCCCGACACCGAGTTAAGGGTTCTTGTCGTCGATGATGTGGAGATTAATCGCAAACTATTGAAAGGCCAGCTTGAATCAATCGGCTGCCATTGCTTTTATGCCGCCAATGGTCAAGAGGCGATCGAACTAGTGCAGTCGCAACGCATTGATCTAATTCTGATGGATGTGCATATGCCGGTTATGGACGGCATCCAAGCCTGCCAAGAAATTCGCGCCATTGATGGGTTAAAAGATCTGCTGATTATTGGCATCACCGCTAATCTTGATCCAGTAACATGTGAGAAGTGTTTGGCGGCAGGGATGAATCTGGTGATTGGCAAACCGATTACTCAGCAAGGATTACACAACGCGCTGCGGCGTGCTCTTAATAGTTCTGTGCTACCGCCATCTGCCACATCGCCAGACAGTCACTCCGACTACCTCAATCTAGCACTGCTCAACGAGCACCGCGATGCGCTCGGTGAGAGTAAAAGTGCCGAGCTCTATTGTCAGGCTGAGGAATCTGCGCGCTCACTGATTAGCCAGATTAAAAATCTCGACGACCGCGACGCGGGACAATGTGCCGATAGTGCTCACGCATTGGCCGGGCTTTGCTCTAACTTTGGCTTTGTTCAACTTGGCCAACTGGCTACCGCGTTAGAGATAGACTGCGTAAGCTCCAGTCGATCTCAGCGCCTGGAACTAATCGGCCAAATTGATCAATGCAGTGACATCACCTTTACTCAGTTAGCGGAGGGCTGACATGGCTTTACTAATGTGGCATGTCGCCAAATCAATATGCCTGACAGCGCTGCTGGTAGCATCAGTGTCGGCCGACTCAATACTGGTTCTCACCGAGGAGACACCTTTTACCAAAACCGATCTGAATGACAAAAGTGGCGGCGAGGCAACTGACTTTGTCAGAGCGGTGCTTGAGCATGCAGAGATTGATTACCAGCTGCAGTACCTGCCGTGGAGAAGAACCTACAGCCGGGCGCTCAATCAGCGCGAGATCTTAATCTACCCTCTTGCCCGCAGCCCCGATAGAGAAGATGATTTCCACTGGATCGGCCGACTGATCCCAGTTAATTATTATTTATTCAAACAAAAAACACGCACCGATATCAGTGTCAAAGACCTCGATAAGGCCAAGGCGTATCGGATTGGTGTGGTTAATTATTTTGTTCAACATGAATATTTAACTGAAAAGGGCTTCACCAATCTGCAGCCGGTTAACAGCAACCTACAGAACGTGCGCAAATTGTTACTCGGCCGCATTGATCTCTTTCCGATCAGTGAGGGAGGCCTGATATCCATCTGTGAACGGCATAATATCGACTGCAATCAGTTTGAACCGGTAATCAAACTGCAGGGTATCTCCGACTATCTCTATCTTGCGTTTGGCCGAGATTCTGACCCAGAGTTGATAAGTCGGGCGCGAGCCAGTTTTCAAGCGCTGAAAGACAGCGGTTTGCACAGGACTATTTTTGCCCGCCGGCTTGAGTTAGCGGACAGATTTAACGATCAGCACATTCCATCAGCGGACTAGTCGATCAATCACTTCTTGAACAGTTGGCAGGCTGTGTGGCACTGCCTTCCCAATCAGGATCTGCCGCGCCAGTAAGCTTGGCGTCACCTAATACCAGTGCATGAACGCGACCAAAGGAGGCATGAGTAGTGATTTCCTTAACCTTAAAGCCTGCCGAAGTCCAAGCCTCAAGTTGCTCTTGTGACCAGCCCGCTGCGGTCATTTCTGCATCGAAGGCATCTAGCGTCACAATGCGCTGATTATTTTTATCGATGATATTTTTTGGGTGCACTCGCGGCGCCGCCAGCGCCTCTGGCAGGCTTTTTCCCTGATCAATATAGCGCGAAATCGTTTGCACAATGGCCGAGGGAATGCGAATGCCGCCGGCGGCACCGAGTGCCGCCACTAGCTGATTATTGCGCGTGATAATCACCGGTGCAATTGAGGTGCGCGGCCGATCGCCCGGGGTCTGTTTGCCGGTTCTCAGATAGCCACCCATGGTTGCGGCATAGGCAAAACCCAGCTCAGGTGTAGCGACATTAGCGCCAAATACCGGTCCGATGGTTTGCGTCAACGAGACCGTCTGGCCACTGCAGTCTGCGGTAACAAAGTGTGAGGTATGGGCAGCAGGCGTGCCGATCCAATCAGTAGTCGATGTCAGTTGGTCACTGGCTGTCGAGCGCTGGCTCAACTGGTTTAGCTGCGGCAGGCGAATGGCTTGGCTCGCATCGCGCGCCCATTGCGGATCGGAAAGCCGCGCCAAATCACGCTCTTCATAGTCTGTGGAGACGGCATCGAGACTTAATGCCAAGGCCTGACTCACCAGCACAGCCCAGCTGCTATCGCTGAGTGCGGCGACATCATAGAGATTGAGAATGGTCAGGGCTCTGGCGACAATGCCACCCCCAGCGGGGGCCGCTAGAGTGTGTATCATCAGGTCGCGATAGGGGAAACTGATATAGCGCCCGGGAAGTACCTGGTAATCGGCGAGATCCTGCTGAGTGACAAAGCCGCCATTGCTGCGCATATCGGCACTGATTAAACGCGCAATATCACCGCGATAAAAGGCATCGGCACCGCCGCTGGCAATGGCCGCTAAGGTTTTCGCCAATACCGGCTGCACTAAGCGTGCGCCGGCTGCTGTTGCTACGCCCTGCTCGTCATCCTGATAGCTTAAAAAATGCGCGCTCATTCCCTTGTCCGCCCTCAGGCTCTCAAGCTTACTCTGATGCCGGGCGGCTTCGCCGGGCAGTAATACAAAGCCTTCCTGTGCATAACGCATAGCCGGCTGCGCGAGCTCGGCGAAGGGTAATTTGCCATGACCTTGATGCATTGTCCAAAGCATGGCGACAAGGCCTGGTGTGGCCACTGTGGTGTAGCCGGAGGATGGCATATCCGCCGAAGGGGTAAAGCTTTTAGGGATTTCGGTCATGCCGTTGTAGCCGACAAATTCCCCCGATGCGAGCCTAACCATGGCTTGCGCCCTACCACCGAGACCACTCATGGTTGGCTCGACGACAGAGAGCACCAGTGAGGCGGCAACCGCCGCATCGACACTATTGCCGCCGCGTCGATAGACTTCATCAGCGGCTAGCGTAGCCAATGGATGCGCCGTTGACGCCGCGCCATGGGTCAGCAATGGGCTGTCGATACTATGTACCACAACAGAGGCTGACACCAACCACAGGCTTAGCAAACTGATTGTTACGCGAATCATTTTTTATCCTCACACGGTACTTTTAACGCGTAAAAAAGGGAGCCTAAGCTCCCTTTTTTACTCTAACACCCAACCTTTCCAGTCAGATTACATATCAACTTTTAGGCTGAGGTAATAGTTGCGTCCCAGATCCTGGTGCGCGTCAGCAAAATAACCAAAGAAGCGATCGGCGGTTGGCGCTCTTTCATCTTCAATGTTCTTTACTGCAAACTTAATGCGCGCACGGTTGCCGGCAACTTTAAACTTGTAGTAAAGCGATGCATCCATGGTTGTCATCGAAGGAACAACATACTCAGTGCCATCGGCCAAGGTCAGGCTTGACTGAATAAAGTCGCCTTTCTTCAACCCGGTCAGCGAACCACCCCAGGACCCCTTCGACCAGAGCAACTTCATCGAGTGCTTCTCGTCGTAGTTACCATCGATACCGAGCAGATTGCCGAAGCCAGTCAGGTTGACGTAGGCAGGAATTGCACCGGAGCTCTGAGCAGCCTGAATAGTGTCGAAATCACCTGTTGGAACCTGACTAAACGTATCAGTAAAGGTCGCATTATAGCGAATGCCGAATTCACCCAGAGCACTTTCAAAGTCATAACTCACACCAATGTCCTGCCCCTCAAGGGTGCGTGTGGCCAAGTTAAGATACTCATCGAGAATCTGATAGGCTTCACCCACTGGACAGATGCCTGCAGCGGCAAACAGCGCTAGATCATTATCACCGACTTCACTGATATCTTCTCGCACAGTGGCTGGATTGCCGGCAAATGAACCACAGTCGGAGGTGCCATGATCGATTAACAGGGCTAAATCCTGAATAGTGTTGTTGGCGCGACCAAATAAACCAATGGTTTTATCTTTTTCGATTTTCCACATATCGTAGGTGATGACCAAGCCATCCAGCATGGGTGGTTGAATCACTACACCGATCGATGAGTTAGTCGACTCTTCGGACTCAAGGTTTTCAGCACCTTCCGCGTAACGCTGCATGGTCCAGTCGTAATCGCGAACATCTTTGTCATTACCGGAAATATACTGATAGACCGCATCCACTGTGGTTCCGGTTCTGGCAACCTGGGCCTGATTGACCTGCACCAGATTAGGCGCACGGAAAGCTGTCTGAGTTGAACCGCGAACTAACATCCAATCTGTCGCTTCCCAACCGACCGCAAATTTACCGACTGTGGTTGTACCCGCGTCGGAGATATCTTCATGACGCAACGCTAGCTGCGCAGAAATACTCTCGGTAACAGGGATCTGCAACTCAGCAAAAACCGATGTCGTATCTTTGTTGCCAGAGGCGTCAGAGGTCGGACTGGATCCAAGTACATCACCAACAAAGGGGAATGCACTGCCATTGTCTGCAACAAAGGCGATGGTGCCATCGAGTCGAGGATCACGGTCGTCTGAGTAGGCCTCTTCGCGATATTCCATTCCCACCAAAAGACCAACCGGGCCAGCAGGCAGTGTGAAGACATTGTTGTTGCTCGCCTTAATATCAAACGAGGTCAACTCGCTCTCATCATTGCGATAAACATCGATCAATGCTCTCTCAATATTGGTCGAATCAATGGATAAAATATTGAAGGCCGCTTCAGTTGAATCTGCCAGCGCCTAGGTCAACAGCGTATTCGAGATACGGTTGTGGGTCACATCATTGGCCGTGGCTTTTGAGTAAAGAATTGCGGTTTCCCAATCCCACTCGCCGGTTGAGCCTCTTAAGCCAGCCAGAAAGCGTGTGGTTTCCTTTTCATTATCAATCACTCTGCCATATTTAGGATTGCGCAAACCATCGAGGCGCAGCTTCTTGCCTGCCAGTGGGTTTTCACCATCCTGAAGCAGATTATTGGTGTAGTAGTAGTCGGCACCAACGGCCAGAGGCGCCGATGAAGAGGTGCCAGCGGGCTCAACATTTTTCACCGTTTCCGAATTGTAATAACCCAACTCAGAAAACAACTCTAGGCCATCGCCAAACTCATGACTGAGAGTGATAAAGATATTGGTTCTCTTCAGATCACTTCTAAAGTCACGATAGTCACCGGGATTGAGGTAGTAGTTATCTGACGTGGTGTCTGGAACTAGACAGGTGCCATACCCTGTATCGAGCGCGCTTGACCCACTACATTTGGCGTCATAACTTGGCAAAATCTGCATTTCACCCGAACTGTCGGTAAAGCTGTTTCTACCAGATTGATCGAGCTGGGCATATTGATAGCTATAGAGATTTCTAAACGCGGTATTGGTTTTCCAGGGCGAATCATCTGGTAGCACCTCGCGGTGATCGCCGACACTCCAGCGATAATCTTCCGACGCTTTGATGCTATCGCGATCGTAGTAATCCACCAGCACTGTCACATGTGAACTATCGTCATTAAACTTGGTACCAAACTTGGCGCTAAAGTTGACATCGTTTGCATCAAAGTGATCGTAACCGGTCATTTTGGTGGTAAAACTAAAGCCTTCATAGTTGGAATCAATAACATTATTGACCACACCTGCAACAGCATCGGCACCATAGATTGCCGAGGCACCATCTTTTAGCACTTCGACACGATCGAGGCCAGTTGTTGGAATAAGATTCGAATTTACTGTCAGGGTCGGAACATAGTCGCCACCCAGCAGCTCAGTTTGATAACCGGCAGAATTAACCAGCCGTCGACCATTGAGCAATACCAGCGTATTACCCACACCCATATTTCTTAGGTTGTAAGAGCCAATATCGCCGCGGGCGGAATTGACGCCACCGGAAAACGCTTCCGCTTCGGTAAAGTAGTTGAGACCCATCTCGGCCATGTTCTCAAGAAGTTCTTCGCCAGAGTCCAAACCCAGAGCATCGATATCACCGGCTGAGATCACACTGACTGGCAGCGCCGAGGTAATGCTAGCCCCTTTGATTTGCGATCCGACGACCACAACCTCTTCTAATTCATTTTGCTCTTGCGCAACAGCTGCGCCGCTAAGCACTGTTGCACTGACGAAACTCGCCGAAATAACAGCTCGTGATAAAGGTTTAATTTTGAACATCTACTTTTCTCCCAAATTTAACTTTTTAATTTTTTATTGGTTATTTGAAAATGTGGGGGAATTCACAAAGAACCTATATCTGAAGCATATTAGCGTCAGCGAGTGAACTTTGCGTGTGAGTGGCTAAATACTGTGTTTTATTTTGTAACTGAATTGTTAACACGGTATTCGCAGCGCTCCCCCTAAACTATTCAACGCCGCAACAGACACTTATGATTATTTATTAACTTCTTGTTGAGAGAACGCCTGATTAACCAAAAACCACTAATAAAAAAATTGCACCAGCGCATTGCTATCAATATCACTGTCCAGAAAACACCAGAGGAGCCCACCACATAGCCACGGCTGTCAGCAAGAGCAGACCGGCTACATTAAGATAAAACCCCGCGCGTACCATCTGTGGAATGGTCAACATGCCAGAGGCAAAGACAATCGCATTGGGCGGCGTCGCCACCGGCAACATAAAGGCACAGCTGGCTGCCAGCGTCACCGGCACACAGAGCACCATGGGTGGTATACCCGACTGAATAGCAATGGCACCAATCACCGGCAAAAAAGTCGCCGTGGTGGCCAGATTACTGGTCAGTTCAGTGAGGAAGATCACTAGAGCCGTCGCCGCTATCACCAGCGCCATCACACCGTAGATTGACAGTGGTGACAGACTCTCACCGAGCCATTGGGCAAGACCGGTGTTAGCAATCGCCGCGGCCAAGCTGAGCCCGCCGCCAAATAAAATCAACACCCCCCAAGGAAGGCGACTGACATCGGCCCAGATCATCAGCTGCGGCTGTTCGCGATCACCACTGGGCACCAGAAACAGGAGCAGTGCCCCGGCCATAGCGATAGCGGTATCGGAGAGCCCTCCGGGTAGAAATTCGGCCAGCGGGCGGCGTACAATCCAACCGACGATCACCAGCGCAAAAATCATCGCAACGCGCTTCTCGGGGGCGCTAATCGAACCCAGATTGTCTTTCATCTCAAGCAGATGCTGCTTCGCGGCATCACTCTCCGGTATATCGACAACATATACCCAGCGGGTCAGAACCAGCCACGCCAGAGGCAACAAAATCACTGAAATCGGCACCCCAACCATCATCCAGTTAAAAAAGCTGATTTCGATGCCGTAGTTTTCTTCCAGAAACGCCGCCAACAGCGCGTTTGGCGGGGTGCCCACCAGCGTTGCCAAACCACCGATAGTGGCGGCAAAGGCCAACCCCAGTAACATCGCTACCTGAAAGTTGTTTTTACTCTGCTCACTGACATTATCAATATGACTGAGTACCACAGTCACCACAGAGATCGCGATAGGCATTAGCATCATGGTGGTAGAGGTATTGGTCATCCACATCGACAACAGCGCCGCGACCAACATAAAGCCGCCGACCAGACGTCTGCCATCGGTGCCTGTGCGCGCCAGAATCATCAGCGCGATACGCTTGTGTAAGTTCCAGCGCTCGACCGCTATCGCCAGTACGAAGGCGCCGAGAAAAAGGTAGATAATCGGGTTGGCGTAGGGTTCAGCCGCCTGTTTGACACTGGCAATGCCAAGCAGATCAAAGGTGACAATCGGAAGAAACGCTGTGACTGGCACCGGAATCGCTTCGGTGGCCCACCAGACTGCCATCCACAGTCCGACCGCCGCGGTTCTCCAGGCCTCCTGACTCATCGTCTCTTGCGCACCACCCAACAACAGCATGATAAAAAACAGTGCCGGCCCAATAACCAAGCCGATATTCTGATGAGCTCCACGCTCCGACTGCACTATCCCAGCCGCTAACTGTTGTGTCATTTCCCTCTCCAACCATTTTTATAGGTGCGTGATAAAGGCTCACTCTCGGCGCAAACTGCCAAGCGCAACGCAACAAAACACAGTGAACATAAATTGGTAACGCACGAGCCGCCAGCTTCCACTAATCAGTGGCAGCTTAAATCTGATCGCGGAGAACATGGGTCGTGTAGAAAGGCTTGCTGGGGAAGCTACTGACGAGCGCGCACCACGACCCAATTCGACGAATAGCGGATCGCCTCAACCGGCAGTTGTTGATGGATTGCGCTGAGAAATTCTTCGGTGTCGCCCGCGTTAAAGATGCCGCTGACTGTCAGCTCGGCAAGTGCTGGATGTTTCAGATTAATCTTCATATTGCTATGGCGCATCACTTGATCGATGGCCTCACTGAGGTCGGTATTGGCAAATATCAGCAAACCATCGCGCCAGCTTATTTTTCTTTGCACATCGGCGGGAGCATTTTTAATCAAACGACTCTGACCAGCATCGACGCGGCCACTCTCGCCGGCGCTGAGCAGCAGCGAGTCCGGTTTGTTGTTAAAAAAACTGGCGCGATCAAAGTCCCATAGTGGCTGCGGCGAATCTTCGCTCAAGGTCATTTGTACCGCACCTTCGAGCACGCTGACGTCGGGGCCAGTCGATCGGCTGGAAACCAGAAATTCGGTGCCAATCGCGGTTATGTCTATGTTCTGCGCGTGGACAATCAATGGTCGCTCGTCGTGGGTGACCTTGACGATCACATCGCCGCGATGCAACCAGATCTCGCGCGCCTTGTTCGACAACTGCGTCGTCACCAGAGTATTGGCGTTGAGCGTTAGCTGTGACCCGTCCTGCAATTCGACCACTTTAAGTTGATCCGAGGCAATGCTTTGTAGCCCGTTAGTATTTGGCATAAGTGTCGATAGCAGAATGCCAAAGGTGATTAACAGCAGTGCCGCAATCGAGTGCCAGGCAACCTTTTCCCGATAGGGAATCAGCTCTGGTGCTGGCATTGTGGCGGCAGGGAACTCAAGCACTTTTGAACGATCGATAAGATGGCTGACTTCCTGAAGAATCGACAGCTTCGCCCATGATTCAGACAGCTCCGAATAGGCCCAGCGATTCAAGGGACTGCAGTCCAACCAATCAAGAAACGCCTGCCGATCCTCTGCACTCACCTGATCAGAGTCTAAACGCGACACCCACTGTTGCGCCTCATCTGCGACATCGTCGGGAATACCGAGAGCAAACCACTCATCCAGAGACATCAGCCAACCTTCTTTGCAGCGACAGATTTGCGCTTGTTGTGACGCAAACTATCAAGCATATAAGCGCGGCAAAACTTCATGCCATTGGTAAGATGATTTTGCACCGTGTTAATCGATATGCCCATAAGCTCAGCGATTTCACTTTGCGGTTTTTCATAAATTTTACGCTGAATAAAGACCTGACGACAGACCGGCGGCATGGCATTAATGGCCTCCAATAAAAGCTTTTTTTCGTGCTCATTGATTAATTTTTGCTCGGCATTCTGTGACTCTTCGCCAAGCTGATAATGCACCTGCAACTTGCCGTTAGACTCGCGCACAACCTTTTCGTGGCGCAATCGGCTGATGGCAATATTGCGTGTTGTCTTGTAAAGGTAACGGCGTAACTCTTCACCCTGCAAAGCTTTGCTGCTGACATGCAGGCGCAAATAAGCTTCTTGAACAACCTCTTCTGCCTGGGCGAGAGGTAACATCCGCCTAAGCATAGACATTAATGTCGGCCGCGCCTCCAACATGGCTAGCTCAATATCGCTGCGCTCGTCCACTCCCCCTCCCTACTCTCATACCTTTCACTCTTAAGGCTAAAATTTATTATTTTTTATTGACGCTGTAATTACAGTGTTTTTGTTATTCTTTTGCGTCATTCTGGCGTTTTAACCGGATCTCTGCAATCACGGCGTCAACCTGCTGCGGCGCTAGGCCAATATAGGTGGTTGCATCAAACAGCGCATCCAGCTCAGCTGCGGAGAGGTGCTGTGACAACTCAGTGTCATGCTCGAGAGCCTCTCGCAGGGTCAACTTATTGTCAATGGCGTACTGTGCAACATCATGCATCTTGGCATTAGCGGTAGTTTTGCCAATTTTTCCAGCTAGCGCAAATGTCACCCGCTGCGCCATAATCAAACCACCGGTTTTCTCCAAATTAGCCTTCATCACCTCAGGCTTAACCTTTAAATTAACAATTAAGCGACGTGCTGAGTCGAGCATATCTTCTGTTTCAATGCTTATCTCAGCCAGACTGCGCGCGGTTCTCGAGGTGTCATCGCGCTCAAAGGTATTAACCATATCCTCAACTATCACCTCTGCCAGCCGCGGAATCGTTCGCGCGTAAAACATCAGCGCCTCAGGCTTACTGGGGTTTTTCTTGTGTGGCATGGTACTGCTGCCAACCGCCGTTTTTGTCATTATCTCTTCGGTTTCACCTATATCTGTTGTCTGCAATAAAAACAGTTCAGAGCCAATGCGACCATAGGATTTGCTAATCAGCGACAGTACCAGAGCATATTCGGCGAGAACATCGCGACTGCCGTGCCAGTCATCGGCATAGGGTTTTTGCAGCCCCAATTCGGCGACAAATCCCGCTTCTGTTTGCATCGCCTGCTCGCCAAGCCCCAGATAACTGCCGACCGCGCCCTTTAAAATACCCGACTTTTCAAGACGCTTAAGCACCTCTTGAAGGCGCTCTATATTGCGTCGATTTTCACCCAGCCAGGTGCTGACTTTTTTGCCAAAGGTAATCGGCAGCGCGTGTTGACCGCGAGTGCGGCCAATCATAATCGTGTCGCGATGCTCTTCTGCTAGGCTGATCATGGCCAGTTCCAGCTGGCGCAGATCGGCAAGCAAAATGTGCGTTGTCTGTTTCAGCTGCAGCACCAGCGCCGTGTCATAGACATCCACCGTGGTGGTACCGAAATGAACATATTCACCGGCGCCTTTGTCCATGGAGCGGGTCCAGACATTTAACAGCGCCACCATGCGATGTCTAACCAACTTATATTCTTTGGCGATTTTGTCGAGCGGCGCATAACGCACAGAGGCCTTCTTAGTAATTTCTGCCGCGGCCCACTCGGGGATAATCCCCTGCTGAGCTTGAGTGCGCGCCAGCGCGGCCTCAATATCGAGAACAAATTGATTTTTACTCTGCGGAGCAAACACCGCCTCGACGCTTTTATAATCGTTTGCATTGGCAGTACTGCACAGAGCACAGAAAAAACTCAGCGCAGCTATCTTGGCAACATTCATTTCACTACTCCAGTTCACTACTCGAGTTCACTATTCTTGTTAACAGTGGCTGAGCTTCTGCTTGCCACTTTGTCAGGGTTGCCTTGGCACAGGCTTCGATGACATCAAAGGTCGTTGCAACCGACTGCTGGCCGAGCACAAAAAGATTGCCTGAATCGACATTGCGACTCATGAGGCCGAGCTTATCGATGGCGCGATCATACAGCGCGTGATTGGATATCAATGTATCAACGCCATACTCACGCGCTAATACTTTTGCCCGTTGCGTTGACTCGATATAGGCCTGCAATTGTTGAGGTTTATCACTGCCAAAGTTAAACGAACTGCCGCCCCAGAGCATAACCCGATGCTCTGCCGTGCCATCATAAACGCTAAAAATCGGCGAAATGGTGCCCATAGTATGGCCCGGCGTGGCGACTATTTTGACTGTCGTATCACCCAGAACGATCTGATCGCCATCGCTAACCGACATGTCCATTGGCGGCGGCGCAGAGCGACCCGGTCTTGGCTTGATGGGTTTTTTCGCTTCGATCATCTGCCAGTCAATCTCGCTCATCACCACTCGTGCGCCAGTCCCATCTGGCGCTGTAGCAAAATCCTGCAAGTATTTGGCTCCGCCATAATGATCCCAATGGCCGTGAGAGACGATAATATATTTTATGCTCGCAGGATCTAAGCCAAGCTCAATCAGTCCAGCGTGAATAATATGCTCGGCTTCCCAGGCATTATCCATGGCATCAAAAATAATAATGCCCGCGCTGGTGGTCAGTGCCCAGGCGTGAGTCCAGTGACTGCCAATAAAGTAGAGATTATCAAATGCCTTGGCCGGCGGCGGTATCTTACGTTGCATGCGCTGGGCTTTTGAAGGACCTCGTGCAACACGATCGTCACCCGCTCGGGTACAGAGCTGCAGGAATCCATAACCATCGTTTGGCGATAGTGCTAAGGCCCGATCAATATGGCTCGACGGGTCAATGGCAAACACATAGGGGGAGAGCCCGACCAAAAATAATCCGAGTAGAAACGTGGCGATCGCAATACGCCCCTTAAGAGGGCTGGTCAACACAGCGGTTTTCAACGAACGATTCACAATTAAAGACATCCAATTAAACATTAGGCTGCATGATGATTGGCGCCACACTTTAAGAAAGGCCCGAGCCATCCCATAAGTCTGAGAGGTTGCTCGGGGGCAATATGCCAACAGCCGTTGAGAGTTCAACGCCCCTGCTAGCCATTCCCACTAAAGCAATTATTCAGAAGGAGACTCGCTGTTGTCGATTTAACGCGCAATACGTCCAAACTGGAATGGTCTGATCAGCTCACCGCGAAACTCTGACAGTGGGTTGACGGACTTGGCGCTGCGCGCCTTGGCAACAGACTCCGCGGTAGGACAGGCGCCGGTTTCGATATAAGTCAGTGCCGTCGCCAGCTGCGCTTCTTTAGGATCGCCCAATACATGCGTTAGATCATCGGCAACCACACAGCCGCGCACCTCCGCACCGAACATATCGTCAGTGTCCGAGGGAATAAAACCGTCGGCATAGTCGCCGAAACCCTTGGCATTTTCACCCTTAAAGTGAACCGTAAAGTAAGTCACACCACAGTTGTCGATGCCGTAAAAACCATAGGGCTTACCACGCGTTGTTTCGCCAATCAGGATGACTTCGAGATCAATACCGCGCAGGCCATTGATAAACGCCTCACTCGCCGAGGCGGTATCACCACTGGAGAGCACAAACACTCGCGACAGATTTAACACGGGTAGCGCTGTACCGTTTGCTGCGCTGAATCCCGCTGCGGTTGTGCGGAACAGGGTCGGCTGCAGGGCGCTGCCGGTTATCGGGTTAAAGCTCGGGTGTTTATCATTAAAGATTTTTTCTTCGAAGATCTGCCCGTCGGCTGCATTGCCCGCCACCATGTACGCCAGCTCAGAGGCGATCGTCAGGTAACCACCCCCGTTGTAGCGCATATCAATCACTAGCTCATCAATATCGCTTGCGTCTAACTGGCTGACAGCATTAATTAACAGGCTCTCAGACGTGCCGAGAAAATCATTGAAGGTCATATAACCAACTCGGCTGTCACCTAGTGCCAATGTCTTGACATTTTTCACCGCACGCGAGGTGATCTCAGTACTGGTGAGAGTGATTGTGCGCGTCTCCACGGCATTTAAGTCCCTGATCACAAAGCTGTGTGACTCTCCCAGAGCCGAGGGAAACAGGCCGGCGTTGAGAGTATCAGGATCACCGTCTGCAACAGCCGCACCGTCGACCTCAATAATTTCAGCACCGCGACTGACGTTATTGATCGCAGCGGGAGAATTCGGCTCGTTGTAGGTAACGACGATTTGTCGCGGTGGCGAACGGCTGATCAGCGCTAGATTAAAGCCGTATCCAGCTGAAATACCAGACTGAGACAGCTGTTCCCAGACGTCGGTGTCATAGGTGAAATGGAATTGATCGACAGGATTGCCGGACGGCGTTAACGCATCAGTCTTCATTAGATCAAAGTAATCGAGGCGGTCATCGACGGTGCCAGGATCAACATCGACAATGTCGTTGTACCAGAGATAGGTATCATTGCTAAATGACCGAATCCAAAAATTCTCATCAACCATTGAGCCCTGAATATCCGGATAGCCCCCACCGACGCGGGGGTTGGCGCAACTGCCCTCATAGACGGTGGCATCCTCAAACTGACCTTGCACCCAACCAGACGATGGCGTGGCAACCGTCGAGCCCGCTCCCAATGAACTTGCATTAGACGGCCCGCCTCCAGACCCACCGCCACCACATGCGCTTAAAAGAATAGCTGTGCAGGCCAATATTTTTTTCATTTTTAAGTGCCCAAAAGGTTTTTAAGTTGCTCGATTTATTCTTATTGTTCAGCGGGTATACGCAAGAACGCGCTGCTGAGTGCGTGGCTAATCATAACCACTCGAAAATAGCAGGTCAAAGGCTCGCATAGATAGAAGAATTTTTATTCAAGACACCCTCCGATCGAGCATGAATAAATTCAAGTTTGGGTTGCAGCTGTCGATTTTTATAGCAGATCGAGTCAGGAATCGCTGCATGCTATTTTTTGGAAAAAACAGTGTCGCCAACAAGGCCAAAGCGCAGGCCAAGGCAGACTATGAGAAAGTGCTCAAGCTTGACCCTAAGAGTCCGAATGCTCGGGCCCTGAGGTCCAAGCAAGCCCTGCGTGCACGCAACCATATCGACCAGGTATTTATTGAAGCCGCATTGAAGACTGAGGCGTTTCTTGAGCTCTGCCAACAGGAACTTATCGCAGGCAGACCTCGCCCAGAACCCCCTGGACCGACTACATTCCATATCACTAGCAGTAATATGGGAAAGTTTTACACCTATATTCCAAGCGATTTCGCAAACGAAATTTTTGCCATTGGCAGCTTGTATCAAACCACCGAGGTTTCTGGGCAGGAGGCTGTCGATAAGGTTCAGGCGGTTGCCGATCGCTTATTCGAAGAAATTGGCCTAGAAACCAACTTGAATACTTTACAGTTTTTGAGAGACGAGCTCGACGTCGATGCTCTCAGCACTGATGACATGTAAAGCACGATTTTTAAACATGGCTTGGATGCTCAATAGACCGCTAACCGTAGCGAGTACCGAGCAAAAATTTAAACCGGCAACCACTAGATAGCAGCCCGACTGAGGCTCTTTTGAAGGCACCATAGTTATGAGTTTTCCAGATATAAATCGCAAAAAAATCGCTGAAAATCGACGTCAGGTTTTTATCGTCGAAAGCGCTATTTTAGACAATAAGGCCAAGTCACGTCACACCGGCGCAGTGATTGACGAATTGCATGCAAGTATAATAGCCAACTATTCAGCAGCCTTTTGCGGAAATCTTGAACTAGCCAATCAAAACACTGAAGACATGTTTCGCAACCGCATAGCCATTATCAACAATCTGGTAGCGGAGGACGAAGTTGAAGAAAATTATATTGAGTCAATGCGCAATCAGATCCATATCGATTACCTAACCCATCGCGTCGACATTAACACTAATGCCTTAGAAGTTGGTCAAGCTATGCTTGACGTCAATAAAGCGCTTATCGACATCAACGAAAAAGTCATGCGCTTCAATGAAGAGGTCAAGTCGTTTAATACTGAGCAAATTAAAAAGAATCGTATCTGGATGGACAGTGACGAGGATAAGTCTACAGATCCAAGCACTTATCAACTGCACGATGAGCTGACCCAAGGTGCCACAACAGAAGCCAATCATCAGCGTATAGAAAACAATCGTCGCCGGCTCGATGTGCTTGTCGAGCAATCGCAGGTCTATTCAGAAAAAATTGACGCACAACATAAAGCAGCACATGAGCTTGTTAATGAAGTCAGAGAAAATGCTCAGGAAATCGCTGAGCGCAGAAAGCAGATTCTCTCCAACCACAATGAGGTGGTCGAAAATAAAAAACACATCGCGGCAATGCTCTAGCGCGAATTGTTGCGATAATAGTTCCTGATTAATGCGGCGACCAGAACCTTGCAGCTGCCTGCGGTACAGATTCCTCTGGATTGACTAAAGCCTGACAGTTGAACTTTGATCAGCTTGGTGTATCTTATGCCTACTTGGTGATAAAACAGGGTCGAATAGACTAGTCATGGTTGCAGCTCAGGTGAAATATAAGCTTAGTCTCAAAACGCTCAGGCATCTGAGTGCGCTGGTGCTGATATTTGCCGTTCAGTCACTTGCCCTCCCCATCGCGCCCTGCGCAATGGATCATGCTCCATCGCAAGCCGCCGTGACTCATTCTGAGACTGTTACTGAAACTGCTACTGAAACGATGACCATAACAGATCATAGCAACCACAGTATGCCCGCTGCCTCGCCAGACAATGACTGCTGTGATGGCAATGCATGCCAGATGGCAAGCTGTTATAGCCCGGTTATAGCGACGACTGAATTGCGGTTTAGTCGCACAGTACAATCTGTTGCCATTGCCGAGCGCGCCGACAATGCACACCTCTCTCCCTTTCGAGCCTCCCTACTCAGACCACCGATTGCCAGCTGACCTAGGATAGTTGCGCCTAAAATTCAGGCGCGCCCCTGCTGCATTGATAATGCAGATTACCCAGCAGAGTGACGAGCGGTCTAACAATCTAATCGAGTATCACTTGCCTCTGCAATTAGCATTTTATTATTGCTGGAGTTACTCCATGAATACGTCTCAAAAAATCTTCGCCGGCTTACTGACTGGCCTGTTAATCGGCGCGACACTGACCGCGCTGTTCATCACTGACCGCGATCAAGTGATATCAGAGGTTGCTGCCGACAAAGATAAGCCCGCTTACTGGGTGGCACCCATGGACCCCAATTACCGGCGCGATAGCCCGGGCCAGTCGCCCATGGGCATGGATCTGATTCCGGTCTACAACGAGTCCAAAACCAGCGCGGCAGAGGGCGTTTTTATCAGTCCGGCACTGATCAATAATTTAGGCGTACGCACAGCCCGCGCCAGACTCGAACCCCTGCAGTCGGCTATTCGCACTGTCGGTTATGTGCAGTACGACGAAGACCGCATGGTGCATATTCACTCGCGTGCCGAAGGCTGGATCGAAAAACTCTATGCGCGCTCGACCGGCAGTGCAATCGAGAAAGGTCAGCCCCTCTACGCGCTCTACTCACCGCAAATAGTTAACGCTCAGGAAGAGTTTTTACTCGCCCTGCGCAGTGACAATGCAAGACTTATCGAAGCCTCAAAAAAACGCCTCAAGGTGTTTTATATTGACGACAGTTTTATCAGCCAACTAAGCCGCAGCCGTCAGGTGCAGCAAGCCGTGACATTCTACGCACCGCAATCTGGCATCTTGCACAACCTGAGTATTCGCGAGGGCTTTTTTATCAAGCCGGAAACCACGTTGATGTCGATTGCGGCAGTGACCGAGGTATGGGTTGAAGCACAGGTGTTTGAGCGTCAGGCCAACGCGCTAGAAGTGGGTGCGGCGGTGACCATCAAACTGGATTTCCAACCGAGCAAAAGCTGGCAGGGGGTTGTTGACTATATCTACCCGAGCCTTGATGAAGAGAGCCGTGCTCTGCGCGCGCGCATTCGGCTGGCCGACGAAAATGGCGAGTTAAAACCGAATATGTTTGCCCAGATTGAAATTGAACCGAAACCTCAGGCCGCGGTAATTGTCGTGCCAAAAGATGCCGTTATTCGCACCGGCACTCAGGATCGAGTGGTGCTGGCACTAGGTAGCGGACGCTTTAAGTCGGTGGCGGTGCAGCTCGGCCGTGTGAATAACCAATTCGCTGAAATTCGATCCGGATTGGAGGCTGGCGATGAGGTGGTGATCTCTGCGCAGTTCTTACTCGACTCTGAATCGAGCAAACGCTCTGATTTTATGCGTCTGTCAGATACACAGAATGATCGTTCGGTGCCAGCGGTTATGGATCACACAGAGATGAACCACGAAATGATGGATCATCAGCAAATGGACCACAGCCAGATGCAGCATCAGGAATAAGGAGAGTTCTATGATTAACGCTATTATTCGCTGGTCGATCAACCAACGTCTGTTGGTTTTACTGGCCACATTGATACTGGTTGTCGGTGGCCTCTACTCGGTCAAACAGACCGCTGTGGACGCCATTCCCGATCTCTCTGACGTGCAGGTGATTATTAAAACGGCCTACCCCGGGCAGGCGCCGCAGGTAGTTGAAGACCAGGTGACCTACCCGCTTACCAGCGCCATGCTCTCAGTACCCGGCGCGGTGACCGTGCGCGGCTACTCGTTCTTTGGCGACTCCTATGTCTACGTCATCTTTGATCAATCAACCGATCTCTACTGGGCCCGCAGCCGAGTTCTCGAATACCTCAGTCAGGTGACCGCAGCGCTACCCGCGGAGGCAAAACCGCAACTGGGACCCGATGCCACCGGCGTTGGCTGGGTCTATCTCTATGCGCTGATCGACCGCAGTGGCCAGCACGATATCAGTCAGCTACGCAGTCTTCAGGACTGGTTTTTAAAGTATGAGCTGCAGACCGTGCCCGGGGTCTCGGAAGTGGCGAGCATGGGCGGCATGGTGAAACAGTATCAGGTGACTGTGGACCCGCAGAAGCTGCGCGCCTATGGCATTCCTCTGGCGCATATTCAAACTGCGATTAAACGTGGTAATCAGGAAATTGGCGCCTCGGTGATCGAGATGGCCGAGGCCGAATATATGGTCCGTGCCTCCGGCTACATTAAAAACCAGCAAGATCTGGCGACCATTCCGCTGGGGGTTAATCGCAATGGCACAGCGCTGTTATTGCAGGATGTCGCCGATATTGGCCTGGGTCCACAGATGCGTCGCGGTATCACCGAGTTAAACGGCGAGGGCGAAGCCGCTGGCGCGGTGGTGGTGATGCGTTTTGGTGAAAATGCTCAGACCACCATTGACGGCGTTAAAGCCAAGCTGGCAGAGCTGCAAAAAAGTCTGCCAGAGGGTGTCGAGATCGTCACCGTCTATGATCGCTCGGGACTGATCGAGCGCGCGGTGGACAACCTGTGGCAAAAACTAGCGCAAGAATTCATCGTCGTTGCCCTGGTGTGCATGGTTTTTCTGTTTCACCTGCGCTCATCGCTGGTGGCTATTATCAGTCTACCAGTGGGTATTCTCGCCGCCTTTATTGTTATGCACCTGCAAGGGATCAACGCCAATATTATGTCCCTCGGCGGTATTGCTATCGCCATTGGTGCGATGATCGACGGCGCCATCGTGATGATCGAAAATATGCATCGTCATATGGAGAAGACACCGCTGACCAAAGACAATCGCTGGCAGATTGTCACCACGGCGGCCACCGAAGTCGGACCGGCGCTGTTTTTCAGTCTGTTGATTATTACCGTTAGCTTCTTGCCGGTGTTTACCCTGCAAGCTCAGGAAGGACGCATGTTCTCGCCACTGGCGTACACCAAGACCTATGCCATGGCGGCATCGGCGGCGCTATCGATTACGCTGGTGCCAGTGCTGATGGGCTATTTTATTCGCGGCAAGATTCGCTCCGAGCAGAAAAACCCGCTCAATCGCTGGCTGATAGCTGGCTATCGACCGCTACTAAAGACGGTACTCGCGCTGCCAAAAACCACTTTACTGGTGGCTCTATTAGCCATGGCCTCGGTGCTGTGGCCGCTGGATAAAATTGGCAGCGAGTTTATGCCACCCTTGGATGAAGGCGATCTGATGTATATGCCGACCACCTACCCCGGCATCTCGGTGGGCAAGGCGCGAGAACTGCTGCAGCAGACCAATCGGCTGATTCGCAGCGTGCCGGAAGTAGAGTCGGTGTTTGGCAAAGTGGGTCGCGCCGACACCGCCACCGATCCTGCCCCGCTGTCGATGATCGAGACCTTTATTCAACTCAAAGATCGCAGTGAGTGGCGCGACGGGGTCACGCTCGAGAGCTTGAAACAGGAACTCGACAGTCTGGTGAAAATACCCGGCCTCTCCAACGCCTGGGTGATGCCGATTAAAACCCGCATCGATATGCTCGCTACCGGCATTAAAACCCCAGTGGGAATCAAAATCGCCGGACCAGAACTCAGTGAGATCCAGGCGATCGGTGTGCAACTGGAGACCATTCTCAGCCCGGTTGCCGGCACCGCATCGGTCTATTCTGAGCGCGTCGCCGGAGGTCGCTATATCAATATCGATATCGATCGCCTGCGCGCGGCTCGCTATGGCATGAACATCGCCGATGTTCAGCAGCTGATTGCCTCGGCGGTGGGTGGCACCAATGTCACTCAGAGTGTTGAGGGGCTGGAGCGCTATCCCATCAATGTGCGCTATCCGCAAGATTACCGCGATTCACCTGAACAGCTTGAGCTGCTGCCAATTGTCAGTGCCAGCGGTCAACAGTTTGTACTCGGCGATATCGCCAGTATCGGCATTGAGGATGGTCCGGCGATGATCAAAAGCGAAAATGCGCGCATTAATGGCTGGACCTTTGTCGACATAGAGGGCGTCGATATCGGTAGCTATGTCGACCAGGCCAAACTAGCGGTGGGTCAACAGTTGCAGCTGCCAGCCGGCTACTCGATTAGCTGGTCTGGTCAGTACCAGTATCTGCAGCGCGCCAAAGCCAAACTGATGTATGTGGTTCCGCTGACGCTGGGCATTATTATTGTCTTGCTGCTGATGTATTTCCGTCGCGTCACTGACGTGGCGATAATACTCGGCAGCCTGCCCTTTGCGCTGGTCGGCAGCATCTGGCTGATGTACTGGCAGGGATTTAATTTTTCCATTGCCGTTGCCGTTGGCTTTATCGCCCTGGCGGGAGTCGCCGTGGAGATCGGCGTAATTATGCTGGTCTATCTCAATCAGGCTTGGCGCGATCGCCAGGAACGTGCCAGCAGCGAGGGACGTGATCTGAGCACTGACGATGTTATTCAGGCGGTGATGCAGGGAGCAGGTCTGAGAGTGCGGCCGGTGATCATGACCGCGGCGGCGATTATTCTTGGACTGCTGCCCATCCTTTACGGCAGCGGGACTGGCTCAGAGGTCATGAGTCGCATCGCCGCGCCAATGGTCGGCGGCATGGTCAGCGCGGTTGGCCTAACCCTGCTGGTACTGCCGGTGCTCTTTGCGCAAGTGAAGAAAAGAGCATTGAGACTGGCCGTCACAAAACAGCTCGACTAGGCGATAACCGCCACACCCCAATAGTTATAGCCGGCGAACTTTGGGGTGCTGGGCAGGTACATCTGCTCCATGTTGGCAATGCTAAAGCCGGCGCTTTCAATCAACTCGGGAATATCGCGATTAAGATGGCAGCCGCCGGCAATTTTGCCCCAGTAAGGGTCAATGCGTCCCTGCCATTTTGCCACTCCGGCGTCTGGCGCCAGACCGTGCTCACAGAAAATAAGCTTGCCACTGGGTTTTAAAACACGGCGTATCTCGCGATTGGCGGCCAGCGCATCGGGAATTGTGCAGAGTGTGTAAGTGATTACTACGCTATCAAAATGATCATCGGGAAAGGGCATGGCTTCGGCGCTGCCAAGAATAATGTCTACCGGCAAACCGTTGTCCGCAGCGGTCTTGCTGACCACCTTCTCGGCCATCTGATTGAGCTCTGCGGAGGGATCGAGACCGATGACTTTTGTGACCTTGGCGGCGTCATAAAAGGGAATATTCAAGCCCGAACCAATGCCCACTTCGAGCACCAGCCCCTCGGCCAGAGGAATCACTTTGCCGCGCTGATAGAGAATCGGTTTGGCACCGCATGCGCAGTTGAGGAAGGTCGGCAGAATATATTTTTCATAGAAGCTCATAATGATTCCTTCCGGCACTATTGGGTTTGACTAAATTTGATTTAAATAGGTTTGGTTTAAATAGGTTAAATTAATTTAGATCCGCAGCGCACGCTTTAAGCGCGGCCATGGGAACAACGTCAAGCGCCTTGCTATTGCTGCGCCGCAGATAGACTTTCGGCGCACAACCGGCCTCATAAGCCTCCAGCCAACGCGCAGCACAGAGACACCAAGACTGTCCCGCAACCAGTCCCGGAAATTCAAATTCCGGACGCGGTGTCGACAGGTCATTGCCTCTGGATTTAGAAAAATCTAAAAACTCTGCAGTCACCTGAGCACAGACAGTGTGGGAGCCGCGGTCGTATTTGTCAGTGCGGCAAAAGCCATCGCGAAAATACCCGGTGATGGGATTGCTACAACACTCTTCAATGGCTTCTCCAAATACATTTGTCTGGCTCATATTTTTAAACTCGTTTTGGTCTGTTTGTTGTCGCTACAGTTTAGCTTACTTAGTTTACGCGCGTTACCCTAGAGGGATAGCCCTAGTCACTTTATTGCTCACTAGACGCGCAGACCGAAAAAATAATTAGTTAACGCTCTCTCTTCAGAGAGGGCTCGGGTTATTGAAAACTATCGAGCCGCACTATTTCCGACTGCGGACTGCGCCGGATAAAAGCCAGACGCGTGCTCCTCGCACTGATATGCAAGAGTAGAATTTTCCATAGCAGTCCTTTAAGCTGGCAACGGGAAATCGATATAATACTGTATAGCTAGTAACTCGTCTTTTTAAACAACATTATCTTTAAGGACATAAAAATGAAAAATAAACTCTTAACGTTATGCTTTACGACTCTCTGCTGTGCACAGATAGCATTCGCTGGACACCATGAAGAAGGCGAATCAACCAAATCAAACAATGAATCCGTTGCCGTTGGTTGGTTAAAAACTCAGGCCTCAAACAAAGCCGACACTCTGGCATATGTCAAAACCCACCTGGCTGATGACGGCACCATATACGGTGACCGCTATGTTGGATTTGGTTTCACTTGGAACCCCAATCAAAAGGGCAAAATGATTGTCGATCGAATCGTCGAGGGCAGCCCAGCATCGAAAGTTTTGAAAAGTGGCGATGATTTCATTGAAGTGGAAGGCATCAAAGTAAGTGAAGACACTATAGGCAAGCTTCCGTTTCGCGGCAAACCCGGTGAGTCTGTCAGCGCAATCGTTATGCGTGACGGAAAATCTGTTGCCATCGAAGTGGCACGGGGGATCGTTTCCAATGAATATGGCAAAGCAGATTTACTCGCACAAATCGAAATGGGTGAAGAAGCCGATTGGTCTGCAGAGCTAACGGTTAATGAAGTACTCAGCAAAGATGATGTTGTCTATGTCTGGACAACTGTCAAAGATATCGATGTTTTGGTCGACCTGCCATTTGAAAATCACGTTGTCACACGCTTCCAATTCAATGCCGATGGCAAAGTTCAGGCGCTCGGTAGTCTGTCTGAAGATCGCTTTGTGTTAGAGCAAACCGGTCACACTATCTCGCGATAATTGACCCGTTCGAAAAGTGAATAAACTAACGCCTAAGATGATTATGATTTGTTTTAGATCGTCTTAGGCGTTAATCCATTTTTTAATCCCTCTAACGAAAACCGTCACCACCGTTACAGCGCAGCTGCCATCTCGCGTGCCGCTTTCAGTTTGGCCCGAAACGATTCATTGCGCGCCGCCCCGGCTATCGGCTGACTGGAGAACCACGCCATCACCGTATTGGCCTGGCGATTGATATAGATAACCTGTCCGTGAATACCCACCGCGGCAAACTCACCAATGGTCTCGTCGAGAATCCACCACATATTGTGATAGGCGGCCCAAGTTTCTTCTTTGTAGTTGTTGTTGGCTTTCATATTGGCGCGCAGGCTGTCACTGACATTTAAGGTCGCATCGACCCATTTTTGCGGAATAATTTGCTCGCCATTAAACCTACCCTGATCGCGAATCATCATGCCAAAGCGCGCCGCATCGCGCAGGGTGCTGTTCATGCCACCGGTCACCGCCGGCATATAGGCTCTGTCCACGGCAATGGTAGCGTCGTGCTCGGCACCGAGTTTGGCCCAAATATTCTGCTGAATAAAGTCCTGAAATGGCTGCCCGCTCAGTCGCGCGATCAACCACCCGATCACATCAGCATTGGCCGAATTGTAATCAAAGTTGTCGCCGGGCTGACGCGTCGGATCGGGTTTAATAAAGCGGCTGATAAAATCATGCACGCCATAAATCTCGCTATTATTTGGCTGCACATCGCGGGCACCGGGCAGCCAGCCCATATTTAAAGCGGGTGCATAGTACTGAGCGAAGTCTGAGGTAAAATCAGTGTAGGTCTCTTTAAAGTCCAGAGAGCTAGCATGATCAAGCACCTGCTGAATCGTCACGCGCTCAAAGCCACTGCCCTTTAACTCGGGAATATAGTCGGCTGGCGATGCGTCGAGCTTGACCTTGCCCTGTTCGACCAGCAGACCGAAAGCGGCACTGGCAAGGGATTTACTCATTGAAAACCAAATATGCTGCGCATGGGCATTAAAACTGTGGAAGTAGTTTTCATGCAGTAACTTATCGCCCTTGATAATCACCACGCCATCCGCATAGTTGCTTTCAAAGAGCTGATCAAAACGCTGTTGGTTACCAGCAGCAGTAGTGAAGAGTTTTTCACCCAGCTGTGGTTGCGATGGCCCCGGCAACTCGACAATATTTCCCTGCCGCGGAATCATCACCACATTGAGTGGCGCGCCACTGTTTTGAAACGCCCATTTGCTCATCGGGTAGTCGCGGAAATTTTGCATGGTCACCTGCGACTCACGCATCGGCGGCACGCCCTGCATTGGCTCGACCAACAGAGTTTGGTCGGCTATTGCAGATTGAGTGGATAGAGACAGTGATAGAAGGCTAACAATGGAAACAACAGCCGCTGCGCGCATGAGCGTGATCCTCTTTATCATTTTTATTGTGATCTTGAGGATAGCAAACTTGGCGCCACGCAGCTATCGAGGAATTGGGGATAGCCAAACCCCATTCCTCACGCCTAAATTGACGCGTTGTCAGGCACAACAGTGACACAGGCGAAACGTCAACGGCCTCTAATCTTTCTGGAACACCCTGACATAATCCACCAGCATGCGCTGAGGGAAATCGGTATTGGCATTCGGCTCGCCAGGCCAGTTGCCGCCAACCGCGACGTTGAAAATCAGGAAAAACTCTTTCTGAAATACAGACAGATCGCCACTGCTCTCGATCGCCATACTGTGATACTGGATGTCATCGATATACCAAGTGAGTTCGCTCTCCGTCCACTCAAGACTGAAGACATGATAGGCATTGGCCAGCGTTTCACCGCCAGAGAGGGTGTAGGTATCGCCAAAGGACGCCGGGTTGTAGGGCTTCTTGGTCACCCCATCAGCCTCGTAGACACCGCCATTGTTCCAGTGCGCCGTGCCCACGGTTCTGTTCTCCAGACCGCTGCCACCGACCATTTCCATAATGTCGACTTCACCACTATAGGGCCAGCTGACGGTGGTTATATTGCTGCCCAGCATCCACAGCGCCGGCCACATACCTTTGCCCTCGGGCATGGCCGCGCGGATGTCGACTCTGCCATAGGTAAAATCAAACTTATTCTGAGTCTTAATGCGCGAGGAAGTATAACTGCGCCCACCATAGCTCTCTTCTCGGGCTTCGATAATCAGCAGGCCCTCTTGCACCGTGGCATTTTCAGCGCGGTAGTACTCGAGCTCATTGTTGCCCCAGCCATTGCCTCCAACACCGATATCATAACTCCAGTCATCAGCGTTCAGCTCGCTGCCGGAGAACTCATCTGACCAGAGCAGGCTGTAACCACTGTAGGTTTGCGGTGTGGTGTAGCCGCTAAAGTTGGGATTGACCCAGACCTCATTACTGGATCCACCGCCATTACCGGTGTCAGTGCTGGGACCATCTGGCGAGGCTTCCCAGCGCACATTGTCAATCAAGAACACAGTGTCGGTGTAGTTGCTGGCCCAGATGACAATGCCGGTATCGATTTTAGTCAGCTGCAAATCCTGAGCGACCAATTCATTGACTGGGACGATTAGGGTCTGCCAATCGGCCAGGCCGTTAGTGGTCAGACTGTAGTCACCCGATGAGCAGGGGTAGACACAGTCCACTTTCATCGACAACGCGCCATCGCCACTGATGATTTTAACATCGAGAACAATATTGCCTCCGGCATAGGTCGAGGCATCGTAAGGCACAGACGTCTTGGTGTAGACCGCGGCAACTTGACCGGCTGATGAATGGCTGATTTGCAGCACTGTGCCGCGATCGATATCGCTGACCAGCTCCCAGCTAATGTTCGGGCAAGCCGCACCGCCGTCATCACTGCACTCGGCATAACCAGTTTGTTGATCGTAACCATTGAGCGCCAGATCCCAGGTCATGCCGACAACACCCTGATCAAAAACGATCAGCGGATCGGCAATATCTAACGCAGTGACCGTTACAGTTCGGGTTGCGGTCGCAGTATTGCCCGCGGCATCTGTTGCGCTGTAGGTCAGCGTATATTCGCCAGCAGTGCTGGTATCCACAGTACCGCTTGTAGAGACCGTGACCGAGCTATCGACGTTGTCTGTCGCCGTTGCGCCCTCATCGCTGTAGGCAGAACCCTGTTCAATCGTGACGCTCTGTGCCCCAGACAACGAGATTACCGGAGCCGTGCTATCGGTTGTCGGTGTTGTACTGGTTCCACCGCCTGAACTACTTCCGCCACCACCCCCGCCGCCGCCCCCACCACAAGCCGCCAGGGCCAGTGAGATAAGGACAATATAAAATGGCTGTTTAATCACTGCGGATAAGCTCACAAAATGGTTCAACGACTTTGTCTCCCTCGGTTTTCTAGTATTTTTTTAGCCGCCTCTCACGAGACTGGCTGATTTATTAAAAATAGTCACATTAAAAGGCGCTAAGTGCCACGCAAACAGGATCAAAGACCGATTGGTTGAGACTAAAGGCCCCGACCCAGTGACCTGATGGTCTGATGGTCTGAACAACGGTTCAAATGCGTGCGCTGAAACTATATGCTTGCCTACCAGAATAAAAACGCATCACCTGTTCGACAGCGTGATGAGATAGCGAACTAAGGGGAACCACATTAATGTCTAAGAAAGCTTATTCGCAGCGAGTGCTTGCGGGTATCGCAGTGTTTTGCGCACTGGCATTTCAGGTGCACGGCGAACCCGATCGGTTATTTGAGCCAGCACCGCGCAGCGACGATGGTCGCTTCATCAATTGGGCCAGCGATCTCTCCCACGGCTCTGCCGCTGTGCGTAGCAAATTTTTTCTCGGCCGGGTCGGCGCGACATTTCGCGCCCCAACCGGCATCCCTGAGCGCATTGTCAATGACGGCGCCTATCTCAGGGAAAATGCCCGACACAGTGAGCCAACCGTGACCTGGATCGGTCATGCAACCATGCTGGTGCAGATGGAACACCTGACCTTTCTCACCGATCCAATCTGGTCAGACCGCGCCAGCCCCGTACCAATAGCCGGGCCCAAGCGACAGATTGAGCCGGGCGTTGCCATGGCCGATCTGCCGCCGATTGATTTTGTGCTGATCTCGCACAATCACTACGATCATCTCGACCTGCCAACCTTGCGCGCGCTGGCGAAACGCAACGCTGAAACGGTCTTTTTTGTACCACTGGGCAATGGCCAATTATTGCGTGACCAAGGCATTAAGCAGGTCGAAGAGCTCGACTGGGGCGATACCGCACGCTTTGAAAATGCCACTATTCACTGTCTTCCTGTGCAGCACTGGAGCAAGCGCAGCCTCACCGACACGCGCAAATCACTGTGGTCATCCTGGGCTGTCACCGGTGAGCAGCGACGCTTTTACTTTGCTGGAGACACCGGCTACTTTCGTGGCTTTAAGGAAATTGGCGACAAGCTTGGGCCCTTTGATCTGGCGGCGATACCGATTGGTGCCTACGAACCGAGAGCAATGATGGAAGCCTCGCATATGAATCCCGAGGAAGCCATTCAGGCTGCGCTAGATGTTCAAGCAAAGACTACCGTGGCAATGCATTTTGGCACCTTTAATCTCGCCGACGAGCCGATGAGCGAGCCGCCATTGCGCTTTAAAAAGGCCGCAGCGAAAGCCAATATCAGCGCTGAAAACAGCTGGGTGCTGAGGATTGGCGAAACCCGTCGGTTTTGATCGATGGGTTATGACAACCGCTGACATGTCATTGTCGACTGGGATCGGTTAATTAGCGCCAACCAATCAAGAAAAGTGCTTAGAAGCCGATTCTTTAACTGTGTGTCTGGACATTTTACATGCCGCGTCACATACCAAAATACTGTATGAGAAGAGGTTAACTGTGGTGCAGAAAAAAACTGGAATTGTTACGACTGGGCTTGTTCTCGGACTACTGCTTTTATCAGGACAGTTGCAGGCGGAGTGTTGGCCGCGTTGTTCAGAGTCAGAAATAAAATTTGAAACTCGCTCGGCGCAACTCAAACTGAACACCATCACCAAAAAAATCAGTGCCGCCGAATCGAAAGAAATACGCCTGTTCAATGAATTGCAGGGACTGCGCTTCAATTATAAAAAAGCGACTCAGACCCAGACCCGCATCTCGACTACAGATGTTTACAGCAGCAATGACTCAGGCTATGCCGCACCGCCGCCAAAGCCGCAGCGACTGATTGAGGCCGAGCTGGAGAGTGAGCAACTTATCGCCAGTATCGACAGCATGAAAGAGAGCGCACTAAAACTCGAACTGCAGATTGAACGCTATCAAGACCTAACCCCCTATGTCGCCAGCACTCAAGCACCACAGCCTGCACCGGTTCGAGCGCTCAGCGCGCCGCAGCCGGCGGTGATGTACATGGATGACGAAGAGGAAGACCTGTGGGTTATGCCGGGTAAGCACTACGCGCTACTCGTCGCCGTGGGCAACTATGACGATGACGACATCAATGATTTGGACCAACCGCAAAATGATGCCGCGGCGCTAAAAAAGGTGCTCATGGAGAACTACACCTTTGAAGACGCCAATGTTAGCTTGATGGTTGATCCTAGCCGCGGCGATATTCTCGACGAGTTTGATCGCCTCAATCAAATTATGGGCGAATCCGACAGCCTACTGATTTTCTATGCCGGTCACGGCTACTGGGACGAGGACTTTCAGCAGGGCTACTGGCTGCCGCGCGATGCACGCAAGTCGAGAAAAGCCTCGTGGATCAGCAATGCAACGATCCGAGATTACATTCGCGGTATCGGCTCCAAGCACACCCTGCTGATATCCGATGCCTGCTTTAGTGGCGGCATTTTCAAAACCCGTTCGGCCTTTAGAGATACGGCCAGCGCCACTGACAAATTGTTTCAGCTGACTAGCCGAAAAGCCATGACCAGCGGCACCCTGACTGAGGTTCCGGACGACAGTGTGTTCTTGGAATACCTGATTAAACGTCTTAAAGATAACACCGATAGTCACCTGCCCTCAGAACAGCTGTTCTCGCAGTTTCGTATCGCCGTGATCAACAATAGCTCTGTCGATCAGGTGCCACAGTACGGTGAAATTCGCGGCGCCGGTGACGAGGGTGGCGACTTTATTTTCGTCCGCCGGACTGGCGGTTGAGGACCTCTCTGCCGATGAAAATGCTCGCCGGCGCCTTGCTCTCGCTCGCGCTAGCAAGCGCTGTCGCAAGCGCCTATGGCGAGGTGTTGCAGCCGCTGGCACAGATAGTCAGCCCGCAGGGCGAGGTTGAGCACCGCAAGGCCGACAAACCATGGCGTGCGTTGACGCGCAATAAATATCTGTTTGCCGGTCATGAAGTCAAGTCGGGCCCCTCTGGGGTGGCATCAGTCTATGACTTCGCCAGTGCCTCGAGCGTTGAACTGCAGGCCAATTCCTGGGTCAAGGTCAGCGCCGATGGGCTGACCATTATCAGCGGTGGCCTATCGAAACCGCAGCCGTTGTCAGCCGGTCTATCCAACGTTATCGCGTCTAAATTTGCCCGCTCTGAGCAGTACACCTCGGTGCGACGCGGCGCCTTTAAAGAACAGCAGGCCTGCAAAAAATCGCTTGGCACCATTCGCAACAGCAGCATTTCAAAGAGCTTCCCGAATATTGCCTGGCAAAATGTCTGCCCGACCTTCTCTTACCGCCTGGTGATAAACGGGCAGGTGATCGATATCGGCGCGCAAGCTGAGGGCGATATGATTACCTATGATGCCAGCGCGCTCAGCGAGGGCTTGCACAGCATGCGAGTGGAGTTTGTCGATGAACAGGGCCAGGTCTTTCGACCGCGTAAAGACAGTCAGCTGCGACGCCTGTCGGATGCCGACGATGCAAAAATTATCGCCTCGATCAAAAGCTTTGGCGACGATCCACTGCTAACCGCAGCGATGTTTGAGGACTACGGATTGTTTGTCGCGTCGATGCGGGTGTTGCAGCGTTATCTGGATAAATACCCGGACGAAAATGAAATGCGCCCACTGCTGGTCGACTCGTATCACAAACTCAAGCTCTACAAAAAACGTGATGCATTGGCACGGCGCTATCACTCTGTGAACGCTCAACAATAAGAATCATCAACAAAAACCATCAATAGACGCTGCGCCGGTCGCGATCGATTTGATTAATGGAAGCAAAGCAGTTGAAAAAATCATTCTTTATTGCGCTTATCAGCCTCACCTTTTTGCTCTTCAGCCTGTTTCAGTATCAGGACGCGTTTACCGCAATTGAAGATCAGGTTTACAGCGCCAAACAGCTATTGCGTAATAATATCCGTGCGCCGCAGAGTCAGGTGTCTCTCGACGACCCGGTACTGATTGTCTATACCGACGAAGCGTTTTACGCTGAATACAATGCCTTCCCGCTGCGTCGCACCGATCTGGCGACAATTGTTCAGCGACTGTCTGATCTCGGTGCACGGGTGATCGGCATCGATATGTTGCTCGATTTTAATAGCGCCTATGGCGAGGATCCAATCCTCGAGCAAACCTTCGCAAACAGCGACAATCTGGTGCTGGTTTCTCAGGCGGTTTTTCGCGATGGGCAATTTGTCGAGCTCAACAAACCGATCCCACGCTTTGATCAATACAGCAACAATGGCTATTCCAATATTGCCTCAAACAGTGCGCTGTCAGAAATTATCACCCGACTGCGGATACATAAAAATCTGGCCAGCATGGATATCTGGCCCTTTGCCATCGAGGTGGTCGCCCGCTATCTGGGTGCGCGTCCGCAATTAGACGGCGACGGCCAGCTGATTTTTGACGACAAGCTAAGCGTCGGTCTCGATCGCCTGTCTGATCTGTTTATCGACTACCCATTATTAAATGTCGATAGAGCGGGTCAGATGCTCAATCTGCATCAGCAAATCGGCCTGTCTGCTGCAGAATTATTGTATGCCGATAAAGAAGATCTCGAAGAGCTGGCGTTTTTGGTGGCCGATAAAATTATTCTAATCGGCGAGGTTGCCGAGGTCGGTCAGGACACCTATCGCGGGCTCTTGGACGACGTCTATGGTGTCGAAATTATTGCCGATGAAATCCTCACTATGCTCGATGGCGCACCGATTCAAGCCGCGCCCACAGCGATTGGGCTGTTGCAGATGTTGCTGCTGTGGGCAGTATTTATCGCCATGCTCTGGGTCACTCGTGCCATCGTCTGCAACCTGCTAATGATTGCGCTGACCACGGCGCTGTTTGCCGGCAACCTGTTTGTCTATGTCAGTCTCGGCTGGTTAATCCCATTGACCTATGCGGCACTGGCCTCGCTGATCGCCCTGATTGCGGTTAACTCGCTGCACTATTTTTCTGAAGTCAGCAAAAAGAAACAGATTCAAAAGTCCTTTGGTCAGTATCTCTCGCCAGAGGTCGTCGCCGAGCTGGTCGACGACCCCTCCAAAGTACGTCTGGGTGGTGAAGAGCGTGAAATGACCGCGCTGTTTTCAGATATCGCCAAGTTTTCAACGATCTCGGAAAGCATGGCTCCCAATGCCCTGGTCGAAATGTTAAACGACTACCTGACACGCATGTGCAATGTAATTCTTGACTTAAACGGCACCATCGACAAATTTGAAGGCGACGCGATTATTGCCTTTTGGGGCGCGCCCGCGGTGCAAGCCAATCACGCGACGCTGGCGTGTCTGGCCAGCATCGATATGAATGCACATCTGGCGCTTTACAATCAGTCTCGGGTACAAGAGGGCTTGGCGCCGCTGTACACTCGCATCGGTCTCAATAGCGGTTTGATGACCGTCGGCAGTATCGGCTCCGCGCAACGCATGGACTACACCATGATTGGCGACAGTGTTAATTTGGCGGCGCGTCTTGAAGGGGTCAATAAAGTTTTTGGTACGGAAATTTTGATTTCTGGCAGCACCTATGCAGCCGCAAAAGACGCCATTGATGTGCGTAAAATTGGCACGGTGAGAGTGGTGGGCAAATCTGTACCCGTGGAGATTTATGAGCCCACCGCGCGGAAAAATAGTACCAGTGGCGCAATGAACGACGTGGCGTCGCTGTTTAGTGCTGCGGTCGAGTTATACCAGCAGGGTAATCTCGATGATGCACTGAGTCAGTTCAAACGCTGCGCCAATCTGTTACCCGATGATCAGCCAACGCAATTTTATATTGCTCAGATAGCGGCGCTCAAGAAGACCGGAATGAGTCCAGAGTGGAGTGGTATTTTTGAGCTGACGCAGAAATAATCACCCGGTAATACAAACGTATTTTGGCCCATTCGATGCCCGACACCAGGCATCGTGCATCGGGCATCGGGCATCGGGCATCGGGCAACAACAGGACAGAGCTATTTTGACCAGCGCTAAAGACCAACTACTAGAACTCGTGGAGCACATCCCAGCTTTTCCGCAAGCGGTGATGCGTATTCTCGACATCACCTCGCGCGGCGATTGCGACACCAAAGAATTGGTCCGCATCATCGAGAGAGACCCGGTGCTGGCGATTAAAATACTCAAATTGGTCAACTCGCCCTATATCGGGTTGCCGCAACCGATCGCGTCGGTCAGTCACAGCGTTATCTTTGTCGGCATCAATACAATCAAAAATCTG
>Ga0075467_10000289_pt1 | contig 38246 bp, 35 predicted proteins | sample DEB08_DNA_9_FD_75067 | JGI IMG/M metagenome (GOLD analysis project Ga0075467, IMG submission 75067) | Aqueous microbial communities from the Delaware River and Bay under freshwater to marine salinity gradient to study organic matter... | ecosystem: Environmental > Aquatic > Marine > Coastal ... | reverse complement strand
TCATTCGTCAATTCACAACCATTTCAACCAGGAGCGCCACCTTTACTCACGGACCAATTTCAAGCTGAACCGGGCCGCCGCTCTGGCTGAGTGGCGTCAGTTGGGTGTCGTATAAGGGGCAGCCTCACTGTCCTTGTGGAGACTGGTTCGCATTGGTCTGACAGCACCGTTGCGCCCGTTTTGTGGCAAGCATTATTCGGCCAGATCATTCACCAGCATCAGGCAAACACGCCGAAAAATGCTGCGCAGGCGGTCAATTTCCAGCCCGGCCAAGCCGTTATCGTGAAGGGCATGGTCCATGCAGGTTAGCCAATCCTCGGCATCTTGTGCCGAAATCGGGATATGGGCGTGCATCCGGCGCAGGTCCATATGTCCATGCTTTTCCGCGTAATAGCGGCGCCCCCCAAAGAAACCACTAAGGAAGTTAAATTGTTCGGTGCGAACATGCGCCAGACCATGCCCGCGCAAATGCAATTTGCGCAGCGTCTCGCCCTCGGGCAGAATCTCGACCAGATCGTAAAACGTTTCGACCAACTGGCGCAGGCCCATTTCGCCGCCGACAGTGTCAATCATGCGCTCAGCCATTTTCTACCTTCGCAAAAGGCAGGATATGCCCTAATCTTTACACCAACCAACCCGACTGCTTTTGCCGTTGAAACGCTGCAAGCGCATTCCGCATCAATATTGCCACGGTCACTGGCCCCACGCCGCCCGGCACCGGCGTGATCCATCCGGCGACCTCTTTGACTGCGTCCGTATTGGCATCGCCAACAATGCGCACTAGACCAGTCTCATCAGTGATCTGATTGATCCCGATGTCAATCACCGCCGCCCCTGGCCGGATCATATCGGGGCGCAGGAAATTCGGCTTACCAACAGCCACCACCACCGCATCAGCCCGCCGCGAATGCATGGCGACCGATCGTGTCATGTGGTGGCACACCGTCACCGTCGCCCCTTCGGCCATCAGCAGAAATGCAATCGGCTTGCCAACGATTTCAGAGTGGCCGATCATCACCACTTCCAGCCCTTCAAGCTTGAGCCCGGTTTCTTTCAACAACTCTACCGAAGCCGCAGCCGTACACGGCGCAAGCGCAATATCGGAATAAACAATATTACCGATTGAAGCCGGGCTCATCCCTTCGACGTCTTTCAGCGGATGGATCGCCGATTGCAGGGAACGGACATGAATTTGCGGCGGCACTGGGCGTTGAAGAATAATCCCCAGCACATCCGGGTCATCATTCATCGCTAGGATGCGTGCCTTGCAATCCTCTTGTGTAATCGCATCGGGCCAAATTTGCGCATCAAAACGCAGTCCCGCTTCGGCAGCACCGCGCGCCTGATTGCGCACATAAACAGCCACCGCCGGCGTGTCGCCAATGCTGATTGAGACTAGACGACCCACGCGGTCCTGCGCACCCTCTGCTTGAAAGCCCGCACGCACGTCGTCAAGAATGCGCTTGCGCACCTTGCGTCCGTCTATCAGCCGATGGTCTATGATCGTTCCAGTCATTACGCGGTCAGCCCGTCTGGTTCGGGCAGATCATTTGCGCGGCAGCATGCAGTGAGTGTGTTGGCCAACAAGCATGCAATCGTCATCGGCCCAACGCCGCCCGGCACAGGCGTAATCGCCCCCGCCACCGCAGCGCAACTCGCAAACTCCGCATCACCCACCAACACTGTCTTGCCACCCCGTTCAATGCGGTTGATGCCCACATCAATCACCGTGGCACCGGGCTTCACATAATCGCCTGTAATCATCTCGGGCCGCCCGACAGCTGCCACCAAAATATCCGCCCCACGGCACACAGCCGGCAAATCCTTGGTCCGGCTATGCGCAATCGTCACCGTGCAGCTATCGCCCAACAACAATTGTGCCATTGGCTTGCCCACAATATTGGATCTACCCACCACGACCGCATTCAGCCCAGACAAGCTGCCATGATGATCGCGCAGCATCATCAAACACCCCAAGGGCGTGCAAGGCACCATGCTTTTCTGCCCCGTGCCCAACAACCCAACGTTCGAAATATGAAACCCGTCCACATCCTTGGCCGGGTCGATGCTATTGATCACCAGTTCAGAATTCAGATGCGCAGGCAGCGGCAACTGTACCAAAATGCCATGAATTTTCGGATCGGCGTTCAGTTTGGCAATCAGCGCCAGCAAGTCCACCTCTGCAGTGTCCGCAGGCAGCCGATGTTCGATAGAGGTCATTCCAACCTCAACCGTCATCTTGCCTTTCGACTTCACATAAACCTCCGACGCAGGGTCGGCACCCACCAACACCACGGCCAGCCCCGGCGTTATCCCGTGTTCTTCCACCAAACGCGCGACATGCGCCGCGACTTGGCCCCGCACCTTGGCCGCAAAAACCTTGCCGTCGATGATCACAGCACCCATATCGCCACTCCTCGCGGGCCTGCCCGCATATTGTAAAAAGGGCAGCACGTTGTGCCGCGCCGCCCCGTCATTCCCAAAGTCTTAGAACAAGCCTTCGACATTGCCTTCGTCGTTCAGGCGGATCACCTCGGCGCTTGGCACGCGTGGCAAGCCCGGCATCGTCATGATCTCACCACAGATCACCACGATAAACCCGGCCCCCGCGCTCAACCGTACTTCGCGCACTGGCACCGAATGGCCGGTTGGTGCGCCGCGCACGCTTGGATCGGTCGTGAACGAATACTGCGTTTTCGCCATACACACAGGGAAATGGCCATAGCCCGCCGCTTCCCAAGTTTTCAGCTGGTCGCGGATCGACTTATCGGCCAACACTTCATCGGCATGGTAAATCCGCTTTGCGATCGTCTCGATCTTGTGCATCAGCGACATGTCATCCGGATACAACGGCGCAAAATTCGCAGCGCCGCTTTCTGCCAATTGCACAACCTTCTTGGCCAAATCCTCAATCCCGGCCGACCCTTGCGCCCAGTGCTTGCACAAAATGGCCTCAGAGCCTTGCGACTTCACATAGTCCTTAACCGCCTGCACTTCGGCGTCCGTATCAGAGACAAAATGGTTGATAGCCACAACCACAGGCACGCCAAACGACTTCAGGTTGCCAATGTGGCGGCCAAGGTTAGGACAGCCTTTTTTCACCGCATCCACATTTTCCGCGCCCAAATCCGCCTTTGCCACGCCACCGTTCATCTTCATCGCGCGCACAGTGGCCACCAGCACCACCGCATCAGGTGCAATACCCGCCTTGCGGCATTTGATGTTCATAAACTTTTCAGCGCCCAAATCGGCACCAAAGCCAGCCTCGGTCACCACATAGTCACCCAGCTTCAACGCGGTCTTGGTCGCGATAACCGAGTTACAGCCATGCGCGATGTTGGCAAACGGGCCACCATGCACAAACGCCGGGTTGTTTTCCAAGGTCTGCACCAAATTTGGCTGCATCGCGTCTTTCAACAGCACAGTCATCGCGCCATCAGCCTTGATGTCACGGCAATAGATCGGGGATTTGTCACGGCGATAGGCCACAACGATGCTGCCCAAACGCTGCTGCAAATCGGCCAAGTCATTGGACAAGCACAAAATCGCCATCACTTCGGAGGCCACGGTAATGTCAAACCCGGTCTGGCGCGGGAAGCCGTTGGAAACCCCACCAAGGCTGGTCACAACATCGCGCAACGCGCGGTCGTTCATGTCAATAACCCGGCGCCACACCACGCGGCGCTCATCAATCGCCAGCTCATTACCCCAATAAATGTGGTTATCGATCATCGCCGACAAAAGGTTATGCGCTGACGTGATCGCGTGGAAATCGCCGGTGAAATGCAGGTTCATCTCTTCCATCGGCACAACTTGCGCGTAACCGCCACCCGCAGCCCCGCCCTTCATGCCAAAGTTTGGCCCAAGGCTTGCCTCGCGGATACACACCACGGCCTTTTTGCCAATCCGGTTCAAACCGTCACCCAGACCCACGGTCGTGGTTGTCTTGCCTTCGCCCGCAGGGGTCGGGTTGATGGCCGTGACCAAGATCAGCTTGCCATTCGGATGGTCGGCCAGCGACGAGATGAACTCTTGGCTCACCTTGGCCTTATCGTGGCCGTAAGGCAGCAAATGTTCGGACGGAATGCCCAGCTTATCGCCAATCTCCATGATCGGCCGCTTCTTCGCTTCCCGTGCAATCTCAATATCGGTCTTAAATGCCATCTCGGTTCTGCTCCTATTATACTGTTCTGGTGACGGTGGTGCCTATGGCCATATCGGGCGCAGTTGATCGCCGCTCTGAAGGTCTCCGCCGATCCTTGCACGCTTGTTTTCGTACTGTTTTGAAGCTGTACGAATTGCACGAACATCGCCTTATGAGTCGTGGCCTCCTACGCCTCAAGCTCCTTCAGCAATTCCCTATAATAAAATAATATTCGTAAGGGTCAAATGATGCTTCACCAGTTAGCCCAAAGAAATTGAAGGCTCACCCAGCTTTGACGATACATAACCCCGTTTTTTCATGCAAAATCTCGCCGCTTGTAACAAGCGACGAGGCCAGGCACCAAACCAACTGGTCAGGCCTAGTTTTGCAAGTAGGCGGCCATCGAATCGTCAAGCGCGTCTTTCCATGGCGTGTGATGCACAGGCGCCATGGTTCCGGTAATGACCGACCGATAACGATTGTTGCGAAAGCCCATGATGTCTTCTGCCTTGTGGTCCTTCCACGCAAAGAACGCCTCACACGCGCCATCGACGTCAAAGCTAGGGTAATCGGTTTCCGCAACCAGCTCTTTGATATAGTCGCCCTGATAGTGGATGGCGTCATGCGCATCTTGCCCGGCATCTTCGCCAGCAACACGGTCATTTACGTCCTTTTGCAGGGTCGCCGTGTCAGCAGGAATTGTAATCTTGCCCATGATCGCATCGCGAACCCACCAAGCCTGCGCGTCAAACATGTTGAAGGTGAACCATTGATCTTGCATGCCCAAAAAGAATAGCTTGGGATTGCTCACCCAAGCGACGCCCTTGTAGAGATCCGCTGTTGCGAGCCGGTTTGCCGTCTTGAGGCGTAAATCATCAGGCAGGAAGGGGAAGTGGTGCTTGTAGCCTGTGCACAGAATGACCGCATCGACCTTCTTGGACGTTCCGTCCGAGAAATAGGCCGTCGTCTCATCCATATGGTCAAGCTTGGGCACTTCTTTCCAGTTTTCTGGCCAATTGAACCCCATTGGCGCGTTACGATAGGCGACCGTGATCGACTTCGCACCGTATTTCCAGCATTGGGACCCAATGTCTTCCGCCGAATAGGACGACCCAAGGATCAGCAGGTCCTTGCCCGTAAATTCGCAGGCATCACGGAAATCATGGGCGTGCAGAACCCGACCGTTGAACTTATCAAAGCCCGGATATTCGGGCACATTTGGGACCGAGAAGTGGCCTGACGCAACGATGACATTGTCAAACTCTTCATCATACATGCGGTCATTTACAAGGTCATGCGCGGTGATAGTGAAAGTGCCCTTTGCCTCATCATAGCGAACCATGCGGATCGTCGTCGAAAACCGGATCCAGTCGCGTACACCAGCTTTTTTTACCCGGCCTTCGATGTAATCAAACAGGACGGCGCGCGGCGGATAGGAGGCGATCTGCTTGCCGAAATGTTCTTCAAAAGAATAATCGGCAAATTCCAGACCCTCTTTTGGGCCATTCGACCAAAGGTAACGATACATCGAACAATGGACCGGCTCGCCGTTTTCATCCAGCCCCGTGCGCCATGTGTAATTCCACAAACCACCCCAGTTGGACTGTTTTTCAAAGCAAACAATTTCGGGGATCGCCTCACCTTTTTGTGCTGCCGACTGAAAGGCCCGCAGTTGCGCAAGGCCAGAAGGCCCGGCCCCGATTATTGCCACGCGTTTTGTCATGTCATTTCCCCTTGGTCTGGACCAGTTTGTGTTTTTGGTACTTTTGGTTTGGACCAGAGTGAGCAGGCGGTCTATATTCTGTCAATGAATCTTTTTGTCCCGCTGTGAAATTCCTCAAAGCCTCTTCGCTTTGCAACTTGGAAGGCTTATCCCCTAAGTATGACACATGGCAGCTTTGCACAAAGATTGGCTATTAAAGGCGCCTTGCCGCGACTCACGGCAGGTGTGACCGATACCATCAACGTCGGATTCTTGGCACCCCTAAGCGGACCAGTGCAATCCTGGGGCCTGCCCGGTCTTAACGGCTGCGAAATATGGCTGGACAGTCTAAACAAGTTAGGCGGGCTTTTGATTGGCGGACGGCGGCATCGGCTGCGGATCATCCCGTTTGATTGCCAATATTCCCCTGAGCGGGCAAAAACTGGCCTGCGCAGCTTGTTGCAAGACCATGATATTAAATTGCTTTTAACTTTGGGTGGCGATAGCCTTGCGCCTATTATTGACACTCTGACCAGCCGCAAAATTTTGACTGCCACGCTTTTGCCCAGCGACCTGTCGCCCGACACGCCTTACCTGATTGCGCCAAGCGAATCGCACCCAATCTATAACGTGACAGGCATCGACTGGCTGGCACGGAACCGCCCGGATCTTAAGCGGATTGCGCTTTGTAGCCAAACAGATGCACTTGGCCTGCCATCCTTGGCCACCTATCGGGCGGCCTGTGCGGCGGCGGGTCTGAACGTGGTCAAAGAAATCCGTTATGATCCAGCAAATCATGATGCAGCAAGCATCACAGCGGCCATGATGGCGGAAAGCCCCGATATCCTTTGTTGGTGTACCAGTTATACGCCAATGGTGCATCGGCTAACCGAAGCCGCGCATGCCGCCGGGTTTTCTGGGCAGTTGGTATCCTGCACGCTTGATTCCTATCAACAGTTGATTGCCCGTACCTCGGCCAGTTTCATGGAAGGGTTCTTGTTCCAATTTCCCGATTTTGATGATCCGGAATTGGCGGAAAAAGCTTTCTTTTTTAACAGTCCATCTGCGTTTTACGCTGAATACCAGCGCCGCTTTCCGGGACGTTGGAGCGCCGTATCATGGGAATACGCGGCAACACTTGAAATCTGGCGTAAGGCGGTGGAACGCGCAGGCAGCGTGACGCCAGTGTCGGTTCTGGCCGCAATGAAACATTCGGGGGCGGTGATGCATGCCTTTGGTCCGGCACAATGGTGGGGGGCCGATATGTTTGGCATCAGCAACGCGCTGATCGGCGATTGGCCTGTGGTGCGTCTCACCAATACAAAGGCGCGGATTGTGGCATTTGGTTCGATCCCCGATTGGTTGGCGGCGCATGGCGATCTGCTTCGTGCGCAAATGGTCGAACTGGGCCAGATGTGGGACCAAAGACAGACCCGCGCGGGCGCACGTACTACCCTTTCAGGCCGCAGCCTTGGGCTCAATGGTGCCTCGAACTAAACCTCTTGCAGCAATAGCTTTTGTTCTTCGATCAGATGCAGCTTGATGAATTCTACCGCGGCCTCGATATCGCGTGAGGCGATGGCATTGAACAGCGTGTTATAGCGTTGCTGATAGTCGGCAATCCGTTTGGGCGTCAAATGTCGGCGCAACAAGGCCGAGCGGAAGTTTTGGCGACAGACATCAATCGTAAGTTCATAGCAGGCAGCCAACAAAGGGTTTGCCGTGCCTTGTGCGATTTGGCGATATAGCTCCTCCTCTTGCAGGGAAAAGGCGGCGGAGTCGGTTCTGATCTGCTCCATCTGCGACAGCGTTTCGCCCAACCCCTCAATCTGGCGCGGGCTCATGTTGATTACCGCCAACCGGACCATCTCTGGCTCCAGAATGCCACGCATCACGAGGTGTTGCAGCGGGCTTGTCTCGGATGATAGCGCGGAGGGCGCGGCATTCCGGCCCTCATCAGATTGATAGGTAACAAAGCTGCCGCTGCCGGCCCGGCGCCGTATGACGCGGCGGGTTTCCAACACATCAAGCGCCTCGCGGACCGTGTTGCGCGCCACCCCCAACTCTGCCGCCAATATGCGTTCGGACGGCAGTCGCTCATCAACCTCGTAGTCTTTGGCGACAATACGGGCGAAAAGCGTGTCGATGACCGTTTGCACGGTGGCTCCAATCGTCGCTTCCGTCGGCTCTGAGGATTTGAGCACCGCCGTGCGCGATGTTGTATTGGCAGTCACAGCTTGGGGCCTCCAATTTTAGGACATCATATGCCAGACATGACAGACATGACAACGGGCGGCTCCTAAAAGGGCCGCCCGTTGAAAAAGCTTTTGGCAGGTCTACTCAGGAAGAACGAAGAACCAGTTGGCCCAAAGCACGATCAACGCACCCAACAGCAAGGCAAGATAGGGCCAAATGCCAGCTTTACGCTCACCCATATCGCCATCGTCTAGGCCCAGATCCTCCAAGGCCGCAGGTGGAAATTTGCCGCCGTCTTGATAATAGTGACGATACCAAAACACCGGCAAGATGAGCGCGGCAAAGAACACGCCAGACCACAGCGCGCCTGAATAGCCCCAAACCTTGGCACCAGCGCCCAAAAGCAACGCGTTAACAAAAGCAAGGAACGTGTTGAACCAAATGATAAAGGTTGGCGCTCTCCATGGGCGAAAGATATGGCCCGAGTCGATCCGATGAATCCAACCTGCGTTAAGGTTCAGGAAGTTAAAGGTCAGATAGCCCACGTTCGAGATGGCAAGAACATAGAAATAACCACCCGCATCTGACGCCAGCGCCAGCAAGAACAGGTTGAACACAAGATCCGTCCACATCGCATTGGTTGGCGCGCCGTGATCGTTGACTTGGCCTAGGTATTTAGGCAACCAACCATCGCGCGAGCCTTGGTAAAGCGTGCGAGAGGATCCGGCCATCGCCGTCATGATGGCAAGGAACAGCGCCATAATCATCAAGATCACAAATATCTGGTGATGATGTTCGAGCTGCTGACCATCGAGCCAAGCGCCGCACCAATCCCCGTGCCATCCACAATCCCCGGCTCCAACATACCGGCCGCGCCAAAGTAGCCCTGAAACGAAAACGGAAGCAAAAAGAAGAAGATGATACAGAGCAGTCCAGAAAAGAAGATCGCCTTGAAGGTGTCTCTGGCCGGATCTTTCATTTCGGCAACATAGCAAACCGCGGTTTCAAACCCATAGGTCGACCAAGCCGCAATATAAAGCGCGCCCAAAAACAACGTCCAGCCGCCAATGCTCCAAGTCCCAGCATCGCCTGCATAGGCTGCCGTTGGAGGCACGATGTCGGCCACGTTCATATAGTCAATCGAACCGGTGAGGATCGGCACAATCCCAACAAGAAACAATGGCACCAAGACGATCACAGCCAAAACCTTTTGCGCCGAGGCCGTTTGGGCGATCCCGCGATGCTGGATAGCAAAGATGATAAACATCAAAACCGCACCGATCACGAAGGTAGAATTGAAATGCAACGTTCCAAGCCCTGGGATCGTAAGGTTATAGGCTTCCCACACCCGGATCCACGGGGTCAGCGCTTCTACGCCCGCTGCGGAGGAAACAGCTGCAATCGCATCAGCAGCCGAGGTGCCTGCATTGGCGGCCATAAAGTCGATCACGGATTGGCTTTCAGCCGTAAATTGCGTGCCGTTAGCAGCAACCCAATCCAGCACCAACTGACTATCTGCTACGGGAATGACAAAAAGAGCATTCAGGATATAACCTGCGGCTATGGCGCAGCCCAAAGACAAAACAGGCGACCATGCAAACCAGTTACACCAAACCGAAAGCGGGGCAATGAGTTTGGAATAGCGTAGCCACGCCGTTGCGCCATAGACCGAGGCGCCCCCCGATTTTCCACGAAACATGCCCGCAATTTCGGCATAGGTGAAGGATTGGGTGAAGCCCATAATCATGGAAATGATCCAGACGGCAAATGCCGCCTGTCCGGCGACCCCGGCAATCCCCCCAATCGAAAACAGCACAAGAGGTGGCACACCCGCCGCAACCCAAAACGCGCCGCGCCAATCCAATGATCGATGCAGGTTTTTAGGAGTGTCTGAGGATTTATCTGTCATTCCGTATTCCTTTTCCCTGAAGGTAGCGGGTTAACCGATCTAAAACCGGGGCCCGCAAACGTATTTTTGCAAGAGGGGGCAAGGCCCAAAGGCCCACCGCAACCCTGCGTCACTGTGGCGCAGCTTTGAGCACACCAAAAGAGAAATATTGAATACAAAGAATATAAATTTCTTGAGCGCTATGTTTGCAAGAGCATGTTGTCCCAACGCGGCTTTGCTCCCTATGGTCGAATTCAACCAGAAGCGGCACGCATTTCCAAACCATCTGCCTTGCCCCGAAAGGATTAAACAGCGTCATTTTTTCCCGCATTTTCAGTGGCGATGACAGGAATAGTTTCTGTTTGTCATGCCGACTTCCAGACAGGTCTTGCCGCAAAAAAAAAGCGTTGCGGCCAGGCAATGCCTGACAGCAAACTGGCATTCCCCAAGTGCGGTCGTCGCCACGGCGTGCCCACATGCAAGTGCTGATTTTTTGAGCATCCGGGAAACAACGTGTTACAGCAATAGCCGGTTTGCGCCCCGCCTCTAAAACAGATTCAGTTCAGAACACTGCGTAACATGACACCTGATTCTTTTGCGTTTCATAATTGGAGTGGTCGGACCTTGATAAGAATCTTGACAAAATGTCGCAGCCCATGTTTCCTTAGCGTCAATAAAGTTTACTCATTTTTAAAAACACCTTGGCCGTGACGCATGCGGTGCCCCTTAAGGAGAAAGCTATGAGTGGAATGACAGAACGCATCGAACAGATGCATCGACGCGACACGGTGATTGCCTGGGCCTTTGTCTTGGGTCTGTGGTTTGTGATCGGATTTGTGGCGCTCGCCACATGGTCGCTGGCCCCATCTATCGCAGCAAGAATAGTTCTGCTCATCGGTGGTGCCGTTTTGCTGATCTTCAACACGGCTGCGATTTTGGCAATGCTGCGCCACTACCGTGAGGATCGCGATTTCATGTATGGGCTCGACATCAAGTTCCTTGATGCTGCCAAAGCAGCAAAGCGGGGATCTTAAAAATGGCACAATACACGCCCCCCACCCAAGGCAAGATAGGGCAAATTATCGACGTTATCGTCCTTCTTGCCATGACCCTCGGCGCGCTCTATTTGCCCTTGTGGATGGGGCTTGCCGGTAGGGCGCAAAGCTCGAACCCGCCAGAAAACCCAACATGGGAAGTCTTGGGCCAAAACCCCGAGATGGTCAGCAAATGGAACCAGCTCGGCTATCCCGATGCAGCTTCAGCGGCTGATCTGGTTTCAGCACATTTCGATTACTCATTCTCAATCGGTAGCCTGCTTTTGATGATTGTGGTGATCGTTGGCTATTACGTCATCATGCTGCGGTTTTCCGAAAAGGAATATTGCGATGTGATTGCCGAAAAATTTGGCGAAAAATAGGGGCGCAAACATTATGACTATCTGGACACTCGCAGAATACGCGGCCTGGGGCCTTTCGGCTGTCTTTGGCCTGATCATTGTGACCGATTGGTTGCGTACCGACAGCACCTATTCAGAAGAGGTTCTCATGTCTTCGCAAGAAGGCGAGCTTGAGGCCATGACTGAACAGCATCTGCTAAAGTAGGGGGCAAAGAGAATGGCTGAATTTGACATAACGTCCCAAGGGGCCGACGGCATGGGCCCCAAGGGCACCAAGGTTGGCCTGCTGCGGGTTCTGGGGCCTGCGCATGTCTGGGCGCTTGGCGTTGGCATCGTTTTGGTTGGCGAGTATATGGGCTGGAACTTTGCCGTCGGCAAAGGCGGGGCTTTTGCGGCGCTGATCGCCTGCTGGTTTGCGGGCATCCTCTACACTTGCGTCGCCATGATCGACAGTGAGGTAACATCAACCGTCGCTGCCGCTGGTGGGCAATACACGCAGGCCAAGCACATCGTTGGCCCGTTGATGGCGTTCAACGTCGGGCTGTATCTGGTCTTTGCCTATACGATGCTTGAGGCAGCAAATGCGATTACCGTTGGGTTCTTGATTGACACGGTGGCGGTGATGTCAGGGCATGAAGGCCTTGATCAGCGACCTTTCATTGTTTTGGCAATCATGTTCCTTGCCTGGCTCAACTATCGCGGTGTGCTTGCTACACTGACCTTTAGCCTTGTCATCACAGCCATCGCCTTCAGCTCCATCCTCATCTTGTTCGTGGCCACGTCGCCACTGATGGGAAGCGATGTGCTGCAGCACAAGGCGTTGATGACAGACCTACCTTATGGTTGGCTGGGCGTTTTGGCGGCAATGCACTTTGGCCTGTGGTTCTACCTCGGGATCGAAGGCACAACACAAGCCGCCGAAGAGGTGCGCTCCCCTGCCCGTGCGCTGCCTTTTGGCACATTGGCGGGCATCATGACGCTGCTGATTGCTGCTACGCTGACATGGTATGTCTGCGTGGGCCTAATGCCGTGGGAGTATCTGGGCCAGTCGGGCGTTCCATTGTTTGATGCGGCACGGATGTCGGGGGCAACCTCGCTGATGGTGCTTATGGGCATTGGCACGCTGTTCGCAACGCTGGCCTCGGCCAATGGTTGCATCAACGATTCCTCACGGGCCTGGTTTGCAATGGGGCGCGACCACTATCTGCCGGCATGGTTTGGGGCGGTGCATCCTATCTACCGCACGCCTTACCGCTCGATCATCTTCTTGATTCCCATCGCGCTGATCTTTGCGCTTGGCGCGCCGCTTGATCAGGTGATCACCTTCTCGATCTTGTCGGGTCTGCTTGGTTATACCTTCATGCCAATCAACATTATCCTGTTTCGCCGCAAATGGCCGATGGAAACGATCAAACGTGGCTATGAGCATCCGTTCCATCCGATCCCAGCAATCGTGTTGCTCAGCCTGTGCTGCGTTGCATATTTTGCGGTCTTCCTAGGCTACGGTGCACAGCTGGTGGCGATGATCTCCTTCTATATTATCGTGTCGCTGTGGTTCCATTTTTGGCGCTACCGCTTTGTCAAACGGGCGGCGCAGTTCACAATGCCTTGGCCTCGGCCGCGTGGCTATTGATCTCTGAGACCAACCAACGGACGGCCCGCTCTATTTGCGGGCCGTCTAGCATCAAAAGGGCAGTGAAATGGAAGATGTTGCATTAGGGCTTTTGACCGCCGGATTTGGCGCTGGTACCATTCTGCTTGCGGTGAACACCAAGCGCGACGGTGCCGCAAGAGCCGCCCAGCGTTCGGCCTATTTCAATGATTGCACCCAACTGCTTGGCACACCACAAATCGGGCGAGGCACGGCGGGTTTCCCACGTTTAGGCGGCACCTATGCTGGCGTGGCAGCCGATTTGCAGGTGATGCCAGACACGCTAACCATTCGCAAACTGCCATCACTCTGGGTCATGGCAACCTTGCTGTGCCCCCTGCCCCTGCGCGCCACGCTGAATATAATGATCCGACCGATGGGGGTCGAGCCGTTTTCAAAGTTCAACACATTGGATCATCAACTCACACCTCCGTCCGGCTTTCCGCTCGATTGCGCCTTTCGTACCGATGCGCCTGAGGGGTTGCTGTCAGAGGCCGATTTGCGCCACTTCAGCCCCGTCTTTGACGATCCAGCAGTCAAAGAACTGGTCATCTCACCCAAAGGGCTGCGGATCACCTTTCTGGCTGAAGAGGCCCATCGTGGCCGCTATCTGATCTTTCGTGACGCCGAGATGGGGAAAACCCCGCTGGAGCCCGCAAGATTGGCGCCAATTTTGGACCAACTCGCTGGGTTTTTTAATCACATCATTGCCGCGTCGTCCGTGACAGCGGAAAGGAAATCCGCATGAAATTCGCGCCCCTGTCGCCTTATATTGTCTTGGCCGTGGCCGCGATCTTGCCAGGAGTTGGCCAATTGTTAAACCGCCAGCCAGTGCGCGGGCTGGTGTTTTTGTTCTTCAGCTTGCTCTTGGGGGCTTATACGCTGAAAACAGCCGCCCCTGATGTTTCGATCGTTGGGAAACTATCGGGCGGGCTGTTTGTCTATGCTATGTCTATTTTTGACGCCTACAAACATGCGCGTATCCGAACCACGTTGTGGATGCACCACAACGCGTGATTTTGGGCCCGGCTGGTTGACCGGACCCAAGCACGCAATCAGCGCTCAGTAATTCCCCTTCACACGCTCTTTCGTCGGGTCGAAATGCGGGAATGGCACAACCGTTGCAAGCAACCGCTTTTGGTCGCCATCAAGACGGCCGATTTCCAGCCGCGTTCCCACTGCGGCATGGGTCACGTCGACCCTCGCGAGCGCAATGACCTTGCCCAGAATTGGGGATTTGACAGCCGAAGTGACGATACCGATCTGCGGTTTGCCGAAATGCACGCAGTCGCCGGGCGTAGGCACAACGCCGCCATCCAGATCCAGCCCAACCAGCTTTTTCTGCGGATCGGCCTTGCGCGACTCCAGCGCCGCGCGTCCGATAAAGTTGTCGGTCTTACCTTTCAGCGGCACCGCAAAACCAATCCCGGCTTCCATAGGGTCGGTCTGGTCATCAAACTCTGACCCAGCAAAGATCAACCCGGATTCGATGCGCAGCATATCGAGCGCTTTCAAACCCAGCGGAATCATCCCCATCGGCTCTCCCACAGCCCAGATCGCATCGAAAATCTGCGTTGCATCCTTGGGGTGACAAAACACCTCATAGCCCAACTCACCAGAATAGCCGGTCCGGCTGACCACTACGGCAGGGCCATCAAACCCGTGCAGGCGGCCAATGGCCAGACGGAACCATCCCAGTTCTTCCATGTTGGGCTGTGCGGGTGGGGTCCAGATCACTTGTTTCAGGATATCGCGCGACAGCGGCCCCTGCACGGCAATGTTGCAATGATGATCGGTAGAGCTGCGCACCCAAGCATTCATATCACGCTCTTGCGCTTGCTTGCGCAGCCACAGGCCAGATTGGTCATTGCCGCCGATCCAGCGGAAGTTCGTCTCACCAAGGCGGTAGACCGTGCCATCGTCAATCATGCCGCCGTGATCATAGCACATCGCAGTATAAACGATGCCACCTACCGGCAGCTTTTTCATGTCGCGCGTCACGCACAGTTGCAGCAGCGCCTCGGCATCCGGCCCCGTCACCTCATATTTACGCAGCGGTGACAAATCCATCACGACAGCTTTTTCGCGTGCCGCCCAATATTCGGCAATCGCGCCGTGGTTGGTCATCTCATTGGCCAGCCAATAGCCATTATATTCGCCAAAGTTCCGCGTGTGCCGGGCAAAGCAGTCATGAAACCCTGTTTTCTTTGTCTCTTCCAAATCAGCCCCCGGTGTTTTGCGCCATCCGATGGAGCGCTTGAAATCTTCAGTTTTCGCATAGGTGCGCAGTTGAATGTCGGTCGGGTTCCAGCCATTGGCCGGGTCAATATCGCATGGGCAGGCGGTCGAGACGCAGATCAAATCGGTCAGCGCGCGCAACAGCACATAGTCACCTGGACGCGACCAAGGGTCATCCATGCCAATGGCGTGGTTGTCGTCCAGCAGCGTGTTGAAGAAATAGTTGATCGCAGGCCAGCCAGCACGCGGACGGATACCGAACTGCGCCAATGCGATGTTCATGTTATCCGAGCAATTGATATGGCCGGGATAGCCGAGATCCTCATAATAACGCGCGGTGCAGGATAGGCCGAACGTATCATGGCGCCCGATTGTGTCTTGGATCACTTCCAGCAGCGGCTCATGATCGACGCTGAAATATTTGGCATGCAGTCCCGGCATCGGGTAAAGGGACCCCATGAGCGAGCGGGTCGTCGTCGGATCAATCTCACGCTCCAACCCTTTGTCCAAAGCGCGCAGCGAGAACGCCTGAAAGTCGGAACATTCACGGCCTTTTACGTCCAGAATCTGGATGAACTGGCCTGCCTTCACCTCGAAGGGTACGGCTTGGCCGGGTTGGATATTCATATCCATCAGCGGGTCAGCCAACGGGTCGGGGGCGGTCAGCAGGTCTTTGCCAGCTGCCAGAGTCGCGCGCCGAACATAAAGCGTAATATCAGTTGGCGCCCATTGATCCTGTGGCTCCATCGGACCACCCGCGGCACAAACAATCAACAACCCGTCAGTTGATGCGATAAACGTCGCGAAATCACCTGCGCGTGATCCTTCAGCAAAGACCAAAGTGCCATCGGCACGGCCCAAATCAAAGCCGGACTTTTCCAGTGCCCGTACCACTTTTTGCCCAGACGGATCGCGCTGGAGCGACTCTTTCAACCCCTTGGGGTCACGGCCGCCTTTGGCACCGACCATCGCGGCATCAGACCGTCCGTCATGCGCAAAGAACACCATCTCCACAGGTTGCAGGCCTTCGCGGTCCTGAATGGTAATCTCATCCCCTTTGAAGATCGGAACCGCGCGGCTGCCTCCACCCGGAACCGGGTGCCGTTCCACACCTGGCGGCAAGACCGGTAGGCCGGGAACGACAACGCCTGCCCGTTCAAACGGTTTCTCGAATACAACGCTTTGGTTCATCGCATAGGCTCCAACTTATCAAGGCCAACAGTTTCGGTCAGCCCCCAATGGGTGACGAGTAATTTGCATCCGCTTGGCGAAAGCGAGGTGTGGGCCGTGCCTTCATCCAGCCGCACGAAATCGCCCACGCGGTAGATATGACCATCGAAATCGACAAGTTCACCTTCCAGCACAAAAAACTCCTCGGCCCCCGCATGGCGGTGCGGGCGGCTGCTGGCACCCGGCGCCATCACCATCAAATAACTGCCGCGCCCGGTCGTCCGATCATAGGACAAGTTGGACCATGTAATTGTGCCATCAACGCCGCCAAAGTCGCGCATCGGCACGAAATCCGAAGTGTCAAACCGCGCGACATGGCGCGAAGGGGGACGCCGGGCCATGGTTCATCCTACCCCAAGCGCTTTACGCCGTGCATCAGACCAGCGCATGATGATGTGATCAAAGCTCAGCGCCATCAGCGCCACACACATCCCCAGCACAAGGTTCTTGCCCAGTTGATTACCCGCCATCGTTTTTTGCAGTTCCTGCCCCAAGTCCTGCGTACCAATGAAGGCCGCGATGATGACCATGAAAAACGCAAACATGATTGCTTGATTGAAGCCGATGGCCATGGTCGGCAAGGCCAACGGGATCTGCACCATCCAAAGCTTCTGGCTACGGCTAGCACCTGACATTTCCGCCGCCTCGATCAACTCATCGGGCACGCTTCGGATGCCCTCGATCGTGTAACGCATCAGGGGAACTGTTGCAAAGATCACGATGGCGAAGATAACCGACAGGTCATTCACCCCGAACAACATGATCGCGGGGATAAGATAGATAAAGCTGGGGAATGTTTGCGCCGTGTCACAGACAAGTAAGATAGGCTCCGACCACTTCTTATTGCGCGCAGAGAGAATGCCAAGCGGCAGGCCGATCAACATCGCGATAATAACAGCAGAAAACACCGCATAGACCGTGATCATGGCCCGGTCCCACCAACCGGTCAGCGCGACTATGGCAAAGAACCCACCCGCCAATAACGCTGACCGACGCCCACCCACTGCATAACCAGCGGCGGCGAGCACGAGGATTATCGACAACGACGGCAGCCACAAAACCGCATTGCGAAACGGGATCAGGACATGCGTGATCATGACTTGCCGCAACCAGTATGTCACTGCATCAACGGTTGGGTTGGCAAGCGCCGAGCGAATGACAGTATCAATTTCCGACCCCATCGACAGGTCCTGCCCGCGTGTCAGCTGATCTGCGACCTGAACAAATTGGGCAATCACGGTCCAGCCGATAAAAAGCCCAATGCCCACTAGCAAAAGTTGATTGCGCTTCCACCAAGGTGTTCCGCGCGCAAAGTGATGTGGCTGTTTTACGACCCAGGCCTTGGAAAGCCGGTCAAGCGTAACTGCAATTAAAACGATGCTTACGCCAATCTCAAAACTCCGGCCCAGCTTTAATGAATTCATCAGCGCCAGCAGTTTGGCCCCCAGCCCCGGCATCCCAATGAACGCGGTCAGCACGACCATTGCCAGCGACAGCATAATAACCTGATTGACGCCAACCAAAATTTCGGTGCGGGCCGCAGGTAGATAAACATGGCGCAGCATTTGCCAGCGGGTAGAACCGCTCATTAAACCCGCCTCAACCACTTCTGGCGCGACTTTTTTTAAGCCCAGTGTTGTCATCAAAACCATGGGCGGCACCGCATAAATGATTGTGGCTACGCAGCCCGCCGTTGGGCCAACTTTGAAAAAGATCACCGCAGGCAAAAGATAAGTAAAAAATGGTAAGGTTTGTAAAACCGCCAGCATCGGACGAATGATTGCCTCAAAACGGTGCAACTTCCAAGCCAAAACTCCCAGCAACAGCCCCAAAAGAAACGCCGCAGGCGCGGCTACCGCAATCACCGAAAGCGTCTGCATCGCTAGATCCCATTGCCCGATCAGCGAGACCCAGACAAAGGTACCACCGGCAAGCAGCGCCATCCGCCATCCGCCCAAACCATAGCCCACCACCGCCGCAACGGCCGTAACCGCCGTCCACGGAATCGGCCCAATATACGGCCAGCGCCGTTTTCCATAAAGCAGGTTAGCAGTGACATCGAGAAACCATTCCAGCACTGCCGAGATGCCGCGCGTGACGTGGATCAGCCCCAAATCATCCTTCACAAAGTCGAAAAGCCACTGAAACCACCCATCATAGGGCAAAATCATCCACTCAGGCACGCGAACCAAGATATCAGGCAGCCATGGTCGCGCGATCGCCAAAAGCACAGCTAATGCCAGCAGGGCATGGGCGAAACTTGGCACAAAACCCGCGGGTGCCCTTTTTGCAAGTGGAACAGAAGTATCTGCCATCACGCTGATCCCAGCAAAATATCCAGTGCGTCTTGCCTGCGCATCGTGCCGATAATTTGCCCGCGCTTGTCGGCAACGGGTAGAAACTCACGTTGTTCATTGACCAATTGGCGCGCCAGTTGCAGAACGGTCGCGTCACCCGAAACAGGCAAACCTTCAACCGTGTGACCATTTAGCGGCTTGGACAGCCCTCTCGCATGGATGACGCGCGACTTCTCAACGTTCTCGGTGAACTTGGCAACGTAGTCCGTCGCCGGTTTCAGCACGATCTTGTCGGGCGTGTCACATTGTACAACCACACCATCTTTCATAATGGCGATCCGGTCGGCCAGTCGCAGCGCCTCGTCGAAATCATGGGTGATGAAAACGATGGTCTTGCCCAGCATTTCACGAAGGCGCAAAAATTCATCCTGCATCTCGCGGCGGATCAGCGGATCAAGCGCTGAAAAAGGCTCATCTAGAAACCAGATATCGGGCTCAATCACCAAGGACCGCGCAATGCCAACGCGCTGTTTTTGTCCGCCTGAAAGTTCGCGCGGAAAATACCCTTCACGGCCCTGCAAACCCACTAGGTTTATAACCTCCATCGCGCGCTCACGGCGCTCATGGCGGTCCTGTCCGCGCATTTCCAGCGGGAAGGCCACATTGTCCAGCACTGTGCGGTGCGGCAGCAGACCGAAGCTCTGAAACACCATGCCCATCTTGCGCCGCCGCAATTCGATCAACTCGCGCTCTGACAGCGTCATGATGTTCTGGCCATCGACAATAATCTCACCGCCAGTAATATCGTTGAGCCGTGACATGCAGCGCACCAGAGTCGATTTGCCAGACCCCGATAGCCCCATAATCACTAAAAGTTCACCCCGCCCCACGTCCAGCGTCACATCGCGCACGGCGGCGATGTAGCCATCCTCGCGGATCTGATCAAAACTCTTGTCGCGCGCTGTTTTGACGTAGCTTTCAGGCCGGGAACCAAACAGCTTCCAGACGTTACGACAGGATATTACAGTATCGACAACAGTCATGCAGTTAGCTTTCTATCATAGCGCCTCGGGGGAGCTATGTGCCCCCCCGAAACGTCAGTTTTTTGTGCTAGATTATTGGATCCAAGGTTTCCAAACAGCTTCATTCGCGTCCAACCAGGCTTGCGCTGCGTCTTCGGCTTCCATCTCATCGATGTCGACCATCTTGGCCATCTCAGCGATTTGCGGGTTGGTGAAGTTGACCTGTTGCAATGTAGCATAGGCTTTGGGCCACTTGTCCTTCATCCCATCCCACGCGGCAATCTTCATGTAACCATTTGCCGGGTTGCCACAATCGTAAAGCTTGTCAGGGAACGGCCCCACGGCTGGGTCTTTGTCACAACCATCTTCCCAAGCGGGGAATTCCACGAATTCACCCGGCCAGACCGCTTCGGCAAAGTTGGGCGTCCAGTTGAAAACGACAATCGGCTTCTTTTCTTTTTCGGCCGCCGCCAGTTCTGCCCAGATCGCTGCGGCCGAACCTGCGTTGACGACTTGAAAGTTCATGCCCAAAGCATCGACTTTCTCGGCGTCATGCTTCAACCAATCCACCGGGCCACCCAGAAAGCGACCTTTATCGCCGGTTTCGGGCGTTGCGAACAAAGCTGCACAGTCGTTCAACGCCTTCCAGTCTGGCAAGCCGGGGCAGGCTTCTTTGGTCCACATCGGGTACCACCAATCCTCACGAGTGACGGCGTTGTGGGTTGCGACATCTTCAATACCACCCTTTTCCTGCGCGGCGCGGAAGGATGCGCCAAATGCGCCTTCCCAGACTTCAACTTCCAGAGTGACATCGCCCAACCGAACGGATTCGTAGACGGCTTGACTGTCTGTTGTGACATACTCGACTGCGTCGCCATCGGCCTCAAGGATCTTGCCGACGACATGACTCATAACGATCTGGCTGGACCAGTTGTGAATCGGAATGATGATTGGGTCGTTACTGTCTTGCGCTACGGCAAAGGTCGCTGTGCTGGCAAGCAATGCCGCAGTCGAGACGGTTTTGAAAATAGTCATTAATCTTCCCCATTGTGATATGAATGATATGGTCAAGGTTCTGGTGTCTTGATACGGGCGGTATACTGGCCGGAACTCTGGGAAACTCTGCGTAGAATTATTGGTGCCATTGCCTCTAATTTATGAAGCCAAAAGTGGTCCGCCCCCTTGGCCATGGGGTTAACATGCGCTTATTTCTTTCTGCGCCTAGCGCCACTGCGACCGCCATTAGAATGAGGCTTAAAGTGAATAAACGGCCACGTCCCCACTCAGAACGCCGCAAACCTCTGCCTCCGCTCGATTATATTCTAGCATTCGAGGCTGCAGCCGATCACGGTAGCTTTGCCAAAGCTGCCCGCCAGATGAACATAAGCGAAACCGCCATCAGCCGAAAGGTGCGGTTGTTGGAACTACATTTTGGCTTGTCGTTCTTTGCGCGCGGCCATCGGTCAATTGAACTGACCCCCTACGGCCGTGAGTTTTTGACCCGAATCGCTCCGGCCATCGACATGCTGCGCGATGCTGCGGATGACACACTGAAGACAGGTCAAAAGCGTCCGGTGATCCTGGCAGCCACCAATTCTGTGGCCTCGCTTTGGCTGACCCCGCGCCTGCACGACTTTCGCCAAGCCAACAAACATTTGAGCATTATGCTGGTCGCGTCCGATAATGATGAAGAATGTCTGGCGGATACCGTTGATCTGGCCATCCTGCGTGGCGATGGCAATTGGAAAGGCCACGACAGCCAGCTTGTTTTTGGCGAGACTATCTTTCCAGTCTGTTCGCCCACCTTTCTGGCCGAACATCCCGAAGTCGCCGATATTCGCAATCTCGCCAATTCGGCGTTGATAGAGGTGTCCAGCGCTCATACTGAATGGATGAACTGGCATGCTTGGCTGGATAAAGTTGGAGCAAAACCGCACAGGCTGGAACGTCCGCTGCTGTTCAACTCCTACCCCCTATCGATTCATGCTGCGATGGACAGCATGGGGGTGGCACTCGGATGGGGTCATCTGGTGGATCAAATGATCGCGGCTGGAAAACTGGTACGCCCTTTGGGTGACACCCATGTGCGTACCACCTTTGGCTATTACCTGTTAACTCGGCAAGGGCACCCACCATTTGCAGGCCAAACCGAGGTTCAAGACTGGTTGATGGGCATCAGTGCAGTCCGCAAAAAATACGGCAAATAAATCCGCATTGTCGCAAACCAACACATCTTTGTCCGAACTGAACCTATCGCATTGGCCACGCGGGGCGCACGGTGCAGGTAACTATAGCAGAGGGCGATATGCGCTATTCAGGCTTTCGGGTAATCAAAGAGGCGCTCACCGGTCATAAAGGCTGGAAACCAGCCTGGCGCGATGCCGCCCCCAAACCGCATTATGATTTTGTGGTGGTCGGCGGCGGCGGGCACGGGCTCGCAACCGCTTATTACTTGGCACGAACCTTTGGCAAAGCCCGTATCGCAGTGATCGAAAAAGGTTGGATCGGCGGCGGCAACGTTGGCCGCAACACGACCATCATCCGCTCGAACTATCTGCTCGACGGAAATGAGCCGTTCTACGAATTCTCCATGAAACTGTGGGAAGGGTTGGAGCAAGACTTCAACTTCAACGCCATGATCAGCCAGCGCGGCGTTTTGAACCTGTGCCACACCGACGCGCAGCGCGATGCCTTTCGCCGCCGTGCCAACGGGATGCGGCTGAACGGGGTGGACAGTGAATTGTTGGATGCTGACGGCGTGCGCAAAATGGCGCCGTTCCTGAATTTCAATTCAGCTCGTTTTCCGATCAAGGGCGGTCTGTTACAGCCGCGCGGCGGTACGGTGCGCCACGATGCCGTGGCATGGGGTTATGCTCGCGGCGCGGACCTGCGCGGCGTGGACATCATCCAGAATTGCGAAGTGACCGGATTCAAGATCGAGAATGGCACTTGTCTGGGCTTGGAAACCACACGCGGTTTCATTGGCGCAGGCAAAGTGGGCGTGGCCGTGGCCGGATCGTCGGGTCAGGTCATGGCCAAAGCGGGCCTTCGCCTGCCAATCGAAAGCCATGTCTTGCAAGCCTTTGTCTCCGAAGGGTTAAAGCCTTTGATCCCCGGCGTGATCACCTATGGCGCCGGGCATTTTTACGTCAGCCAGTCCGACAAGGGTGGGCTAGTGTTCGGCGGCGACATCGACGGCTATAACTCCTACGCCCAGCGTGGCAATCTGCCGGTGGTGGAGGATGTCTGCGAGGGCGGTATGGCATTGATGCCAATGATCGGCCGCGCGCGCCTTTTGCGTATGTGGGGCGGGATCATGGATATGTCTATGGATGGCAGCCCGATCATAGATAAGACTGATATCGCGGGCCTCTATTTCAACGGCGGCTGGTGCTATGGCGGGTTCAAGGCGACACCTGCCTCGGGCTGGTGTTTTGCACATCTCTTGGCCACCGACACACCACACGAAACCGCCACGGCCTATCGTTTTGATCGCTTCCGCAAGGGTTTGATGATCGACGAAAAAGGCATGGGCGCCCAGCCCAACCTGCACTGAAGGGTTCACCAGATGATTATTCCCCACCCTCTGCTTGGCCCGCGCGACAGTCAAGAATTCACCTATCTCGGTGACGCCGACCTGATCAACCGACCTGATTGGCAGGCCGATGGTGCCGTGGATCAATTTCACGACTACCTCTATCTACGCACCAACCCCGCAGGCCTGCACCGCGAGCTTTGGTTCCACGAACAGGGCGACCGCTCTTGGCTGGTCGTCATCCGCGACACCCGCACGCATGAGGTGATCAGTGCCGAACTCGCCCGTGATGTGGCACGCGCAAAGGGGCGCAGCAAATGACCCAAACCAACCGACTTTCCGGCGGCCTGATTGACCGGACGCAAACCCTCAGCTTTCAATTTGATGGCAAGGCCTATCAAGGCCATCCCGGTGATACGCTCGCCTCGGCGCTGATCGCTAACGGCGTGCGGCTGATGGGGCGGTCCTTCAAATATCACCGCCCGCGTGGCCCCTTGACCGCTGGGTCCGAAGAACCCAATGCCATTGTCGAATTGCGCACAGGCGCACGGCAAGAACCCAACACCCGTGCCACTGTGACTGAGTTGTTCGAGGGGCTTGATGCGCGCAGCCAGAACCATGTCGGCTCGCTTTCCTTCGATCTGCTGGGCGTGAACGACCTGTTGTCGCCGTTCTTTGCGGCGGGATTTTATTACAAAACCTTCATGTGGCCAAAGGCATTTTGGGAAAAGCTCTATGAACCCATCATCCGCCGCGCCGCAGGCCTTGGCAGCCTCACGCTGCAGGCCGACCCCGATCTTTATGACAAAGGCTTCTTGCACTGTGATCTGCTGATCATCGGCGCCGGGCCAGCCGGTCTGGCAGCGGCCTTGACTGCCGGCCGCGCTGGGGCTGATATCATATTGGCGGATGAGGATTTTGTACTGGGCGGCCGTTTGAACGCCGAAACCCACGCAGTTGGCGATCAATCCGGCACCGATTGGGCACGCGCTACTTTAGCCGAACTAATCAGCCTGCCAAACGTCCGAGTGATGCCACGAACCACGATCATCGGCGCGTTTGACCACGGGATTTATGGCGCGTTGGAACGTAACGCCGACCATCTGGCCACGCCTAAACCCGACAAGCCGCGCCAAACCTTCTGGCGTATCTATGCCAAGCGCAGCTTGCTCTCCGCAGGGGCAACAGAGCGCCCGATTGCCTTTGAAAACAACGACCGCCCCGGCATCATGCTCGGCAGCGCATTGCGGAGCTATGCCAATCGCTGGGCCGCGACCCTCGGTCAAGATGTGGCCATTTTCACCAATAATGACGAGGGCCATCGCACCGCGACCGATCTGCTGGCCAAAGGCATCCGCATTGCCGCCGTGATTGACAGCCGCGCTGATGCGCCGAAAACCAAAGCCTATGAGGTGCTCGCCGGGGCGGTTGTGACCAACTCTTCGGGCAGGCTCGGGTTGTCCTCGGTTACCGTTCGGCTGGCGAATGGTCAGACGCGCGCCATTGCGTGCAAGGCGCTTGGGGTGTCTGGCGGCTGGAACCCCAATGTCCACATGACCTGCCATCAGCGCGGCCGACCGATCTGGAACGATGCGCTTGCGGCCTTTGTTCCGGGCGGCACCCTGCCCCCCGGCATGATCGTCGCCGGGGCCTCAAACGGTATTTTGTCAACGGCGGGTGCTTTAAAATCCGGAGCAGACAGCGCCCTGACGGCCCTTGCCGATCTGGGCATCACCACCAAACCCGCCGCCTTGCCACAGGCCGAAGATGCGCCAGTGCGGATCACGCCCCTGTTCCATGTGCCGGGCAAAGGCCGCGCTTGGATTGACCAGCAAAACGATGTGACCGTCAAAGATGTCAAGCTGGCGCATCAAGAAGGCTATATCTCGGTTGAGCACCTCAAGCGTTACACCACGCTTGGCATGGCGACAGATCAGGGCAAGACGTCCAACATCGGTGGTCTTGCTGTGATGGCAGAAATGACCGGCAAGTCGATTCCCGACACCGGCACCACCATTTTCCGTCCCCCTTACACGCCCGTTGCGATTGCCGCCTTTGCAGGCCGCTCGGCGGGCGCTGATTTCCGCCCAACCCGCCTGACCCCAAGCCACCATTGGGCTGCGGAGCAGGGTGCGGTGTTTGTCGAGGTTGGCATGTGGCTGCGCGCCCAATGGTTCCCAAAGGCTGGCGAAACCCATTGGCGTCAATCAGTTGACCGCGAAGTCCTTGCCACCCGCAAATCCGTTGGCATCTGCGATGTGACCACGCTGGGCAAGATCGACGTGCAAGGCACCGATGCCGCCGATTTCTTGAACCGTATCTATGCCAACCCTTTTGGTAAGCTGGCTGTTGGCAAAGTGCGCTATGGCCTGATGCTGCGCGAGGATGGCATAGCGATGGATGATGGCACCACCGCGCGTCTTGCCGAGGACCATTTCGTAACGACCACTACCACCGCAAACGCCGTAGGCGTCTACCGCCATATGGAGTTTTGCCGCCAATGCCTATGGCCTGATATGGACGTGCAGATCATTTCGACGACCGAATCTTGGGCGCAATATTCCGTTGCTGGCCCTAATGCACGTAAACTGCTGCAAAAAATCGTTGACCCGGCCTTTGACATCTCAAATGAGGCGTTCCCCTATATGGGCTGCGGCGATATTACCGTCTGCGGCGGGCTGCGCGCGCGACTGTTCCGCATCTCGTTCTCCGGTGAGTTGGCGTTCGAGATCGCAGTGCCAACCCGCTATGGCGACGCTCTGGTTCGGCAGATGATGAAGGCTGGGCGCGAATTTGATGCAATCGTTTACGGAACCGAAGCGCTTGGTGTCATGCGCATCGAAAAAGGCCATGCAGCGGGGAACGAGCTGAACGGTACAACGTCCGCGCTCAATCTTGGCATGGGCGGCATGGTCAACAAAAAGAAAGATTCTATCGGCTCCACCTTGTCAGAGCGTGACGGCATGAACCTAGCCGATGCACTGAGTCTTGTGGGCTTTCGCCCCATCAATGCGTCGGAAAGTTTTGCCGCCGGATCACATTTGATTGCCAAAGATGCAATTGCAAACGCGGCCAACGATCAGGGTTATCTAACCTCAGTGGCGTTCTCGCCCAACCTTGGCCATACTGTCGGGCTTGGCCTGCTTAAAGGCGGTTCAACCCGCAAGGGTGAGGTTCTACGCGCCGTAAACCCGGTGCAAAATATAGAAACGCTGGTCGAAGTGGTCAGCGCCCATTTCATCGACTCGGAAGGGGAACGCCTCCGTGCCTGATCTCGCATCCCTGACGCCACTCGGAGCAAAAGCCCCTCAAATCGACCAGATTGGTGGCGTCACCATCACCGAAGTGACCGACCGCGCGCTGGCATCGGTCACTTGCCGCCTTGGGCAAACTGTGGCCTTTCAAGCGGCGGCGAAAACCTTGTTTGGCGTGGCCCTGCCCGGCCCCGGCGCAAGCACCGAAGGCACCACCTTCACCCTGATCTGGACCGGCCCAGAGCAATGGTTCGTCGAGGCCCCCTTTGCAAGCCACGAGGATATCGCGGGCATCGTCAAGGCGGGACTTGGCAATACCGCATCGGTAACCGAGCAAACCGATGGTTGGGTACGGTTTGATGTGCAGGGGCCGGTTGTCGATCTGCTGGAACGGCTTTGCCCGGTGCCATCGCGCCGCATGAAAACCGGCGACGCCACCCGCACTTTACTGGAACACATGGGTTGTTTCGTGATCTGTCGCGCGGCGGGCACGCATTTCAGCATCCTTGCCCCACGTTCTTTTGCCGGGTCGCTGCATCACGCACTTGGCGCGGCGGCCCGCAGCGTCGCGTAAACCTCAGGCAGAAGGCAGTGGGCGATTGTCTTCCACCCGAAAGCGGTTGATGTTTTGGCGATCCTCGATCGGGGTCACGCCAAACTCTTCGCGATAATGGCGCACCAACGGCGGTACGGTCTCATAGCCAACGCCAGCCGCAATCCGCGGCATGGCTTCCTTGGTGAACAAAACCAATTGGCGCGCAGCTTTCATTCGCAACATGCGGTAATAGCGTGACGGGCTTTGGCCGGTTTCCTTCTTGAACAAACGCTCCAGCTGGCGCGGTGATATTCCGGCTTCAATTGCAACCGTTTCCATCGCCACAGGCTCGGACAAATGCCCCGCCAGAATATCGACAGCCTTGGCCACGGGCGCAGATAACAGATCAGCCGTACTTTGCCGCCGGAATGTCGGCGTTTTTTGCCGCACGCCCCTGCCACGTACCACCGGATGCTGAAACCAACAGGCAACCTCGGTCGCAATATCAGCACCAAAGCGCTCCTCGACAAACGACAGCATCAGGTCAAACGCGGCAGCAGCCCCCGAAACAGTGTACCGCGGATGGTCGAACACGATCACCTCATCGCGCATCAGATGATCCGGGAATTCCTGCGCAAACGCCTTCTCATAGCACCAATGCACAGACACCGGGTGCCCTTGCAACAACCCCGACCGCGCGAGCGGAAAGACCCCGCCACTGACCCCGCCCACCGCCACCCCATGCCGGGCAAGACGGCGCAATTGGCCTTCTGCGGCCTTTCGATCAGTGAAATTGGCTGTCGGACTGCTCAGCAAGAACAGATAGTCGATCTCGGTCGCATCCGACAGAGTGCCATCGGGATCAAATACCACCTGCGCGCTCGAGGTCACCCTTTCTCCCGTCTCGGAAAAGATGCGCCACGCAAAGGCCTGCCTTTCCCCTATTTCATTTGCGGCGCGCAATGGTTCGATCATCGAGGTCAAGCATGACATCGGAAACCCTGGGAAAATCAGGAAACCAATCGTAGTGATGTGCGATGGAGTGAGCAGTTGCATTTTACCGTGAGGAAACTTAAGGCTGGTCACATTAGTACGCCCATTTGTTCCGGAGAGTGTATGTCGCAGCCTATCCTTTCACAAGATCCCCACAAAGTCTCGGAAGAACGTGAAAATATTCTGGAGGTGGCTATTGGTCGTGAGGTCCGCTCCTCACGTCATCAAAGTGGCATGACAATAGCTGATCTGTCGACCCGCACGGGGCTCTCCATCGGAATGCTGTCCAAGATTGAAAACGGTAACACTTCTCCGTCCCTATCGACCCTGCAATCATTGGCCCACGCGATGAGCGTGCCACTCACCTCCTTCTTCCGGCGGTTTGAGGATGTGCATAACGCCGTTCACACCAAATCCGGCCAAGGCGCTATCATGGAGCGGCGCGGCACGCGTGCCGGGCATCAATACAACCTTTTGGGGCACCTTGGGGCCAACACGTCCGGTGTCGTGGTTGAGCCGTATCTGATCACCCTAACCTCAGATTCCGACGTGTTTCCTACGTTTCAACATGAAGGCATCGAGATGCTTTATATGCTGGAAGGTGAGGTCGATTACCGCCATGGGAATGCCGTCTATCCCCTGAAACCCGGTGATACGTTATTCTTTGACGCCGACGCACCGCATGGGCCGGAAATTCTTGTAAAGCTTCCGGCCCGCTATCTGTCCGTAATTTCCTATAAACAAAGCAACTGAGTCTTAGTCCGGGAAAGTTCCCGGTGAGGTTGGGCCGCCATCATCAAACTGCGACAGATAGTCAACAATCATAGGCCGGTTGTTGATGAAACCCTTATAGGTCGCCAACTCCTCCGGCAAATCGCGCAGCACGCGGTGCAAACGCTTGCCCCATTTAGGCACCGTCGCCAAGTCCTCCAGGCGGATCAGGTAGCAACGGATAGGAAAGGCCATCGCGTTGGACCGGGGCAAGCGGAATAGAGTTTGTAATTCCACCCGAAGATGCTGTTTCACGCCCACATTATTTGGCGCAAGTGTGGTCTTTTGAATACCCCATTTATGGTAATTCTCGGGGCTGGTGTCGAGTAGCGGATTCACGGTCATGGTCCAATTCAACCGCCGCACCGGCGCACCCTGTTGCAGATTTAGCAAGAACTTCAAGGCTCGCTGAAAAATCCCCAACTCATGCGCCAACGGCACCGGTGCGTGCCATTCGTAAAAATTCATCCCGATGTCGAAATCCAGCGACCAATCGGCCTGCGTGGTGATCATGCCCGCGTCCATCCACAGGTTTTCATCGCGCTGGTCCAGTAGGGCGAAATCTCCCTGCGCCTGCCGGGTGATATATTCCAGCGGGCCACACGGCAGCGTAGTTTCGTCGAGAAAGGTGAATTTTTGTTCAATCTGCAAGGGCTTGTTGATCCAGTGCCATTTGTCACCATTTTGGTGCAATTGAAACAGGTCCGGATAGTCCCGCGCCTTGGATACCATGATCAGTTCCAGCAAATCCCAGCCCGCCAGCGTCATGTGCGGCAACGATTGGCAGCGCAGCGGGTCATCCGCCAACACCTTCGCGCGATCTTTCATTTCCGAGATGTAATGCTCATCCACATCAAAGGTTTTTTCATACACCGAACCGGGGCGCAGCGATAAATGCGGCTCTAGGTTGACGGAATACATGTAGCTGTCTTCGTGGAACGGAAACGGAAAGCGCTGAACCGCCCATTCAGAATTGCGAAAGGTATAGTCGTCGCGAAAGGTTTCGTCCTTGAACTGAATTGTCATCGCAGTCTCCTATCGGTCAATCACGAGGGTCTTGCCCTCAAAGCGCGAAACACATGGCATGATCTTGTCGCCGCAGGCCTTCTGCTCATCCGTCAACCAATGGTCTCGGTGCACAAAGGTGCCCTCATGACGCAGCACATTGGTTTCGCATTGCCCGCAAGCTCCGCCCCGGCACAGATACGGCGCATCTACGCCCGCCGCTTCTAGCGCCTCCAGCATGCTTTGATGTTGCCCAACCTTGATGGTCTTGCCAGAGCGTTCCAGCGTGACCTCAAACGGCTGGCCCGATTGAGGGGCCAAAAATTCCTCGGAATGAACAGCCTCGTGTGGCCAGCCATGGGAAATCGCGGTATTGACCACCCAATCTATCATGCCCTTTGGACCGCAGACATAAAGATGCGTGCCAAGGGGCTGACCATCCAGCAAAGCCTCCAGATCAATCCGCTCTTCTTGATCGTCGTGGTAGATGTGAACATGTTCGGGGTGATGGTCGCGCAAGTCATCGGCATAGGTGGCCAGCGCCTTTGATCGCACCGAATAGTGCAATTCAAACCGCCCATTCATCGCGGTGATTTGTTTGATCTGCGCCAAAAACGGCGTGATTCCGATACCGCCGGCAAGCATCAAATGCTTGCGCGCCCGCAGGTCGAGCGAAAACAGGTTGACCGGATAGCTGAGCACCATCTGATCCCCTGCCTTGACCTTTTGGTGCAAAAACAGCGACCCACCCCGCCCGACTTCGTCACGGCGCACCGAGATCATAAGGCAGGACCGGTCGCGTGGATCGGACATGAGAGAATAGGGGTTTAGCCTTGTCACATCGCCGTCGCGCATTTCGACCACAACATGCGCACCGCCCGAAAACGTAGGCATCTCGCCCCCATCCCGCCGCACAAAGCGAAAGCGTTTGACCAGTTCGTTGACCTCAAACACCTCGGCCACTGTCACATCAAGTTTCTGGGTTCCCGCGTTCATGTATACAACTCCTTGGCCGGGGGCACTTGGCCCGGATCTTCGGCATCAATGCAAACCCCCTGAAACGCCGCGATCCGGCGCGAATAGTGGTCGCGCACAAACAGGTTCAGCCCACAATGGGAACAGACAAACGGGTCTGTCGCCACATCTTCGGTGATGCCTTTGCAATGCACACATTGCACCCGCCGCGCGATTGACCCGCGATGCTCACTTTGAATGGCACTTGCAGGATAACCTGCGGTAATGGCGGCCTGCATTACCTGGCCAATCAATCCTTCTGTTCCAGCCAGATAAATCTGCACACCCATATGCGCATCGGCCAAAGCCTTTTGCAGCCGTGGGGTCGCCGCCGCAAAGCTGGGAGCAATATAAAGCTGCGCGGGCGCAAGCGCCTCCAACCGGGCCGCAAAATCGGTTCCTTTTGGGATGTAAATAATATGCGCCTTGGGCATCAGCTCAGGCCCCGTTTGTGCCAGATCCAGCAACGCCTCGGCTCCTTCGGCATCAGCAACCATCAGATGCGCTTTGCCGACCCGCGCTTGCAGCGTGCCATAAACCGGGCGGCTTAGGATGGATTTCGGAAATTGGAACTTGGACATATGCCGCACGTCTCCGCGTTGTCTTTTCGTAAAAAGGCCGCGGGCCCTGTGGCCCGCAGCACGGCCGGATCAGCCCTTGGCGGTGCGGCGCTTTTTGTCGACGTCATAGAATGGCATCGAATGGCTGGTAGCGGCAATCTCGCCATGGGTGGAGCAGCGCACCGTCAGTTTGGTGCTGTCATTGGCGCAGTCCAAAGGCAGGCGGGCAATCGCAATGTTGTGTTTGTTCAGCGATGAATACATCGCCTGAGTCACAACGCCGACCTGCTTGTCACCCTTGAACACCGGCGCGCCGTTGCCGGGCACATTGGTGCCCTCCATTTTCAAGCCCCAAATCTTAAAACGCTCTTTGCCCTTCAGGCGGTAATGCTCGTCTGCACCCCTAAACCCGGTCTTGCCCGGCGACACAGTGAAATCGAGGCCAAGCTCCCATAGCGTGTCGCCGGGGCCCTCGTTCTCAAATGGATATTGCTCCGAATTGTCGTAAGGGAAAAACAGCAGATAGCTTTCAGTCCGCAGCAGATCGAGAGTGGTGAAACGACATGGAATAATCCCCATGCTGGCCCCTTCCTCAAGGATACGATCCCAAATAGTCGGCGCATCCTGATACCGGCAAAACAGTTCATACCCGCGCTCGCCAGTGTACCCAGTGCGCGAGATCATCACCGGAAAGCCAAACAAAGACGTTTGCATATGGCTGAAATAGTTGAGCTGCCGAATGCCCGGCACATGCTTATCCAGATACTCCACCGCCAACGGCCCTTGCAACGACAAGTCGTGCAGGTTGTCATCAAACCGCACCGAAACATCACGGCCTTGCGCTGCCATCGTCAACTGCTCAAACCCGCTGCCTGCACCGTGAACAACCATCCAAGCGTTTGGTCCCGTGCGATAGATCACGCAATCATCCACAAACTTGCCCGCGTCATTTAGCATGGTCGCATACACCGACCGGCCCGGCATGATCTTTTCGACATTGCGCGAGGTCGCGCGGTCAATCACATGACTGGCTCCGGCCCCGGTCAAATGAACCTTCTTCAGCCCCGACACATCCATCAAGCCCGCCTTGGTGCGAATCGCAAGATATTCTTGTTCGGGGTCGCCGTTGGAATAGGACCAGGCCGTCCCCATCCCGCTCCAGTCTTCCAGATCCGAGCCGAGGGCGCGGTGACGATCGGCTAACGCCGAGAACCTCCAAGAAGCAGTCATAGATGTCTCCCTTTATTTCTGCTGTGCTGGTTTGAACAAAGTCCAGCCTACACGTTGTTGGTCAATTGGCCCGCTATAGTGATCAGAAACCCAAAAAGATTAGCGAGCAAAGATCGCAGCCGAAGCCCTCAACAATTAGAGGCAACTGCTCTTTGTGCCTTAGAATGGGGATGAGATGCCCTGATGGTCAAGAATAATTTTTTACTGTGGGGGTATTGTTGCGATCTACCTTGACCGTGGGTGTTTAACAGCATTCTTTGCGTGCGACCCTGCCTAAAGCCAAACAAGAAATTTATTCCTGCATGAAAAAAAGTTTCTTCTTAGTTGCTGTCGTATTATTCTCCTGTTAGCGTGACCTCATAACAGCAAAGGAATCACAACCATGTGCGGCATCGTAGGCCTTTTCCTGAAAGACAAATCACTTGAACCGCATCTCGGGGCGATGCTGACAGATATGCTAATCACCATGACAGACCGCGGGCCTGACAGCGCGGGAATCGCCATCTATGGCGGTGCCGGGGATGGTATGGCTAAGGTCACGGTTCAATCCGCCAACCCCGAAAAAGACTTTGTCGACCTTGACAAAGATATGGGAAAGATCCTCGGCCAAACGGTGGACATGCAGATCAAAAGCACCCACGCCGTGCTAGAGGTTCCAATAGACCAGGCGACCGAAGCGCGCGCCGCCGTTTTGCAGCTACGCCCCGACCTAAAGGTCATGAGCGTCGGCGATAGCCTCGAAATCTACAAGGAAGTGGGCTTGCCCAAAGATGTGGCAGCGCGATTCGACATCGCCAAGATGGCAGGCACTCACGGCATTGGCCATACCCGCATGGCGACCGAGTCTGCAGTGACTACAATGGGCGCACACCCATTTTCGACCGGTGAGGACCAGTGCCTCGTGCATAATGGCTCGCTTTCAAACCACAACAGCCTGCGCCGGATGCTGGCGCATGAAGGCATCTTTACCGAAACCATGAATGACACCGAAGTTGGCGCGGCTTACCTGACTTGGCGCATGAAAAACGGCGCCTCTTTGGGCGAGGCACTGGAAGGCACCCTAGACGATCTGGACGGCTTTTTTACCTTCGTCGTCGGCACGCATGATGGTTTTGGGGTGGTACGCGATCCCATCGCCTGCAAACCTGCCGTTATGGCGGAAACGGATCAATATGTGGCCTTCGGGTCAGAATATCGGGCCTTGGTCAACCTGCCGGGCATTGAAACCGCCCGGGTCTGGGAGCCCGAACCCGCAACTGTTTACTTCTGGAAGCATTAAAAATGCAAACATTCGATCTTGAAGCCCAAGGGTTACGCGCCTTGAATTCCGCTCTCCACGCCCTCCGCGGCCAAACTAACGAAACAACCTGGGAGGTGACCAACCCCAAGGGGTCGCATTCCATCGCCGTTGGGGTTGACGCTCCTGTTGATATCACGGTGCATGGCTCTACCGGCTATTACTGCGCCGGTATGAACAAGCAAGCAACCATTCGTGTCAAAGGCTCGGCTGGGCCGGGTGTTGCCGAAAACATGATGTCGGGCAGCGTGATCATTGATGGAAACGCCTCGCAATATGCAGGTGCCACCGGGCGTGGCGGGCTCTTGGTTGTCAAAGGCAATGCCAGTTCGCGTTGTGGCGTGTCGATGAAAGGCATCAACATCGTGGTGCATGGCAACATTGGCCATATGTCGGCCTTTATGGCGCAATCAGGCAATTTGGTTGTGCTCGGCGATGCCGGTGATGCGCTTGGCGACAGCTTGTATGAAGCTCGGCTGTTCGTGCGCGGCGGCGTAAAATCGCTTGGCGCTGATTGTATTGAAAAAGAAATGCGCCCCGAGCATCTAGAATTGCTTGCCGATCTCTTGAAACAAGGCGAGGCCGATCATCTGGCCAAACCCGAAGAGTTCAAGCGTTACGGCTCGGCCCGCAAGCTCTATAATTTCAACATCGACAACGCGTCGGCGTATTGAGGCACCCCCAATGACCGAATTTCCCAAAACTCCCCCGCGCTTTTCGGCTACCTTCACGCCCGCCGTCAACGCAGAAATCCGCCGCGCAGCTGCGTCTGGCATTTATGACATCCGTGGCGGCGGTACCAAACGCCATCTGCCGCATTTCGATGACCTGCTATTTCTGGGTGCGTCAATCTCGCGTTATCCGCTGGAAGGCTACCGTGAGAAATGCGCGACTGATGTTTGGCTGGGAACCCGCTTTGCCAAAAAGCCAATCCACCTAGATATTCCCGTAACCATTGCCGGCATGTCATTTGGCGCACTTTCGGGCCCCGCCAAAGAGGCTTTGGGCCGCGGCGCGTCCGAGGCTGGCACTTCAACCACCACCGGCGATGGCGGCATGACCGAAGAAGAGCGCGGCCATTCCAAAACGCTGGTCTATCAATACCTGCCCAGTCGCTACGGGATGAATCCAGACGATTTGCGCCGCGCCGATGCAATTGAAGTAGTGGTTGGCCAAGGTGCCAAGCCCGGCGGTGGTGGCATGTTGCTCGGGCAGAAAATCTCGGATCGCGTAGCGATGATGCGCAACCTGCCCAAGGGCATCGACCAACGCTCTGCCTGCCGTCACCCTGACTGGACCGGGCCTGACGATCTGGAAATCAAGATCAACGAAATTCGCGAAATCACCGATTGGGAAAAGCCGATCTACGTGAAAATCGGCGGGGCACGGCCCTATTATGACACTGCCCTTGCGGTAAAGGCCGGGGCCGATGTTGTGGTTCTGGACGGTATGCAAGGCGGCACGGCGGCAACGCAAGACGTGTTCATCGAACATGTCGGCATGCCGATCCTCGCGTGCATTCCGCTAGCGGTAAAGGCGCTGCAAGATCTTGGCATGCACCGCAAAGTGCAGTTGATAGTATCGGGCGGCATCCGCAGCGGGGCCGATGTGGCCAAGGCGATGGCACTGGGGGCAGATGCAGTTGCAATCGGCACAGCGGCCCTGATCGCCCTGGGCGACAACGATCCCAAGTGGGAAGCCGAATATCAGGCGCTTGGCACCACCGCAGACGCTTATGACGACTGGCACGAAGGACGCGACCCCGCCGGGATCACCACCCAAGACCCCGAGCTGTCAAAACGCTTTGACCCGGTTCTGGGCGGTCGACGCCTAAAGAACTATCTGAAAGTGATGACGCTCGAGGCGCAAACCATCGCACGCGCCTGCGGCAAGAACCATCTGCATAACCTAGAACCAGAGGATCTTTGTGCCCTTACGATGGAAGCTGCCGCTATGGCGCGCATCCCCTTGGCAGGCACCGACTGGTACCCCGGAAAAGCTGGTTTCTAAAAAAAAAACGACAGGGAGTAAAACAACATGGCCAATAAACTGGCTAGCTATGCCAAAGAAAAAGGCATCAAGTTCTTTATGGTTTCCTACACCGATCTGTTCGGCAGCCAACGCGCCAAGCTGGTTCCCGCCCGGATGATCGAGGACATGGAAGACGATGGCGCGGGCTTTGCAGGCTTCGCCACTTGGCTTGACCTCACCGCTGCCCATCCCGATATGATGGCAGTGCCCGATGCCGATGCAGCCATCCAACTACCATGGAAGCCCGAAGTGGCTTGGCTTCCATCCAACCCGGTAATGGAAAAACAGGCCGTCAACCAAGCGCCGCGCAACGTGTTGCGCCGCTTGGTCGAGGAATTCGCGAAAGACGGTTTGCGCGTCAAAACCGGCGTAGAGCCGGAGTTCTTTTTGCTCGCCCCTTGCGGCAGCAAAGTGGCAGACCAATTCGATACCGCCCAAAAGCCGTGCTATGACCAACTCGCCATCATGCGAATGTATGACGTTATCTCGCAGGTTAGCAATTACATGGAAGATTTGGGCTGGGAACCCTATCAAAGTGACCATGAAGACGCGACCGGCCAGTTTGAAATGAACTGGAAATTCGACGATGTGCTGGCAACTTCGGACAAGCTGTCGTTCTTCAAGTTCATGCTCAAATCGGTTGCCGAACAGCACGGACTGCGCGCCACCTTCATGCCTAAACCGTTTCAAGGCCTCACAGGTAACGGCTTGCACGCGCATATTTCAGTCTGGTCGAACGATGGCAAAACCAACGCCTTCGCCGACGCAAACAATCCGCTTGGCCTGTCCGAAAAGGGCCACCATTTCCTTGGCGGGATCATGAAGCATGGCTCGGCCCTAACCGCGATCTGCAACCCAACCGTGAACAGCTACAAACGGATCAACGCCCCGCGCACCTCGTCAGGGGCAACATGGGCGCCAAACTCGCTGACATGGACGGGCAATAACCGTACCCACATGGTGCGCGTCCCTGGTCCGGGGCGGTTTGAATTACGTTTGCCCGATGGGGCCGCAAACCCTTACCTTTTAAACGCGATCATCCTTGCGGCGGGGCTTGACGGCGTGCGCAGCAAAGCAGATCCCGGTCCGCGTTCGGATGTGAACATGTATACCGAAGGCCATCTGATCAAAGGCGGCCCAAAACTGCCGCTCAACTTGCTGGATGCGCTGCGCGCCTATGATGCAGACACTACGCTGAAGGCGATGATGGGCGAGGAGTTTTCTGCGGCCTACCTGAAGCTCAAGCATGAGGAATGGAACCGCTACGTCTCTCACTTTTCTCAGTGGGAACGCGAAAACACCCTGGATATCTGATCCGGCTGCCTACCCAAGTCCCCGACTTATGCCGCCCATCGGGCGGCATTTTTTGTTGTGGTGGCGCTTACCGCCCCGGATAGATCGGGAAGCGGGCGCAAAGTGCCTCGACCTTGGCTTTTACAGCGTCTTCAACCGCGCCGTTACCCTCTTCGCCATTGGCGGCCAGACCGTCGACCGCTTCGACAATCCAGTCACCGATCAGACGGAATTCAGCCTCACCAAAGCCGCGGGTGGTGCCTGCGGGGGTGCCAAGGCGGATACCGGAGGTGATGGTTGGCTTTTCGGTATCAAAGGGGATGCCGTTTTTGTTGCAGGTGATATGGGCGCGGCCCAACGCCTTTTCGGTGGCATTGCCTTTCACCCCTTTGGGGCGCAGATCGACTAGCATCAGGTGGGTGTCGATGCCGCCTGTAACGGTGCCAAGCCCACCTTTCATCAGCTGATCGGCCAAGGCTTGGGCGTTTTTAATCACTTGCGCTTGGTAGGCTTTGAACTCGGGGCGCAGCGCCTCACCAAAAGCCACGGCTTTGGCAGCGATCACATGCATCAAGGGGCCGCCTTGGATGCCGGGAAAAATGGCCGAGTTGACCTTTTTCGCAATCGTCTCATCATTTGCCGCCACGCGGGCCGCGCAGGGTTTTATGGGTGGTTGTGGTGGCGACATGGGCGTACGGGAATGGCGAAGGGTAAAGACCCGCCGCGACGAGGCCAGCGAAATGCGCCATATCGACGAGGAAATACGCGCCCACCTTATCGGCAATCGCGCGGAAGCGGGCGAGATCGAGGATGCGGGGGATGGCCGAGCCACCGGCGATGATCAGAGTATCCGTCTTGATCAAGCGTTTTTATTCTCCCAGGTTCGATTTGCTTTGATGAGTGCGTTGGCGAGTTCGATGAGTTTTCGCATGAGTGCCGTAATGGCTACTTTTGGTGGTTTGCC
>Ga0075467_10000288_pt1 | contig 38329 bp, 40 predicted proteins | sample DEB08_DNA_9_FD_75067 | JGI IMG/M metagenome (GOLD analysis project Ga0075467, IMG submission 75067) | Aqueous microbial communities from the Delaware River and Bay under freshwater to marine salinity gradient to study organic matter... | ecosystem: Environmental > Aquatic > Marine > Coastal ... | reverse complement strand
GACAAGCACATCGACCTGCCGCAGCTTTGTGACAATCTCTTCGGGTTTGTGACGTTTAATAGCCATTCTAAGTCCTCCAAATACTAACTTATAGGATGGACCAATTCATTGGGGGAAGATCAGTATCCATGTCCCATAACGGGGTTTTGTTTTTGGACGAATTGCCAGAGTTCACGCTGCAGGTTCTGGATTCGCTTCGTCAACCATTGGAGAGCGGCGAGACGTCTATTGTTCGAGCCAATTACCGCGTCACCTTTCCTTCGCGGTTTCAGCTCATCGCCGCTATGAATCCCTGCCGCTGCGGTATGGCAGGAGAGCCAGGTCATGCCTGCAAACGGGGAGAGCGTTGCGTCACCGATTATCAAGGGCGGCTATCCGGTCCGTTCATGGATCGAATCGACATGCGCATAGAAGTTCCGGCAATCTCGGCTGCTGATATGATCACCGTCAACCATGGTGAAGCCAGCGAGAAAATCGCCCAGCGGGTACTTCGGGCCCGCGAAATGCAAGCGGCCCGCACCAAGGATGCGATGGCAGATCCTGATCTTGCAGAAAGATTAAAATCGTCAAGCGGATTTACCAATGCTTCGGCTTCCGCCGCTTTGGTTGAAATCATCGCTGCGCCAGATGCGGGCGGTGAAAAACTACTGAGACAGGCAGCTGAAACCATGAAATTCTCAGCCCGTGCCTATCATCGAATTTTGAAAGTCGCCCGCACGATTGCTGATCTGGATGGGACAGAAACGGTAGGACGGATACATTTGGCAGAGGCAATTGCCTATCGCAGTGTAAACAGTCGGCTCGCAATTGCTGCATGAAATTGTGCGAAACGAGTAATGCCAGTCGCCAATATTTACCATGTTGCTCAACTCAATCTTCATCGTGTTCGTTTAACTACAAAAGGAGGAAATGATACAACAAAGGCCTTCAGGTGATTTAAGTGCCAATAAATGCATTCAAACATCAAAAACCACAGGACTTGCAGCAGGGGCATTCACCCATAGCTGCAGACGAAACTACGCCTGATTTCCGCAGCAAAAAGCGTCGTGTATTTTCAGATATTTGTTTCTGGCTGCGCAAATTGGGAATGTTACCTGTTATTGTGCCTCTCGTGCTAGCTATTACGGGCTCTATGGTTTCATTTTCATCAGATGGAGGCATTGCTTCTGTTATAGTCACTTGTGTGACAGTGCTTATTTGTATGTTGAGCATATATGTCTTCAAAGCTGTCCACACAGTTCGTTTACCTGCAGACAAACACATGTCGAGGCGCTTCGAAATGTTGGAGGACAGAGCTTGGGAACTTCAGGAAAGTGAGGAACGCTATCGAGCAATCGCAGAGGTCTTTGGCGATGCCTTAGTCATGCGTAACGAAAGCGGCGCCATCACATTCTGCAATGACGCGTTTATGGACCTAATTGGAAAAGCGGGCGAAAATCCGAAAATTGTCACAAGATTGCCGGATGAAATTACAAAACAGGTTGCCAACATTTCTGAAAATAAAAACGACAAAATGATTCAGTTTCAGACATCTTCTGGTCTGCGTTGGTACGAATGGCATGATTTGTCTGTCCGCGATGAAAAAACCGGCAGTATTGGCATCCTCTCCGTCGCTCGCGATGTTACTAGTTTCAGGACATCCCAACAGTTGGATGAAGCTGCCAGAAAAAAAGCAGAAGAAGCCAGCCACGCAAAAACGCGCTTTCTAGCGATGGTTAGTCATGAAATGCGTACCCCCCTTAACGGTGTGATTGGTATGTCAAAACTGCTTTCTGGAACTACATTGTCTCCAGAACAAAAAAACTATTCGGATGCATTGAAAACTTCTGGCGAAAATCTGTTGAGCCTTATTGACGGGATGCTTGATCTGACAATGATCGAGAGCGGTCGGTTTGAAATCAAATGTCAGAACTTTGATCTCCATAAACTGCTAAACGAGGCGGTGGAGTTGTTATCATCAAGAGCATATCTCAAAGGTATTGATTTCGGGCTTTATCTAGATTCAGCCTTGCCGAGGTTTTTGGAAACTGATCCTGGCAGGCTGCGCCAAATAATTTTCAACTTGGCCGGCAACGCCATCAAATTCACCAATACGGGCGGTGTATTGATCCGTTGCTTGCTGAAGGAAAAGCAAGGGAAAAGTTTTCTTCGCATTGAAATAATTGATACAGGTCCAGGTCTGTCACACTTGGATCGAGACAGAATCTTTCAAGAGTTTGAACGCGTTGATAATGAAATCACCAGAACAACTGACGGGGCAGGGCTCGGCTTGGCGATTTCTCGCGCTTTGACGCTTGAGCTAGGAGGATCACTGGAACTCGAAAATTCTGATGCTTCAGGCTCTCAGTTCTCTTTGGAATTGCCAGTTGTTGTAGATTCCAAAAGCAGTATCACAAATGAAAAAACTGAATCAAAATCCCACGGTGTTGAACCCAATAAAATTCTCATTATTTCGCGCGCTATCCAAGAGCCTAAGGCATTAGTAGAAATCTTGAGGGACCAAAAATTTCAGGTTGAGTGGATCAATACGCACGAGGCCTTGGAAGGATTGCTATTGAAAAAATTGCCCGACCACGTGGCAATACTGTTCGACCCTCAAAATTGGCCTGACCCAATTCAAACAATCAAAAAACTGAAAGCGGCGCATAGCGAAAGTTGTTCTTTGGTTATTTTGACTCTTCCAGACAAAAAAAAGGATCTGAAAACTTACATGGATGCTGGAGCAAGTGCTTGGCTGGTCCGACCAGTCCGCCAGTCCAGCCTTTTTTCCTTGTTGCGGGGTCACGCAAAAATAAAGGACGAGGAAATCAACCATCTCGGTTCGTCGTCTAATGAAGCGCTGGCACCAAATATGATCACGCCTATTGTAGAAAGCGACGCCAAGTCCAAATGCGTATTGTTGGCGGAAGACAATGATATAAATGCTTTGTTGGTCACCGCTGCACTAAAAAAACGACATATTGAAGTTTTACGTGCCCATGATGGAAAACAAGCAATAGCCATATTCACAAAGGCCAATCTGGATCGAAAGATCGATCTGATATTGATGGATATGCATATGCCATATTGCGATGGTTATTCTGCCACTGCAGCAATCAGAAAATTTGAAACTGAAAATGCAATAAATTCAAACCGCGCGGTCCCAATTTTCGCGCTGACAGCAGATGAGCAAATTGAAAGCAAGGTAAAAGCCAAACATGCGGGTGTGAATGGATTTTTGGTCAAGCCAATTGATCCAGATAAGCTGTGCGAACTGGTCGAGCATGAATTGGAAAAGACTGCTAAGCTGGATAAGCTAAATACTTAGCCGCTACTTTCATTCAAGTCTTTCATCGGAACTTTTCATACATGCCCAACATAAATCAGGATCAGCAAATTCTTGGCCGACTTGGAAACCTGATTGTCAAGATTGCAGACTCTACGGAAGAAATTACCGCCGCCCAAAGACTGCGTCATAAAGTTTTTGTAGGAGAGCGTTTGGTAACGGGCACGGATGAAACGCTGCCTATTTTAGATCAAAAAGATGAGGACAGGTTTGATGCATACTGCGATCATCTCATTGTGATCGAAAATTCACCCGGCGAAAACTACGACGGCAGAGTTGTAGCCACCTACCGACTGATGAGCCAGGATCAGGCAGAAACAGCTGGTGGATTCTATACAGCAGCAGAATTTCAAGTCGGAGATTTGGTTAGACGTTTCCCCAAATTAAAATTTTTGGAATTGGGGCGGTCGTGCGTTTTACCAGAGTTCAGAACAAAACGAACGATCGAATTATTGTGGCATGGCAGCTGGGCCTATGTACGCAAACATGGGTTTGATGTGATGTTTGGGTGCGCTTCTATGGAGGGCGTAATTGTGGAACCTCACAAAGAAGCGCTCTCATTCCTATATCAGACAGCAAAAGCCGATGAAGACTGGGACGTTTCTGGAAACGGCGAAGTAATTCAACTCAGCCAAATAGCAATTGGCAACGGTAATCTGAAAAGCGCCATTAGATCTTTGCCGCCATTGATTAAAGGCTACCTGCGCCTTGGCGCTATGTTTGCAAGCCAGGCGGTTATTGATCGCCAATTTGGTACAATCGATGTATTGGTATTGCTGCCTGTCTCGCGGTTAAATCCCCGCTACGTAAATTACTACGGGGAAAATGCTGAGCGTCATTCTTAAAAATTAGCGGCGTTATCTGTGGACCAACACTTTCGAAAAGAGTGGTTTTAGGCGCGCTTCTTGCAAAATTCCGCTCAAAAGTGAATCAATAGCTTTCTAAGTCACTACCTCCTATATACGTTTTGGATCACAAAATGCTCGACAAATCTGAACAAACCAGTGCGCCCAATGGTGACGATCCGGCACTGCAATCGGCTAAAGTTACGCCGATGATGGAGCAATATGTAGAAATTAAAGCGGCAAATCCAGACTCGCTTCTATTCTACCGCATGGGCGATTTTTACGAGTTGTTTTTCCATGATGCAGAGGAGGCATCCAGAGCATTGGGAATAACGCTGACCAAGCGTGGAAAGCATTTGGGTGAGGATATCCCCATGTGCGGCGTGCCGTTTCATGCGGCTGAGGATTATCTGCAAAAGCTGATATCTTTGGGCTATCGCGTTGCTGTCTGTGAGCAGATGGAAGACCCGGCTGAAGCAAAGAAACGTGGGGCAAAATCTGTTGTCAGGCGCGATGTTGTTCGGCTTGTAACGCCTGGAACCATTACGGAAGAAAAACTGTTGCAGCCGGGCAAGGCAAACCACTTGGCAGCTATAGCAAGATTACGTCATTCGGAGGAAAAGACGGAACTGGCAATTGCCTGGATCGATATTTCCACTGGTGAGTTTCTGGTGACGACGAGTTCACCACAAAACTTGTCTGCCGATCTTGCCCGGATCGATCCAAGTGAAATCGTTTATCCCGATAAATTGGATGAGGACGATGAGTTGCGCGAAAGCATAAGCCGCTCGGGAGCTGCCCCATCTCCGCAACCTGGGCATTTGTTTGACAGCCAAACAGGCGAAGAGCGGTTGTTGAATTATTTTGGTGTGAAGTCGCTTGAAGGATTTGGAACTTTTTCGCGCGTAGAAATTGCCGCTTGCGGCGCGGTTCTGGCTTATGTAGAGCGAACGCAAATTGGCGAGCGTCCAGCACTTTCTCGTCCCGTTGCGCAATCTGCCGGCAATGTTATGTTTATCGATAGCGCAACGCGGGTTAATCTGGAGCTCGTCAGAACGCTTTCAGGTGAAAGGCGTGGCAGTCTCTTGGCTGCCATTGATCGAACGATGACTGGCGGTGGCTCTCGAATGTTGGCAGAGCGAATGATGAACCCGCTGAATGATCCAGCTGCGATTACAACGCGTCTGGATAGCGTTTCATGGTTTTGTGACCATCAAAGCGTGATTGCAGAATTGAAAGAGGAGCTGAAATCTTCTCCTGATATCCCAAGGTCATTGTCACGCCTTGCCTTAAACCGCGGCGGACCGAGGGATCTTGCCGCCATTCAGCAAGGCTTGAAATCTGCAAAGGTAATTGCGGGTATTTTAGCGCACACCGAGATTGAAATGCCTGCTGAACTTACATCTGCGTTCTCGGCAATATCAGGCTTTGACCCCCAACTGTCAGAAACTTTAAGTTCGCATTTAGCTGATGAGCTTCCCCTTTTGAAGCGCGATGGCGGGTTCGTGCGCGAAGGGGCTCAAGCTGAAATTGATGAATTACGCGGCTTACGCGATAGATCCCGCAAAATCATAGCTGAATTACAACTGCGCTATATGGAAGAGACAGGCGTAAAGTCTCTTAAAATTCGTCACAACAACGTCCTTGGATATTTCATCGAAGTTACGGCCCAAAATGCCGAGGCTCTGCAAAATGAAGCTGTAAAAGGAATTTATATTCACCGCCAGACAATGGCAAATGCCATGCGGTTCACAACAACTGAATTAGCAGAGCTTGAGACAAAAATTGCCAATGCAGCCGGACGAATACTTGATCTTGAGTTTGAAATTTTTGATCACCTGCTGGCGCTGGTTCTAGAATGTACTGCACCACTACAGGTTTTGGCAAAATCAATTGCAAGCATTGATGTTGCATCCTCTTTAGCCCGTCTTTCGCAAGAGCAAAATTATGTTCGCCCCTCAGTAGAGAGCAGTCTGGCTTTTGACATAGAAGGCGGGCGCCATCCTGTTGTTGAGCAGATGCTGAAAAAAGATGGCGGCCAAAGTTTCATCGCCAATGATTGTAATATCGGTGCGGTTGATGGGAAGAGTAGCGGTAATATCTGGCTCCTGACAGGGCCCAATATGGGCGGTAAATCTACCTTCCTTCGGCAAAACGCCCTGATCGCGATTTTAGCGCAAATGGGTTCTTTTGTTCCGGCGCAAAAGGCAACAATTGGCGTGGTTGATCGGTTGTTTTCAAGAGTAGGGGCTGCCGATGATCTTGCCAGAGGCCGCTCAACCTTCATGGTTGAAATGGTTGAAACTGCTGCAATTTTAAATCAGGCCGGTCCAAATTCAATGGTTATCCTGGACGAGATAGGGCGCGGAACAGCGACCTTTGATGGATTATCAATTGCTTGGGCTGCTATTGAACATTTGCATGAGGCTAATCGTTGCCGAACATTGTTTGCGACGCATTTCCATGAGCTTACTGCGCTTTCTACAAAACTTGAACGCCTGTTTAACGTCACTTTGAAGGTTAAAGAGTGGCATGGAGATGTTGTGTTCTTGCACGAGATTGTTAGTGGCGTTGCTGACCGCTCTTACGGCATTCAAGTAGCGCGCCTTGCTGGTTTGCCGGATGCGGTTGTTGCCAGAGCACGGGATGTATTGGAGAAACTGGAGAGCTCGGACCATGGAAAATCCACCCCAGTTCTCGTGGATGAATTACCGCTTTTTTCCGTAAAACAAAAACTGGCTGCGCCTATCGCTCCAAAAGATAACCGATTGCGCGACGCCGTTGAGGCGCTGGCTCCAGATGAAATGACGCCCCGCGAAGCCATGGATAAACTTTATCAGCTTAAAGCCCTTGCCCGTGAAAAAGGTAATTGAGCTTTACTGCGCGATTTGTTCATTATTTGGACGGCCGGAGAGCCTTTAAAGGCCCTCTTGTTCCATCAACTCTGACAAAGAAATCTGCGGCCGTGGCCCTATATGCTGGATGACTTCAGCAGCGGCAAGTCCGCCAATTTTTGCACAATCAACCAAAGATCGTCCATGGGTGAGGCCGAACAAAAAGCCTGAGGCGTATAGATCACCGGCGCCAGTCGTATCTACGAGCTTATCAATCGCAAAGGCTTTGACGCTGTGGGTCTCATCGCGTGAAACGACTACCGAGCCCTTTTCGCTTCGGGTAATGGCCGCAAGTTCGCAGTCTTGGCGTATGGCTTGGATAGCCTCTTCGAAAGAGGATGTTTGATACAGCGACTTAACTTCGCTTTCATTGGCAAAAACGATGTCGACGGTTTTTGAACGCATCAATTCAAGAAACTCATCGCGATAACGGTCAACACAAAAAGGATCAGACAATGTCATGGACATTTTACGATTGTTTGCGTGAGAGATCTCGGCAGCTTTTCTGATAGCATCTTTCGCCAGTGGTGGGTCCCACAAATAGCCCTCGAAATAGGTGATCGCCGAATTGGCCACAGTCTTTTCATCGATGTCTTCAGGGCGCAGTTCGATACAAGAACCAAGATAGGTGTTCATGGAGCGCTCACCATCCGGCGTAACAAAGATCATGGAGCGCGCGGTCGGTGGCTCGCCAATCAACGGCTTGGTCTGATAATCAACGCCAATCGCGCGAATGTCATGGGTGAAGATATCGCCCAAATGGTCCTTGCTCACTTTACCAAAATAGGCTGTTTTTCCGCCAAGGCTCGCAATCCCCGCAGCGGTATTTCCCGCGCTTCCGCCGGATGTTTCAATCGCTGGGCCCATGACAGAATATAAATGTTCTGCGCGTTCTGTATCGATCAGGTTCATTGCGCCTTTGATAATGTTTTCTTTCGAAAGGAATGCATCATCGGCACTGGCAATAATATCTACAATGGCATTGCCAATGGTAAGGACGTCAAATCGGCTGGTCATGCTCGTTCCTATCAGCTTTTCACTGTCTGGCATTTCCCACAAAGGGGAGTTTATTGCAACCTCATAGGTTCAACTCCAACCATCCAATCCTTGAAATTTAGCACCCTTGATCATAGGTACCCTTCACATTGCAGAGGAACAAACGATCAAATGGTTATTGAATCAGCCCGCCTTGCCGCATCCCAATTGCTGCGCCCGCGATTTCGATCTGTCATGATCAAATCGGTTGGCCTCACCATATTGCTGTTCATAGGCGCTTGGATTGGCTTGGAATATTTGTTTTCTACTTTTCTGCTACCCTTTTTGGGAGGCTGGCCTTGGGTGGCGACGGCTGCTGTCTGGTTGCTGGGAGCAGGTGTATTTATCGGAGCTGGTTTCTTGCTGGGCCCGGTCACAGCTGTTTTTGCAGGTATATTCCTCGATGAGGCAGCAGAACATGTGGAGGAAACCTGGTATGGTGATGAGCCGCCTGGAAAAGCGGTGCCCCTTGGTCAAAGCCTTTGGCTTACTGTGCGCTTTACACTTTTGGTGCTTTTCGCAAACTTGATCGCCTTGCTGCTGGTTTTGCTTCCAGGCATCAATGTTGCGATATTCTTTTTGGTAAACGGTTACCTTCTGGGAAGGGAATATTTCATGTTTGCTGCCATGCGCTTTCGCCACGAAGAAGAAGCTGCTCAATTGCGCGCAAATTATTCCGGCCCCATTTTCATGGGTGGAATGATTATCGCAGGATTTATGGCTATCCCCATTGTGAACCTAGCCACCCCGGTTTTTGCAGCTACAATGATGGTTCACTTACACAAATCCATCTCCGGTCAGAGTTTTGACCCGGCTAGATATTAAATCTACATTCCGGGAATGACTTGCTCTTCAATGGGAATAATTGCTGCGGGCACGGAACATGTTTTTTCCTTTGCTTTGCATATATCGGCAATGATGCAGTTTTCACATTCAGGGCTGCGTGCTTTGCATGTGTACCGCCCGTGAAGAATAAGCCAGTGATGGGCATGGTACAAATATTCTTCAGGGATGGCTTTTTCCAAAATGGCTTCTACATCATCAGGTGTTTTCCCCGGTGCCATGCCCATCCGGTTTCCAATTCTGAAAACATGAGTATCAACCGCAATGGTTGGCTGGCCAAATGCCATCGAAACAACCACGTTGGCTGTCTTGCGCCCAACGCCAGGAAGCGTGGTCAGTAACTCACGGTCATTAGGTACTTCCCCGCCGAAGTCATCGATAATTTTTTGCGAAAGGGCCATAACGTTTTTAGCTTTTGTTTTGTAAAGCCCGATTGTCTTTATATAGTCGCGGACTTTGTCTTCACCCAATGCCAGCATTTTCTCCGGCGTGTCGGCAACGGCAAACAAATGTCTTGTGGCTTTGTTCACACCAATATCCGTCGCCTGTGCAGAAAGGGCAACAGCAACGACAAGCGTATAAGGATTGACATGAAAAAGTTCGCCCTTGGGTTCAGGACGTTGTTCTTTAAAGCGAGCGAATATTGCCGCCATCTCTTCTTTTGTATAGCGACATCGTGGAAGTCTTTTTTTGACCGGTTTGCGACAAGGCTTTTTAGCCGCAACTTTTGTCGCCTTTTCTTTGGCTAAATCGGCCATATATTAGATCCTTGTATTTGCTTTAAAACCAAAGATGGCGATAGGAACGCCAAAAAGAAAGAGGCTTTGCCAATGTCTGTTCAATTGCCTGTTGATGATCCAATTTTTGCAGCGCGTTTGACCCCTTACCGCTCTCTTGGCCCAACCGGGTTTTGGATATTGATGGGCTTTATATCTGTGACCTGTTTTATTTCAGGCATTTTGTTTCTGGTCATTGGTGCTTGGCCCGTATTTTTCTTCTTTGGTCTGGATGTTCTTTTAATATGGGGTGCATTTAAACTCAGTTATCACTCTGGTAAGGCCTATGAGGAAGTGTCAGTTTGGAAACATCAGGTGGAGTTTCGTAAAATAGCGCCTTCAGGCAAAACAACGACCCATATTTTAAATCCCTTCTGGACGCGATTTCAAATAGACCGCCATGAAGAAATTGGAATTGTGAAAATGGTCTTGCGTGAACGTGATTTGGAAACGGATATTGGCTCTTTTCTAAATCCGTTGGATAAGGAGAGTTTTGCAACGGCATTCGGACGCGCCTTGTCCAAAGCAAAAGCCGGGTAATAAGACAGCTGGCAAGAATCGGGTGGTCAGGATGCTTGGGCAGGGATAGGTTGATTGAACAGACAACTAAATCCTTGGCACTTTGTGAGGCATCCAAGCAACATCATGTCATACATATATCCTGATATAGACAGCGACTATCAAACCGTTCGTCGCATTATTGAACTGATTTCGGAAAACTGGAAAAGCCAACCTGAGTTGAACGAGTTGGCAAATGCGGTAGGCCAGTCACCAACCCAATTGCAAAAATTGTTCACCCGTTGGGCGGGCCTGTCTCCAAAGGGGTTTCTTCAGGCTGTCACACTTGATCATGCAAAACGCTTATTGGCAGGTAATGTGCCTTTGCTCGATGCCAGTTTTGAATTGGGCCTTTCAGGGCCGGGTCGTCTTCATGATTTGTTTGTTTCCCACGAAGCAATGTCACCTGGAGTATACAAATCTGGCGGCGAAGGACTGGAGATCTATTTCGGCTATCATCCAAGTCCCTTTGGTATCGCCTTGGTAATGGCCACAGAACGGGGCATGTCCGGCCTATCTTTTTGTGACCCTGGTGGAGAGGCTGACGCATTTGAAGACATGTCAAAGCGTTGGCCAAAAGCGCGTTACATTGAAGATGTTGCTCGCACAGCGCCTTATGCGGTTAGAAGTTTTGATCCAACAACCTGGCGTGCGGATGAACCGCTTAGAGTCGTGATGATTGGGACAGACTTTGAGATTCGTGTTTGGGAAGGCCTGCTTAATATTCCATTTGGCAAAGCGACAACCTATTCAGATCTGGGTAGTTCCATCGGCAAAAATGCCCCGCGCGCTGTCGGTGGAGCTGTTGGGCGCAATCCGCTTTCCTTCGTGGTTCCTTGCCACCGCGTTGTGGGAAAGTCTGGCGCGTTGACGGGGTATCACTGGGGTTTAACGCGCAAACGTGCGATCTTGGGATGGGAAACCGGGATCGGAAGCTCGCAGTAGAATTCTTGTTTTGAGCTATGGGTTTAGACGTTGGTGGTGTCCAAAATTCTCAACGTACATGATCCACGCGAAACAGGTAATTCTTCATTGTCTTGCCATACTTTTACATCGAGAAACGCAATCCTTCTGGCGATGCGAACAATATTAACGCGGGCATAGAGAGGCGCATCCTTGGTAACGCGCAAATAGTCGATAGAAGCTGTCGTCACTTCAACTTCGCTCGGAAGGCCTTTCTCTTTCAAAGCATTAATCAGGGCTTTTTCTGCTGCGCATTCAATAAGCGCGCCAACAACACCGCCATGGACAGAGCGAATAATCGGATTGCCAATATGATGCTCCTGAAAATCCAAAACAAATAGGTCAGGATCATCTGTTATAGAAATTGCAAGCCATTGTTCGGCTGGAGATAAAGGTTTCATATGCGGCTCTCCGTTGTTTCGGGTGCTGTAGTCTTATTGCGTATTGAAGTGCCGCGTGTTCCAAGCATAAAGGTTCCGCTGGCGATGGCGACAGGCGTTCCGTCCGCACCTAATAATTCCCCTGTTACATAGGCAACATCGTTATGAGTTCCGGTACAAACGGCTTTCCCCGTCAGCTTTTCGCCAGCCGTTGCTCTGCGTAAATGATGCATGGATAGGCCTATAGTTGCGATTGGCATGACCTGGGTCAGTGTCCCCATAACAGCGCCGCCCATAATTGAGTCAAGAATAATGGTCGCAAATCCTGAGTGCAGTGTATTATCTTCAGGTCGTTGAACCAAATCGCTTGGCGCTGCAATCTGTACATAAACAGTTCCGCCCACAGACCCTTCAAATGTAGCTTCTACCTTTTTCGCCAATGGATGATGGCTGGAAAAAAACAATTGGATAGGGTGCATATCAGCCATCGTATTCACAATTCTAGTGGAGCGCGCGCTTCCCGAAACTCGAAAATGCTGGCGACGCTTTGATCAATCATTTTGATTGACGTTAGCGTAAACGTCAACATAGATATTTCTGATAAATTGTATCGCTTAAGTTCGCATTCCGCCTAATGGGCTTTGGACATGTCTCCAAGGACCTTCTTGGATTTGACCGATGTATCGCTGTTGAGTTGATAAACCATCGGCACGCCGGTCGCGAGATTTAACTTTGTGATGTCATTGCTCGACATGCGATCAAGGATCATCACCAAAGAGCGAAGTGAGTTGCCATGAGCGGCTACAAGCACGGTCTCGCCGCGTAAAACACGAGGTAGAATTTCCTGCATGTAATATGGCCAAACTCTCGCTCCAGTATCACGAAGCGATTCGCCTTCCTTGCCAGGAGGCGGAACATCGTAAGATCGGCGCCAGATATGAACCTGATCTTCGCCCCATTTCTTGCGGGCATCATCTTTGTTAAGGCCAGCAAGATCACCATAATTGCGTTCGTTCAATGCTTGGTCATGAATGGTTTCAAGATCGGATTGGCCCACACCATCAAGAATCATTTGGCATGTCTTTTCTGCGCGCTGCAAAACACTGGTAAAGGCAATATCAAATTTCAGGTTTTCTGCTTTCAAAACCCTTCCAGCTTCGATCGCTTCTTCAACGCCTTGAGCGGTTAAGTCAGGATCACGCCATCCGGTAAACAGATTTTTCAAATTCCATTCACTTTGCCCATGTCTTACCAGAACCAGTGTGCCGCTCATTTTCCAAATTCCTTTTTTTAAGCATTCAATTCAAGTTTAGTTTCCAAAGCCTAATACATCTCGCATGGAATAATAGCCGGGCTTTTTATCTTTTGCCCAAAGGGCTGCTTTGACCGCACCAAAGGCAAAATTCATTCTGTCTTGAGCAATATGGGATAATTCAATTCGCTCGCCTTCTCCGGCAAACACAACAGTATGATCCCCAACCACGGAGCCACCACGAAGCGTGGAGAATCCGATAGTGCCAGCCTCTCTTGGCCCTGTGTGCCCATCTCTGGAACGCACGCTATTGGAGGCTAAATCAATATCACGACCAGTTGCCGCTGCTTCCCCAAGCATAAGTGCTGTTCCAGATGGTGCGTCGATCTTGTATTTGTGGTGCATTTCTACAATTTCGATGTCGAATACTGATCCGTCCAGGGCCTTGGCGGCCTGTTCAACAAGGATGGAAAGGAGGTTTACCCCCAAGCTCATATTGCCTGATTTCACAATAACTGCATTGCTGGCGGCGTGTTGGAGCGCGTCCTCATCGTTGCTGCTGCAGCCTGTTGTTCCTATCACATGCACAATGCCTGCTTCTGCCGAAAGTTTAGCCAATTGCACAGTTGCGCCGGGAATCGTGAAATCGATGATGCCGTCAGCTTGGGCCATTGCAGCCTTCGCGTCAGAAGTGATCACAACACCAATTTTGCCAAGGCCAGCCAATTCGCCTGCGTCTTGCCCGATGGCTGGCGCGCCTTCGCGTTCAAGCGCACCAACAACGCTAACACCTTCACTTTGGTGAATAGCCTTGATCAGCGAAAGCCCCATTCTTCCGGAAGCTCCAGCTACGATAAGTTTCATATCACCCATGACTAGTTCCTATTATGTATGTTCGTTCAAACGCACAAATCTCTCATCCAAAGACATGACGCCATAACAGATTGCACCTCTATTTCAGCGATGGCGCAGTGCTTTTGCGTTTAGGTTTTGATTTGGCTGTTGTGGTTTTACTTATTGGCTTACTTCTGGGTTTTTTAGCGCGGGTGCCAGTTCCCAAATTGTGCAATTTTGCATAAGTACTGTAGCGACTTGCCATCAAGCTGGCATGATCGCCAGTCTCAGCGATTTGTCCTTTATCAATGACGATTATTTTGTCAGCATTTTGAATAGTGGAAAGGCGATGAGCAATCACAAGCGTCGTGCGGTTTTTCATCAATCCATCTAGCGCAACCTGAACCAGCTGTTCTGATTCATTGTCGAGGGCGGATGTTGCCTCATCCAGCAGAAGAATAGGTGCATCACGTAAAATAGCCCGTGTAATTGAAAGCCGTTGCCTTTGTCCGCCGGAAAGGTTGGAACCCAATTCACCAACTTCCGTTTCATAACCATTGTGCATTTCAAGAATAAAGTCATGAGCTTGCGCCAGTTTTGCAGCAGTTTCAATTTCCTCCTGCGATGCGCCTGGACGGCCAAAACGAATATTGTCTGCAACTGTTCCTTCGAAAAGAACCGGATTTTGCGAAACATAAGAAATATTTTGTCTAAGCCCTTTAATTTTGGTTTTGGCAATATCTTGTTTGTCGACGCTAATCTGCCCGCTTTCAAGGTCATGAAAGCGCAGTAATAGATGAATGATCGTGGACTTTCCGCCGCCCGATGGGCCAACAAGTGCCGTTGTTTGCCCTGCCTTTGCTATAAAAGAAATATCTTTCAATACAGGCTCTTCAGGAAGGTAGGAGAAGTTCACACGGTCAAACTGAATTTCACCTTTTTTGATCACCGGCTCTTTAGCGCCGGCAATATCGGCCTGGCGTGGAGGCGTATCAAGCAGTTCATAGAGCATGCGCGCATTGACCAGTGATTTCTCGAACTGAACTCGGAAAGAGGCAAGTCTGCGGGCCGGGTCATATGCAAGCATTGCGGCTGTAAGAAATGAAAGCAATGCTCCTGGATTGCCATCAAGGGCGATGACGCGCCATCCGCCGAAAGCCACAGCGCCTGCAATGGCAAAACCACCAAGCGTTTCTGTCAAAGGTTTGGTTCTGGCGTTTACCAAAGCAATGGTATTTGCCTGCTTCTCTGCGGTATCTACCAGCTTGTCCACTTTGGTCTGCATTTGGCTTTCCATCGTGAAAGCCTTAACGACAGGGATACTTTGGGCCGTTTCGACCATGGATGACACGACCCGAGCATTAACGTTGACTTCTTTGCGGGAAAGTTTTTTTACTTTCTTTACATAACGGGAAATAACAAAAGCCGCGATTGGCATCACAACAAGCGAGCCTATTGTCATCAGCGCATCTTGGTAAATCATCACAAAAATCAGTGAGATCAAGGTCAACAAGTCTCGGGCAAACACGGTCACCAACGCATTCAGCAAGTTACCGATGCCGGAGATATTCTGGTTGATTTGCCCAACCAAAAACGCTGATCGTGTTTCGGAGTAAAAACCCACACCCAAATGCAACAAATGGTCATAAGCTCTCTTTTGATAGCGAGCGATAATATTGTTAGCAATCCGTTTGAGCAAAACTTCTTGTCCAAATCCGGCCATGCCCTTTACGAAGAAAATCAACAAAATGATTCCTGCAATCGTGTAAGCTGCGGCAAGGTTTTTATCTTCGAAAACATCATTCACCACATCTTTGATGATATAGGCACTATATGCGGTGGTGCCGGCAACGACCATCATACAGCCAATCGCGAGTATGTAGCTGGTCCTGTAGAGCGAAAAATTCTCCATGATGATGCGCTGCACGATGGGAAAAGCTTTATCACCCGTATCGCCATCTGTTTTTGGGGCAATCAGCTCAAGTTTTTCTTTTTTCTTGGACACGTATTTATTTTACCTGAAAAATTCGTTTGCGACATTCTTGGCGCTTGGGCCGTCTTCATATCGAATTGTACTGCATTTGCCTAGGGTAGGATAGCAAACTTACTGCTGTTTGCCAGACACTGGAAAACTTCAAGATTCCGCATGCAAATGTTTTAAAACCGTGCAAGACTATTTCCAGGTTTGGTCCGGCTAATTTGGCATAGCTGGGTTTTTGGACCGACTACGCGCATTACTTGCGTGAAACTGGCTAGCATTGCTAACAATGCCAAGCCCAATCATAACCATTTGGAAACAAACAGGGAAAAAACATGAAACGTTTAATTCTTGGAATTACTGCAAGTCTAATGCTTGCAGGGTCAGCTCTCGCAATGGATGCGAAGCCGGCAGTCGTATATGATAAAGGTGGCAAGAACGATGGTTCTTTCAACCAGTCTGCCTATGACGGTGCAGAGAAATTTAAAACTGAGACTGGCATTGATTACCGCGATTTCGAAATCACCGATGATGCCCAGCGCGAGCAGGCCATGCGTCGTTTCGCTGAAGATGGACACAGTCCAATCGTCGTAATCGGCTTTTCGCAAGCCGCAGCTCTTGAGAAAGTCGCAAAAGAGTTTCCTGATACGAAATTCGGTATCGTTGACATGGTGGTTGATCTGCCAAATGTACGTTCAATCGTCTTTAAAGAGCAAGAAGGTTCATACCTTGTTGGCGTGATGGCCGCTCAAGCAGCAGCATCAGGCAAAGCAGGCTTTGTTGGCGGCATGGACATTCCATTGATCCGTCGTTTTGCTTGCGGATATGTAGGCGGCTTCAAATCTGTTAAGGCAGATGGCGAAGTATTCCAAAACATGACCGGTACAACTGGCGCTGCCTGGAACGATCCAACCAAAGGCGGCGAACTTGCTAAATCACAGATCGACCAAGGTGCTGATGTGGTCTTCCACGCAGCTGGTGGCACTGGTTTTGGTGTTCTTCAGGCAACTGCAGATGCAGGTAAACTTGGCATTGGTGTGGACTCAAACCAGAACGGTTTGCATCCAGGCAAAGTACTGACATCCATGCTGAAACGCGTTGATGTTGCTGTTTATAACGCATTTAAAGATGTTCAGGACGACAAATGGTCAACTGGCTTCTCAGTGCTTGGTCTTGCTGAAGGCGGCGTAGACTATGCAATGGATGACAACAACAAACCATTGGTTACTGCTGAAATGGCTGCTGCTGTTGAAGCTGCAAAAGCAGACATTATCTCTGGCAAAATCGTTGTACACGATTACATGTCAGACAATGCCTGCCCTTACTAATAGGGCGTTGGTTTGAATTTGAAACGGGGGCTTCGGCTCCCGTTTTTTATTGTGAAATTTATATTGAAGAAACTGGAACAACCGCGTCATCAATTGAAATTGTTCCGACTTTCAAAACCTTTGCTGTAATGCCCCCATGGCCTCTCACCGCATTATAGCCGCCATTGCCGAGTGTTTCTTCCATCCTTGAGCACGGCGCGCAGATGCCTGTTCCTTGAAACAACACTTCGCCAATTTGAAATTGCTGATCTTTCAAAGCCAAGAGATTAATGCCACTTACCACCAGATTCCGTCTCAATGCCTCAGGGAATATCTCACTTTTGTTGCTAAGGGATGCAATTGCGCCAAGATGCTCTTGTTGAATAAGCGTAATCGAGCGGTTTGAAGGGCGGGTAGTTCTGTCACCTTCGAGCCCTTTTTCCTCAATCATAATTTTTGAATGGGCGATCATCGGCTGACGTCTTGCTGGCCGTGTTCCAATCCAAACCAATTTTCCCGATGTCGAATATCTCGAAATAAGCTCTGCAAGCGTGATCATGATCAATAATGAGGCGGCTTGGTGTTTTCAGGTGAAGAGCCAGTCGCATCTTCAAGGTCTAAAAATCGTTTGGTCAATGCATCAAGTTTGGATTTCATTTTATCCATTTGCTGCCACTGCTCAGCCAAAGCAGTAGACAATTCCTCAATGGTGACGCTTTGATGAGCCAGTTGCTCTTCCAGTGCCGTCACCCGGTCGAGGTCGCTATTTGTCGGCAATCTTGCCATTTATTCACCTAAATCTTAAAATAGAACTGCGCGTTCTTGGTTAATCAATCATTAATGACCCTGCGATAGCGTCGGTCAACATCTATTGCTGATTCTGGAAATGACATGACAAATTCGATTGCTCTTTACAATTCTCAACGCTGGAACGCTAGTGTAACTGGTAGAAAGCTGATTTTGTTGCTTGTAACTGCTATTTTGCTTTTAGTATCCGCATCACTTGCATATTCAGAAAATTATAACGAGCCTTGGCGTGATCGCACAAAAGGGCTGGTGCTCGATGCTTATGAGCTAAATTCGCTGGATTGGAATCAGATTGTAAAAAACCCAAGAATTGTTGGTTTTATTGGTAAGGCAAGCGACGGCCTGTCAGCAGAATATTGTTCGGATCGCTCTACCTTGTGCGGAGCAAAATGGCGCAAATATTCAGTTACCAAGGAATTGTATCATACCCGCAAAATGCTCGCTAAGGCGCTTGGGTTGAAATGGGGTGCATATCACCTTGGTCGTGCCGGAAATCCTGAACAGCAAGCGCTGCACTTCCTGCAGTTTACCAAACCTGAAAAAGATGAGGCAATTGTGCTTGATATTGAAAGCATGGATTCGAGCAAATTTATGAGCTTGAAAGATGCTGAACGCTTCGCGCGTTACGTCTATAAAAAGCTCGATCGCTATCCCATGCTTTACACGAACCACAATACGGCTGCATTCATTGCGGCCAACCGAAAAGACTACCCGCTGCTTTCCAGAATGCAGCTATGGTATGCGCGTTACAAAAGCGACGTTACAGGCGTGTTTCCTCTTGGCAATTGGGACGATCCAGCTATCTGGCAATTTGCTTATGGAGGCAATTGCAGCAAGAAACCCTGCCCTTATCGGGTGAAAGGCACGCCTCGTGACATTGATGTCAATGTCAGCATGAAAAGCATCGCTGATTTGAGGAAAGCCTGGCCATTTAATGGACTGGTTGATGAAAAACCGTTTTCCGACGAGCCAGATCCAAATATCATCATGGTTTCCAACACTGTAGAATATCCTGAAGAAGAAAAGCACTCAAAATTCGTGATGGACCAAGACTATAGTGAACCTGAAATCTCAGATCTTTCTGTCGCCGGTATCAAAAAACCCGTCACAGAAGAGCAAATCGCCATGTGTAATTCAAAGATTGACGAGCTGGAATCAGATGCCTTGGCAAACTGCTAATCAGCGTTGAAAATCTTCAAGCGCTAAACGCCATAGCTTGGGCAGCGGTTCAGGTTTGCGTGTTTTCGTATTCACGTAAACATGGACAAAGTGTCCTTGGGCTGCTGCAGTTTCTTCATCATTGGCAAATAGGGCAATCTCGTATTTCACCGATGAGGTGCCCAAATGCCCGATCCTGATACCGGCAACAACTTTGTCAGGAAATTTTAGTTCGCCGAAATAGCTGCATTTGGTTTCAACAACCAAACCGATTGTTTCACCTTTCACAGGGTCAAGCAATTCGAGGTCGATCAACCAACCGTTTACGGCAGTATCGAACAACGAGTAATGAACAACATTATTCATATGTCCGTAGATATCGTTATCGGCCCATCTGGTTTGAAGCGGGCGGAACATCATGAATTCTTCACGGGTTAGCGGCGTGGTTTTTCCCAAAGTAATGTCTTTCTAAAATGCGGCTTTGTAGATCGCCAGCGCATCGGCTTCGTTCACTTCCCTTGGATTGTTTACCAAAAGCCGTGTCTGTTTCATGGCTGCATTTGCCATAACAGGCAAATCCTCTTTTGTAATGCCCATTTCCCGTAAGCCTTGCTGCAAACCGATCTTTTTTGATAAGTCCCCAAGCCGTTCGATCAATTTTGCACAGCAACTTTGATCTGATGGTTCATTTGCCAAGTCCGGGAATATATGCGGAGCGAGTGCAGCATACTCTTTGGCACATGCTGGCGCATTGAAGCGCATGACCTCTTTAAGAACGAGCGCATTGGATAGGCCGTGCGGAATATGAAAAATTCCCCCGATTGGATAGGCAAGCGCATGCACCGCAGCCACGGGAGAATTGGCGAAAGCCATGCCAGCCAACATAGACCCAAGCAACATAGCTTCCCGCGCCTCATAATTGTTTCCATCAAAACAGGCAGTCTCAATATTTGTGCCTAATAATTTAAGCGCTTCGACAGCCAACATTTTTGACATTGGATTATTGTTCGGGCTTTTCGACGTATAGGCCTCAATCGCATGCACCATGGCATCAATGCCAGTGGCAGCTGTTATGGGCTGGGGCAGTCCAAGCGTAAGCTCTGGGTCGAGGATTGCCATATCCGGCAAAATGACAGGAGAAGACACGCCGCGTTTTTCATCACCATCAACTGTAATAATCGAAACGGGCGTCACCTCTGATCCGGTTCCTGCTGTGGTTGGAACCAAAACCAAAGGAAGCCGGGGGCCTTTTGCATTTGCAACGCCCCATGCCTCGTCGATATTTTCGCCTGATCCTGCAATCAGCGCAGCTAATTTTGCAAGATCCATCGACGAGCCTCCACCAAAACCAACAATACCAGTGGCTTTGACCTCAATAGCTTGAGCAATGGCCATGTTTAAGATGGGAAGGGAAGGGTCAGGTTCGGTTGCATCAAAGATATGAACAGTGCATCCCGCCTGTTGCAAGGATTGGACGGCTTTGTCGATCAGCCCAAGGGAAACAAGGCCTTTGTCTGTAATAAACAAAATTTGCGTCCCAAGAAGCTTGCCAGCAAGGGTGCCTAACGCATTGGAGAGACCCTTTCCGCAACGTATAGCGGGCGTTGTATTAAATGAAAATTTCATACTGTGTTGTGACCTTTGTCATTTTTGTCGTCAAGTGACACATCCAATGGTTTTGATAATCATGGGTGTTTATCATAGTCTTAGAACTGAAAGTATTGACTTGTTTGCATTCAAACCATCAAATCAGTTTATAGAAAAATGATAGATCACCAGGGGAATTGATGTCAGGCAATAATGGAAATCCAGCAGCGGACGCCAGAGAACCTGCGATTGAATTGCGCGGCATTTCAAAGGCGTTTGGGCCAGTTCAGGCGAACAAAGATATTGATCTTCGAGTTGCCAAGGGGTCCATCCACGGAATCATTGGTGAAAACGGAGCGGGCAAATCGACGCTGATGTCGATCCTCTATGGATTTTACCAAGCCGATAAAGGTGATATTTTAATCAACGACAAAGTCTTGAAGATATCAGACAGTCAGGCGGCCATAGCAGCAGGCATTGGAATGGTGCATCAGCACTTCATGTTGGTTGAAAATTTTACCGTTCTTGAGAATATTATACTTGGAGCAGAAGGCGGCAGCATTCTCAATCGCGCAGTCACAAATGCGGAAAAAGAACTGGAACGCATTGAGCGTGAATATGCCCTTGAAGTTAATCCTGATACCTTGATCGAAGAATTGCCCGTTGGTTTGCAACAACGTGTGGAAATTCTAAAAGCTCTTTATCGTGGCGCAGAGATCCTCATTCTGGATGAGCCGACAGGCGTGTTGACGCCCGCAGAAGCAGATCACCTTTTCCGCATTCTTCAACAACTGAAGGAGCAGGGTAAAACCATCATTCTAATCACTCATAAACTGCGTGAGATCATGGCCATTACCGATAGCGTTTCTGTGATGCGCAGGGGAGAAATGGTGGCAACACGTGAGACCGCCAAGACAAGCGTGGAAGAACTGGCTGAGTTAATGGTTGGGCGGCGTGTTCTTTTGCAGGTGGATAAAAAACCAGCCAAGCCTGGCGATGTAAAACTGTCGATCGAGAACTTGACCGTGAAAGATGGTCGCGGTGTTACTATGGTCGAAAATGTCAGTTTGAATGTGCGCGCTGGTGAAATCGTTGGCATTGCTGGCGTTGCTGGAAATGGCCAGTCCGAGCTCTTGGAGGCAATTGCAGGGATCAGGCGCGCAAAGTCAGGTAAAGTTATTCTGGATGGCAAGCCGATTGGTGTCACATCAAAGGTTGACCCGGGAATGCTTCGCGACCAAGGGCTTGCCCATGTACCTGAGGACCGCCACCATATGGGGCTGGTCTTGCCTTTTGAGGAAAACGAAAATTCGATCTTGGGCTATCATGATAGACCTGAATATCTGAAGGGTCCGCTTCTCCAAATCGACGCCATACGGGATGATGCAAAGAAAAAGATCGAACAATATGATATTCGCCCGCCCAACTGCCGTTTGAAGACGGCCAACTTTTCTGGCGGTAATCAGCAAAAAATTGTTCTTGCCCGCGAGATGGAACGCGATCCGGTTGTGTTGCTGGTCGGCCAGCCAACACGCGGCGTTGATGTGGGTGCTATCGAGTTCATTCACAAACGGATCATAGAAATGCGCGACCAAGGCAAAGCCATTCTTTTGGTTTCGGTTGAACTGGATGAAATTCGTTCTCTCGCCGACAGGGTGCTGGTGATGTTTGCAGGGCGTGTAGTGGGTGAGCGGTCTCCTGATACTTCGGAAGGCGAGCTTGGTCTGTTGATGGCAGGCGTTGAAGATAGCAAGGAAACTGCCGCATGACTTTTGAACCGCGCATTTCCATTATCACGCTCGGCGTAAGCGATATGGTAAGATCCAGAAAATTTTACGAGGATTTAGGTTGGAAGGCGATCAAAGCTTCAAACGAAAGTGTCACCTTTTTCAAAGGTAGGGGAATTGTTCTCGGACTGTATGGCCATGACGCATTGGCAGAAGATGCTGGCATTGTAGGCGGTCCACCGCCTGAATTTAGGGGCGTATCGCTGGCCTATAATTCGAGCAGTGAGGTCGAGGTTGATGCTTCGTTTAAACACGCACTTTCCTGCGGTGCGAAGTCAATCAAGAAACCAGAGAAAGTTTTTTGGGGCGGCTATTCTGGTTATTTTGCTGATCCAGATGGCCATCTTTGGGAGCTTGCCTATAATCCGTTTGCGCCGTTAGACAAAGACGGTCAAATGCAAATGGATTGTGACGAAATTGGGGAAACCACATGAACCACGAACTCCCCAAATGGGTTGACTACGGATTAATACCGTTTCTCAATCTAGTCACAGCGTTTCTCGGCGCTGGCCTTGTTGTATTGATCGTTGGTGAAAATCCATTGGAAGCTGCGTATCTGCTGGTGCACGGAGCTTTCGGCAAAGGACCAGGCATTGGATACACGTTGTTTTATGCCACCAACTTTATCTTCACGGGACTATCGGTAGCGGTCGCTATTCATTGCGGTCTGTTTAATATCGGCTCAGAAGGCCAAGCTTATATTGGCGGAATTGGCGTTGCCACCGCCTGTCTGGCACTTGATCGTTTCGTGCCTTGGTACATAACGTTTCCATTGGCTATTGCTGGAGCAGCTTTGTTCGGCGCCGCTTGGGCTTTGATCCCTGCATGGCTTCAAGCCAAGCGCGGCAGCCATGTGGTGATCACGACGATCATGTTTAATTTCATAGCATCTGCTTTGATGGTTTATATGTTGGTGGAAGTGTTCAAACCAGCAGGCTCTATGGCGCCTGAAACCAGAACCTTTGAGGCAGGCGCGCACTTGCCGAAGATGGATTGGTTCTTCGAAATCTTCGGTTCGAAACTTGGCGGCGCACCCTTCAATATAACATTCCTTTTGGCACTGCTTTCCTGTTATCTCGTATGGGTTCTCATTTGGCGAACAAAGCTTGGCTATGAAATCAGAACCACTGGCACCAATCCAAAAGCGGCTGTTTATGCGGGCATTCCCTATGTCAAAACGATTGTCATCGCGATGCTGATATCAGGCGCATTGGCTGGCATGATGGCGCTCAATCCTATCATGGGCGATCAATACCGCTTGCAGGAAGGGTTCCCGGCAGGGGCTGGTTTTGTGGGTATTGCCGTATCCCTGATGGGGCGTAATCATCCTGTAGGCATTATTCTTGCGGCGATTTTATTTGGCATGTTGTGGCAGGGCGGTGCTGAACTGGCATTTGATATGCCAAACATTTCCCGCGATATGATTGTGGTTATTCAAGGCTTGGTGATTTTGTTCGCTGGCGCATTGGAGCATATGTATCGCCCTGCGCTTTCACGGTTCTTTGCAAAAGATCCTGCTTCCACGGTTGCTATGAGTAAACCAACACAAGGTGAGGGAGCGTAACCATGGATTTATCAGTAATACTGCAAGTTCTTGATTCAACGGTTCGGCTTTCGACCCCGCTTTTGTTAGCTGCATTGGCAGGACTGTTTTCTGAACGTTCTGGTGTGTTTGACATTGGCCTGGAAGGTAAAATGTTGGGAGCAGCATTTGCCGCCGGTGCCGCAGCTGCTGTTTTTGGCTCGCCTTGGATCGGATTATTGTTTGCCGTTTTGGTTGGGCTTGTTTTGGCACTGGTACATGCTTTTGCATCCATAACCGTAAAGGGAAATCAGATCGTTTCGGGTGTGGCAATTAATTTTATTGCATTAGGACTTACCGCTCTTTTGGGCCAAAGCTGGTTTGCCAGAGGCGGACGTACCCCCCAATTGAGTCAAGAGCAGCGCTTTAGTCCGATTGAATTACCAGGGTCAGAGGCGTTGGCCGATGTGCCAATATTAGGGCCGATTTATGCAGACCTCATCTCAGGTCACAATCTCATTGTCTATTTTGCATTCTTCATGGTGCCCGTGACCTATTGGATCGTTTTTAAAACCAGATTTGGTCTTCGCCTTCGCGCTGTGGGCGAAAACCCAGCTGCCGTAGATACAGCCGGAATTAGCGTGGTTTGGGCACGATATCGTGCGGTCATGATCTGCGGTGTTTTGTGTGGATTTGCCGGGGCGTATTTGTCCATCGGCCAACAAGCTGGCTTCGTGCAAAACATGACTGCTGGAAAAGGCTTCATTGCCCTGGCCGCTTTGATTTTTGCCCGCTGGAAACCGCTAAACGCCATGTATGCCTGCTTGCTCTTCGGATTTCTCGATGCCGTTGCGATCCGCATGCAAGGAGCGGAGTTTCCAATTATCGGAACCGTGAATAGCCAGTTGATGCAGGCACTACCTTATATTTTGACTGTAATTCTTCTCGCCGGATTTATCGGGAAAGCGGTTCCCCCTAAAGCTGGCGGCGTTGCCTATACGAAAGAACGTTGATGAGAGACACTCTCCATAAATTGGCACTGGCTGCTGCACAAAAGTCTCATTCGCCATACTCGAATTTTCCGGTTGGCGTTGCTATTTTATCCGCGGATGGGAAAACCTATACCGGATGCAATATTGAAAATGCGTCCTATCCCGAAGGCTGGTGCGCCGAAACGACTGCCATTTCCCATATGATTATGGACGGAAAAGGAGGAACGCCTCATATTACCGAGATTGCAGTGCTTGGTTTGAAAGCTGATTTATGTACGCCTTGCGGTGGTTGTCGACAAAGATTAGCAGAGTTTGGAATGCCAGAAACCAAAGTACATTTATGCAATCAAGAAGGAATAGTAGAGACCGTTACCCTTGGTGATCTTTTACCCAAGAGTTTTTCACTATAAGCATTTTGAAAATTGGATTGAACAAGGAGACGCCCTTTGAAAGCGGAAACGGCAACATTGATCGAAGGCCTCAACGGATTGAAGGCCGAGACAGCAATCGTGCTGGGTTCCGGCCTTGGAGGGCTTGTCGATAGGATTGAAAACCCTATTCGCATTTCCTATGGCGATCTTGAAGGCTTTCCTTCTGGCGGCGTATCTGGACATGCTGGGGAAGTCGTGGCGGGAACTATATCGGGCGTCCCAATCGTGATGCTGTCAGGCAGAGTGCATTATTATGAACATGGCAAAGCCGATGCCATGCGACTGCCTATTGAAGTTCTTGCAGCCATTGGTGTGAAGAAATTGGTTTTGACCAATTCCGCTGGATCACTGCGTGATAATTTGCCTCCCGGTTCCGTCATGTTGATCACGGATCATATCAACTGGTCCGGGATGAACCCATTGATTGGCGAGCCCACTGATAAGCGGTTTGTGGGTATGACCAATGCCTATTCGTCTTCCATGATGGACAATATCAGACAGGTCGCCAACGAGCAGAATGTGACATTGGGTGAGGGTATTTATATGTGGTTCTCCGGCCCAAGTTTTGAGACCCCAGCTGAAATCAAGATGGCCAAACTACTAGGTGCAGATGCCGTTGGCATGTCCACTGTGCCTGAAGTTATTCTAGCCAGATTTGCTGGTCTTGAAGTCGCAGCATTTTCGGTCGTCACGAACTTCGGTGCCGGGATGACAGGCGGTGAACTCTCTCATACAGAAACAAAAGAAATGGCACCCAAGGGCGGAGCGCTTCTAGGGCGTTTGTTGGCCTCATGCATTGGTGAAAATAAATTATGACAGATATGAAAACCATCGCAACAAAATCGATTTCATTGTTGGATCTCACCAATTTGAACGATGATTGCAACGAGAAAGACATTATTGATCTCTGCGCGCGCGCTCAAACAAAATTTGGCAACACTGCTGCGATCTGCATTTGGAAAGAATTTGTTCCTCAAGCAAAACTTCTTTTGAAGGGCACAGGCATCAAGATCGCAACGGTGGTAAATTTTCCCAAGGGCGGAACCGACACGGAAGCGGTTTTGAAAGAAGTATCAATCGCAATAGGAAATGGTGCTGATGAGATTGATCTGGTATTTCCCTATAATGCGTTTCTGGCTGGCGATATAGATACATGCATCGACCAGATTTCGCGAATTCGCGATGCCTGCCGCTCACCTATTCTTTTGAAGGTAATTATTGAGACAGGGATGTTAGTAGAGGATGAAGCGATCTATTCAGCATCTCGGCTGGCGATTGATTGCGGGGCGGACTTTATCAAAACATCGACAGGTAAAGTTGCTGTAAATGCTACCCCGCATTCAGCCGAGATCATGCTAAAAGCAATTGCAGATAGTAAACAGAGTGTAGGTTTCAAACCCGCGGGTGGCATCAAAACGGTAGAAGATGCAAGTGTCTTTCTCGATCTTGCTTCGACCATTCTTGGTGATGACTGGGCCAGCCCTGCAACGCTTCGCTTTGGGGCATCAGGCGTTCTGACCAATCTGTTGGCGACCCTTGATGGTTCTGAAGCCACCAATTCTCAGACCGGATATTAAGCAGTGTTACCTCAAGAAATTATTCGCAAAAAACGTGACCGCAACAAGCTTGCTGATGATGAAATTGCATCCTTCATCGAAGGTGTCAGCGATGGCCGTGTGAGCGAAGGGCAAATTGCCGCGCTTGCAATGGCAGTATTTCTCAATGGAATGGAGCGCGATGAAGCGGTAGCGTTGACTTTAGCCATGCGCGACTCAGGAAATGTACTTGATTGGTCTGACCTTGACGGTGCTGTTGTAGACAAGCATTCAACCGGCGGTGTGGGTGACAATGTCTCCCTGATGTTGGCTCCGGCAATTGCTGCTTGTGGTGCTTTCAATCCAATGATCTCTGGCCGCGGTCTTGGTCATACGGGCGGCACATTAGACAAGTTTGATTCCATACCTGAATATCAAACCCAGCCGGATAACGCACTTTTTCGGAAAGTCGTCAAAGAGGTTGGATGTGCAGTGATTGGCCAGACGGCTGATCTTGCTCCAGCCGATAAGCGTATTTATTCCATTCGTGATGTAACATCTACCGTCGAAAGCGTACCATTGATTACAGCTTCTATTCTTTCCAAGAAGCTTGCTGCTGGATTGGGCGGCTTGGTTTTGGATGTCAAAATAGGATCAGGCGCGTTTATGAATTCATTGAATGAGGCGCGGGAATTGGCAACCAGTCTGGTTGAAGTTGCCAATGGAGCGGGGTTAAAAACAACAGCATTGCTAACGGATATGGATTTCCCTTTGGCCTCGGCAGCTGGCAATGCCGTTGAAATGCAAAATGCGGTGGACTTTCTAACCGGCAAACATGTCGACAAAACTCTTTATGATGTGACGGTTGCTCTTGGAGCAGAGATGCTTCTTTCTGGTGGATTGGTTGCAAATACCAATGACGGCGCTAAGCGCATGGCCGATGCATTTGCTTCTGGCAAAGCAGCAGAAAAATTTGGCCAGATGGTCTCTGCTTTGGGAGGGCCAACAGATTTCGTAGAGAAAGCCGATACCTATCTTCAAAAGCCCAAGGTGCATATCGTTGTGAATGCTGATGAAGTTCATCAATCTCTTGCGGGTAATTTAGGATTTGATACGCGCCAAATCGGTCTTGCAGTGATTGAACTGGGCGGAGGCAGAACCCGACCGCAAGATCCTGTGGACCATGCCGTCGGCATTACCAATATTGCCGGACGCAATTGGGATGGGCGTCAGCCTGTTTGTGAAATTTGGGCTCGTGACACAGATAGCGCTGAAAGAGCGCGGCATCGGGTTATTTCAGCTATGCGAGAAGGCGGGAAGACGCCTCAGGCGATTTTAGAACGCATTGGCGCGAAATAGAAACTCCTGTTCAAGACGTGCTTTTGTTTGCAAAGAGCTGACCGAACAGCTCGCTAACCCGTTGCGAATGCATTTTCGTTGCTGCCGGGTCAGGTGCATTCGTGACCCCGATCACCCTTCGAATTTGAACATCTGCCAACAAAAGCGCTAGGTAAATCTCTGTCATTTCGCGACTATCATGGGTTTTGAAACGCTTGTTTTTAATCGCAACTTCAAAGAACTGAACGAGTTGCGGGACTATTTTTTCACGTCCATTGTCAGCCAGTAATTGTCCAAGAATATTGCCATCGCTAACATCAGCCGCCGCGGCTCTATTTAAAGCAACGGCTTTTTCACCTGTAAGCATTTGCAGCAGCACATCGCCAAATCGCTCAAGAATTTGGGTCACTTCCTCACTTGTCATATCATTGGGTGAAAGTGCACTTTCCAGAATATTGCTTGCTCCAGCCGCATTGCTTTCAATCATGGCTGCGAGCAACCCCTGTTTGTTGCCAAACCAGTTATACATCGTTTCGTTTGACGCTCCGGCCATTTTTGCCACTGCCAACATTGAGGTGCCTTTATAGCCTTTCTCGCCAAGCACTTTATAGGCAGCTGCGAATATAGCTTGTTGCCGTTCTTGTTTTTTCTCACTTCGCATTTTCAAAACCCTACGAAAATTTCATTTGACCTTAGGCGTACAAGAATTTACGGTTATTTCAATATCAACGTACAATGAGAATACTATAGATGTCTCGAGGTGAAACAACAGATACAATTCAAGCGCCCCTTATTCTTGTTCAAATCGCCTGTCTAATAGCACTTGGGTTTTTCGGGCTGATTACTGGGTTTTTCTATGCTTATTCAGTTGATGTTATGCGCGGCCTTGATCTGATTGACGCTGAATCTGCAGTGTCCGCGATGCAGGGAATTAATCTGGCTGTTAGAAACCCAGTGTTTTTTGCGACCTTCTTCGGTACGCCCATAGTCGGTTTGCTTGCTGCTGGTTCGCTTTACCTGGGCAATCATAAAATGTCTGCGGGGCTTATGGTGTTGGCGGCGGCGATCTATTTCTTTGGAGCATTTATGCCCACAGCAATGGTCAACGTTCCCATGAATGAAGCATTGGCTGTTATTCCACTTGGCGATTCCGCCCAAGATTACGAAGCCATTTGGACTACCTATTCTCCCAAATGGACCTTTTGGAACACGCTGCGAACAGTAGTTTCACTTGTTGCTTTACTATTTGCAGGAATGGCACTTTTGCAAATTGGAAGAAAACACAATTAGGAGATCAATGACTGGATTTTCGAGGACCAATATCCCTGTATCGCTGCAATAGGTCCTCAATGGATGATAGCATTTCGTTTCTACGCACTTCAGAGACAGGGCTTTCTACAACTACAACCAATTTTGGTTCGTTTGAGGAAGCCCGAATAAGTCCCCAAGTCCCATCTTCGCCGGTGATCCTCGCTCCATTAAGGGTCACCAAATCACGCATTTTCTGCCCGGCGAATGATTCGCCCTTTTTACGCATGAATTGAAGATCTGATACGATTTTCTTTTCAACGTTATATTTCATCTCATCTGAACAATAAAACGCATAAGGCGGTGCGTCATAGGTGACAGGTAGTGAGCGCCGAAGATCAGCCATCGTCATATCTTGGTTGCGATCTAACATATCGCAGACGGCAATTGCAGCTACAATACCATCGTCATAACCCCGGCCGATAGGGCTATTGAAAAACATGTGGCCTGATTTCTCAAACCCGGCAATGGCTCCCAAGTCAGCGATCCGCTGTTTGATATAGGAGTGGCCAGATTTGAAATAGTCAGTATTCGCGCCCAGTTTTTGGAGAACTGGATCGGTTAAAAACAATCCGGTGGATTTCATATCAACAACGAATTGGCTGTTTTCATGCTTCGAGGAAATATCGCGCGCTAAAAGCACTCCAACCTTGTCTGCAAATATTGCCGCGCCCTCATTGTCGACCACACCGCAACGGTCACCATCGCCATCAAAGCCCAACGCAATATCTGCACCTGTTTCACGCACGCGTTCTGCCATAGCACGCAGCATTTCGATGTTCTCAGGGTCGGGATTGTAATTGGGGAAATTATGGTCGAGTTCTGTATCCATGGGAACGACATCAATCCCAAGCCCTTCAAGAATGCGAGGGGCAAATGCGCCAGCCGTACCGTTTCCACATGCCACTACGGCCTTTATCTTACGTTTGAATTTTGGCCGGTTTGTTAGATCTGCTATGTAGCGTTCTGCAAACCTATCGATGAAACTATAACTACCGCCTGACTGCGGCTTCCAATTGCCATTTAAAACGATCTCTTTCAGCCTCGACATCTCGTCAGGGCCGAATGTCATTGGCCGATTGGCATCCATTTTGACGCCTGTCCAACCATTGTCATTATGGGATGCGGTTACCATCGCAACAGAAGGCACATCCAGTTCAAATTGAGCGAAATATGAAACAGGCGATAGTGCTAGTCCAATATCTTTCACTTGGGCCCCAGCTGCCATCAATCAGACGATAAGCGCCTGTTTGACAGACAGGGAATAGGATCGATAGTCATGCCCGGTAACGATCTCTGGCCCCGCGCCAAGTTCCTGAATGAGTGTACCAAGGCCCATTCCAAGAGCTTGAACACCCATCAAGTTCAATTCAGGATCACGGTTTGAAGTGGGATGCCCAAACCACCAACGCGCGTCATATTCACGAAACCCTGTAGACGCCAACATAGGGGTCGTTTCAAACCCTAGGCTGTTTGGTTTTAGTTTATTGACCGGTTTTGGAAACATCATATGGATTCCAAATGCCTAAATGGAATTTATGGATCAATCTTAAAGACAAGCCCAACCCTTACTGGGTCAGAATTAGTTCATTGCCTGTGATCTCAAACTTATCCAGCTTTTTCAAAAAAGCCATCCCCAATAGCACAACGCTTAAGGATTCATCTCGCGAGATTGAAGCTTGTACATTTTGTACACGCACGCGGCCAATTTCAATTTCGTCAATGATTCCTGCTGCTGCCATGGTTATACCGTTGGCAGTGCGAACTTTATATTTAAAGTCGGAGGATTTCAGACGTATTCCCAGTTTGCGCGCCATGGTCTCATTGATCGCCACATAGGTTGCGCCAGTATCCACAAGCACTTCGGCCTTATAGCCATTCATGCGCGCATCGACCAGAAAATGCCCACGGCTATCCATGGGGATAATTGTCTTGCGCCCGTCCAACGGATTACTCTTTTTGACATTTTGATTGGTTTGTTGGGCTGCCGTTTCAACGGGAGCTGAATTCATTTGTTCAACTTCGTTCGATTGCCGATTAAGCAATTGAGGCGTCAAAAATGCGCTTACCAACATCAAACCGCCGATGAATAGATATTTTTCCAATGACCAAGCTCCCTTTGAGGATTTGGTGCATTGTTTCTTGAGAGCCCTAATATCCTGCTAAAAAGTGTGCTTTTCGCCATATCAGCCGAATTTATGCGCAATAATGGTAAACAGAAAATAAAGCGTTGGCACTTTACTATTTGGTGCCATACATCCTGTCGCCTGCATCGCCAAGGCCTGGCATAATATAACCCTTTTCGTTCAAGCGTTCATCAATGGCCGCTGTAAAGATCGGGACATCAGGTTGGGATTTTTGAAAGGCTGCAACGCCCTCTGGAGCCGCCAAAAGGCACAAAAAGCGGATATTCGTTGCGCCTCGCTCTTTTAGTTTTTCAATGGCTGCAGTAGCAGAATTTGCAGTTGCCAGCATCGGATCAACCACAATAACCAATCGATCGCCAAGATCTTCAGGTGCCTTGAAGTAATATTCAACCGCTTCAAGTGTCTCGTGGTTCCGGTATAAGCCCACATGAGCAACTCGGGCGGAAGGCACCAAATCCAGCATACCTTCCAATAGGCCGTTGCCCGCACGCAGGATTGAAGCGAAAACCAGCTTCTTGCCAGCCAGTGTTGGCGCTTCCATTTTCTGCATCGGCGTTTCGATGGTTTTGGTTGTCATTTTCAGATCGCGCGTCACTTCATAGCAAAGCAATAGTGAGATTTCGCGCAACAAACGTCGAAAGCTGCCCGTTGACGTATCAACATCCCTCATAATGCTCAATTTATGTTGGACGAGGGGATGGTTTACAACGGTTAGATTGGACATAGCGCTTCAACTTTCGCGAATTTCGGTTTTTTATCCTAGCGCGTCAAAGCCACATTTCTCAAGCAGGACTTTGCGCGTATCCCCATCTACAAATGCGGCATTGATCGCGTTGTTGGTAAAACCTAGCAACTCATCTTGTGTATATCCGAAATCGTCGGCAGCAATCCGATATTCATTTTCCAAGCTCGTATGAAAATGTGGAGGGTCATCAGAGTTCAAAGTTACAATAACGCCTGCTTCCTGAAGGCGCCTAAGCGGGTGAGATTTCAAATTGTCATAGACGTTAAGCGCCACATTTGAAGCTGGGCAAACTTCCAGAACAATACCTTCTTCTGCAATTCGTTTAACCAGATCAGGATCCTCAATCATGCGCACTCCATGGCCGATCCTGCTGACCTTCAGATGGTCCAGCGCTTCGCGAACGCTTTCTGGTCCGCCAAATTCACCAGCATGAACCGTCAACCCAAGGCCACCATCACGCGCAATATCAAAGGCCCTTTTAAAAACTAATGGACGATCCATTCTCTCGTCGCCCGCCATGCCAAATCCTGTAACCAAAGGATGGGGGTTTGCCACTGCAAGTTTTGCCGCTTGTTCAACTGCCTCGGGCCCTACATGGCGAACGCCGGTGACAACAATTCGCCCTTCAATACCCGTATCAACCTTGGCGATACGAATACCTTCGGCGATTGCTTCGATTAAAGTGTTGTAAGAACAGCCTATGCGCGCTGCGTGATCTGGAGAAGCGAAAATCTCTCCGTAGAGCGCATTTTGCCCGGCAAGTTTTTTGAAATAACTTTCAGATAACAAAACGTAATCTTCCGGCGAGCGAAACAGGCTCGCGACAAAATCATAGGCTTTCAAAAAAGCAGTGAAGTCATGCCACAAATAGCCATTCTTCAAATCGACGGTATGAGAAGCATCGACACCGTATTTTTTGGCCTGCGCTAAAACCAAATCGGGTTCAGCGGCACCTTCAATATGGCAATGTAATTCTGCTTTCTGCAGTTTCTTAATCAAAATTAGATCCTCTAATCAGGCGTCCGGGCAGTTTCATTAAAAACATGTCCGATTCGAGGAAAAGAAGCATGTAAAAGCAAAGTGTGGGTAACTTGGGAAATCTTGCTCACAAATTTTATATGAGATCAATAGGTGAACCATGAAAGCCAGAGTTTATGCCCAAATAGGCAGCGATTGTTTCACCAATATCGGAAAATGTTTGCCGAGTACCTGCTGATCCCGGACGTACATTGCCGCCATAAATTAGCACCGGGACTTGTTCCCTTGTATGATCAACGCCGCGCCATGTGGGGTCACAACCATGATCGGCGGTAATCATCAAAAGATCATCAGGGCGCATGTTTTGCATGAATTCTGGTAACCATTGATCAAAGCGTTCTAGTGCATCCGCATAGCCGACAACATCACGCCTGTGGCCAAACAACATATCAAAGTCGACGAAATTGGTCATCAGGAAGCCACCATCACTAAGGGTCTTGGCTTCTTTTAATGTGGCTAGTCCCAGCGCAGCATTTCCATTGGCCTTCACCACTTTAGTGGGGCCTTTGTGGGCATATATGTCTGCAATCTTGCCCACGGCGATCACGTCCCGTCCACTTTCTTTTAAGCGCTCCAAAAGTGTTGCATGGGGAGGTTCGATGGAAAAATCGCGTCGGTTTCCAGTGCGCTCGAAAGTGGAAGATGTCTCGCCAATGAAAGGCCGCGCGATAACACGTCCAATATTCATAGGTGCCGTAAGCTCAAAAACCGTCTCGCATAGCTCATAAAGATTATCCAATCCAAAATGGGTCTCATGGGCGGCAATCTGAAACACCGAGTCGGCTGACGTATAACAAATCGGCCAACCTGTTTTGATATGTTCTTCACCGAGCTCTTCTAGAACAGTTGTGCCTGAAGCGTGCTTGTTACCCAAGATACCTGTAAGTCCAGTTTTCTTTAAAATTGCATTTGTCAGTTTTTCCGGAAAAGCTGGTTCTGTATTTGGAAAATATCCCCAATCTGTTTCAACAGGTACGCCCGCTATTTCCCAATGGCCTGATGGCGTGTCTTTGCCCTTTGAGATTTCGATAGCATTGGCATAGCGCCCGCTAAGAGTAGGACTTGCATCAAATCCTTTGGGTAAATCTCCGCATGCATTTTTTGCAGCCAATCCTAGGCCAAGTGCTTCAAGATTTGGAACGAACAAATCTCCCGACCTAACACCTGTTTTATCAGCCTTCCCCTCAAAACATGCTTTGGCAATATGTCCAATTGTATTCGCGCCCTCATCGCCAAAAGCTGATGCATCAGGAGCGCCGCCAATACCAACAGAATCGAGAACAAACAGAAAAGCGCGTGCCATAGAACCTCATCAGAATATTTCATCGAAATCCACACAGGCGAATATTGCTTGAAGGGATTCCCAATTTTGACCAATTACAATAATAAGAGGAAGTGAAGAATTAAACCAGTGGCTCTGAGCTGTAGCGTTTCAGGGTCAGACAAATTCAATTCATTTTGGATTCATACTCTAATTGAAAGTTCTCAGCCCATGCGCTGCCTCTACAAATGGAACATTTTCGCCAAAATCCATAAAGCTGTTTGGGTGGCTTTTGCAGGTATTATGCTTATCGCTTTTCCAGCAAGTGCTGACTGGAAAGAAGAGCTAGGATCTTTTCGCATTGGGGTCGTGTTAAACGGAAACACTGGGGATGAATTGGCAAAGATGGAGCCATTCCGCCTTGCAGTTGCAGAAAAACTCGGAATCCCGGTTGAAATCTTGCCCACAAGAGATTTGGTGACGCTCATCAGAAATCATGTTGAAGGCCGCAATGAATATGCTATTCTTTCAGCAACCGCCTATGGAGCGGCATGGTCACTTTGTGAATGTATCGAACCACTTGTCGCAGCAAAATCTTCTGATGGATCGCTGACTTCTCATTCTATTTTGATTTCCCGTAATTCTGTAAATATGAAATCTCCCAAAGACGCTATCGGTAAAAAGGTCGTCGCCCTGGGCAGTGATTCGGTAATGGGCTATGCATTTGCTGTTCATGAATTGCAGCAACAAAAGATCGACTTGTTGGGAGGGGGCACTGAATTCGTATTTTTTCAAAGCGCTGAAGAGGCTTTGACGGCTTTTGCCAATGGCGAGGGGGATGCCATGATCGGTTGGACATCAAATGTAGGAGACGTATCACAAGGCCATTCACGAGGGAGTTTGGCACAATTAGCGGTATTAAACCCTGAGTTGTTAGACAAGGTGCAGGTTCTTTGGACATCAAGCGGCGTTCCCCATCGTCTTCATTCCATTAGAAAGAACCTAGAGGGCGAGCCAAAACGGTTGATGCGTGAATTGTTACTGGAATTATTTGAAGGAGACCCAGTAGCCTATGATGCTATTGAGCCAGATTATTCAGGAGGTTTTCAGGCAGTTGAGCTAGCCATGATTGATAAGGTTTCTGCTTTTGCTAAAGCGCCAATTCCAACCAAAATGGAAAAGCCTGTTTCAGCTGACCCAGCAAAATCAGAACAGCTGCCAACAACTGCCACCCAATAGATTTTCAAAGACGTCAAACGAAAAAGGCATCCAGAGATTTAACTCTGAATGCCTTTCAGTTTGTTGTTATGAACTGTTCTTAGCAGGAACCTTTAATCTCAACTTTGTCGCCTACACGTGGGTGCAGGAACATTTCTTCGGCCATATTAATCGGCGCATCATCGATGGTGATAGATGTTTTTCCATCTGGCTTAATCCATCCAACAGCAGGTGAATATCCCATCTCAATTTTGGCAGCTAAAAGATAATTGCCCTCAATTTTAATTTTGGCAGGGACTTCATAAACTGTCCCAGCGGCCAGTTGCGTAGCACCGTTATAGCCTCGGCTCCATTCCACCTTAGCAACACCACTTTCGATTTTGACGCTGTTAAGCTGGATAGCAACAACATTGTCATAGGGATACATAATGTCGTCAGTCACTTTGATGATGTCAGAAATCTTTGCATCGGTGAAACAAGTTGCCTGCGTTAGCAAATCGCCAACGGTGCTAGATACACGGGAGAGTTTTCTGTTCGCAGATACTGCATTAGAAATTTCCATTGTCCCCACATACATGATCAGCATCAAAGGTGCTATAAAGGCGAACTCAATAGCAGCCACACCTTTTGCTTCGTCTTTGAAACGGCCCAGCAAATAGCTTGTACGCCCCAAATAGTCGTTCAGCTTAGCTTTCAAAAATTTATTTTTCATCGTGTTTCCTGACAGTTATTACTGCAAAACGGTTTCATCTGGAGTGCTTAAGTCGATGGTGTCCAAGGCTCTGTTTGGAAAACAGCAACTGCGGTCAGCAATGCGTTTCCACTTGCAAGTTTGGATAGATATTGCTGAAGATAATTCGTGTAGATTGGCCATTCTGTCATCACAGTGACCATCACAACCTGGCGAGGGCCAGCAGCTTGGAAATTGAAATCTGCTGGATCCAACTCATCATCTTCGTTCGGACCCGGCTTTTCAGCCAAGTCATCGAAGTTTGCAACAACTTGCATATCGATGTTGATCTTATCACAGGTGAACAACAATTCGGCTTCTTCGCAAATCGCGTCGCGCAAATCGACTTCGGTCATGTTGTTGTCCAACTGACCTGTTCTGATTTGCCTGCCTACATCATCAACGGCGCTTTCAAGCATTTGCCCTGCAAAGAACATGAGAGATGTTTCGATGATTGCCATTAAAAGCATGAAGAAAGGGAAGGCCAACATCGAAAATTCGATTGCCGTAACCCCATCCTCTTCGTTCTTCATGCGACGAACGACTTTAGGAAGCTGAAAATAGCTGAAGACTGAATTTGTTTTTGGTTTTCTAAATTGTAGAGACATTTTATGACCCATCATTTCCCTGCGATGGTGCCACACTACCAGTTAGATGTTTATTTTCCGTGTAGACATACAATGAAAAACTGGGGCATTGGATTCACCATTGGTTAACCAACAACCCCAGATATTTTTCTTATTTAGCGCTTTCAGACAAGGCATTACGAGCAACAATTTGTTGCTGTGCGAAGTCAAAGCCCATTGGATTGTCACCAATGGTTAGCGTCGGTTCGCAAACAGGAGCACATGCCATCGTTACGCGTTCTTCACGGCGATAAATTCGAACTGTATTTTCTTCATGGCTGCGAACCACTATAGTTTCATCCACAATCGGATTACCGTCACGATCTATAACAATGAGGTTGGTGACACCGAATGACCGGCCAGTCAGAACCAAAGTAACATCGTCTTCTACGGTTGCATCGGCAATTGCCGGATTACCGACGATTACAGTTGCAGCGGGGCTGGAGATGCGAAAAACTTTTGCCCGATCAACAGTCACAATGATCGGATGCTTTTCTTGTTCGGCAACCATTTCAGCTTTTGCTGGTTCAAAAGATACGACGCCGAGTGTTCCAGCGAGGATTAATGCAAGTGTTTTAGTCGTCATGTTAAACATTGGTCTTACTCCAGACAAAAAATTTAGTTGCCTGCATTTTCCATAGTTTTGGTAAACGAACCGATAACAAAATTGATTTTATCAAGGATCAGCCTGCAAATAGCTGGTTTGGTAACGCTCTGCTGAATTGAAACATACAAACAGCGTCTCAAGCCCCAAAAAAACGCACTTAAGTTATAATAGGGATTTTTTGCGGTTTTGGAGCAAATCGGAAATGGGGCGAAAGGGCGCTGAGCGCAGGCCAAAAGGGAGGCCGGTTAAACTATGCATTAACCCTGAATAGGGCTCTTTGCGATTATGTTTTTGTTAACGCTGCTGCTTAAGATGTTTTCAATAGTTGGTGGGTATATTGGCTTCAGATCAGGATAAACTTGATCACAACAAAGCGTTCAAAAACGCATGGATCTTAGGAGCATTAAAATGAAATTTGTACAAGATTTTCTTAAAGACGAATCAGGCGCGACAGCTATCGAATACGGTCTGATTGCAGCCCTTATCGCAGTTGCTATCATCG
>Ga0075467_10000287_pt1 | contig 38361 bp, 33 predicted proteins | sample DEB08_DNA_9_FD_75067 | JGI IMG/M metagenome (GOLD analysis project Ga0075467, IMG submission 75067) | Aqueous microbial communities from the Delaware River and Bay under freshwater to marine salinity gradient to study organic matter... | ecosystem: Environmental > Aquatic > Marine > Coastal ... | reverse complement strand
TTTGTTTCACCACAAGGTAAGCAACACCCAGTTATCAAAATAGATAATAGGAGCATCGCTCATAGAGGAACTGAGTTCGATATAAAATTAGGCCTCAGACCTCTTGTAAATAGTTGGTTTCAAGCAGAAGCAGTAAAGCAATAGCGGGCTATTGTGAAGGGCTAAGGCGCCAAAAAACACTTTTTAGAAGAGGCTTACAAGTTTTTCCAATAAAAGCAAAAACCCTGCATCTAGCTCATTTGCTGCAGCCCGCTACAGCTGCACGATCTAGTCTTTTCCTTCCATTGAAAATCTGAGGCTCTAATTTATTGTCGAATTCACGTTATTTAGTAAATATTCAAGGCGAAGGAATGGTGAAAACCATAAAGCTTCAAAAGCAATAATTGCTATACTCTGCAAAAGTCAAAAGCCGCTTCATTTGGAGCGGCTTTTTTTTTACATGTTTTCTCTAATCCTCTGGAATAGCCGCGAGCTATAAACAAAGTCTACGATTTCGGGATTGTCGGTATTAAGAATTTGCTCACCTGTTCCCTGCCAAGCTTTAGTGCCATCTTTAATAAAAATAATGTGGTCACCTATCTCAATTACCGAGTTCATATCGTGGGTATTAATTACCGTAGTAATATTAAACTCTTGGGTAATTTCTTGCAGTAGGCGATCAATTACAATAGCCGTTTTGGGATCTAAACCAGAATTAGGTTCATCACAAAAGAGATACTTCGGGTTCATACTAATTGCCCGCGCAATAGCTACCCGCTTTTGCATACCACCCGATAATTCGGAGGGAAACTGCTTATGCACATTAGGTAAATTCACCCTTTGCAAACAAAAATCCGCTCTATCCCTTCTCTCCGAAAGGGACATGTCGCTAAACATGCTTAAAGCAAAGCTTACATTCTCCTCTATGGTTAAAGAATCGAATAAGGCATTTCCTTGAAAAACCATTCCCATTTCGGTGCGTAGCGCTTTGCGTTCCCTATTATTAAGAGCGCCAAGGGCCCGATCATCGTAAATGATTTCACCTTGATCAATCTCGTGCAAACCCACCAAACTTTTCAGAAATACAGTTTTACCTGAACCACTTTGCCCAATAATTAAATTGGTCTTCCCTTGGAAAAATGTAGCATCAATACCCTTTAGTATTTCCTTATCGCCAAAGGCTTTGTGAATGAAGTTTACCTCTATCATTAAACCAATAATAAATTCGTGAGCATATAATTTGAAACGATAATCGCTACCGAACTACTTACCACAGCTTTGGTTGAATTTATACCCACTTCAATAGCTCCTCCTTTAACAAAAAAGCCATAATAAGCTGAAATCGTGACAATTAAAAAGGCAAATACAAAAGACTTTATTAAAGCATAGGTAATGTGGTAAGGAACAAAATCAACCGTTAAACCATAAACATAATCGCTAACGGTCATTACCCCGCCCATTGAAGCAACATAACCACCCAGCACACCTAAAAACATGCTGATAATGATTAAGATGGGATTAAAAAATACTAATGCCAAAACCTTGGGTGCTATCAAATAAGAAGCGGGGTTTACGCCCATAACTTCTAAAGCATCTATTTGCTCTGAAACGCGCATACTCCCTAAAGTTGAGGCAATATTGGAACCTACTTTTCCCGCTAAAATTAGACTTACAATGGTAGGTGAAAACTCCAAAATAATACTTTCTCGTGTCGCAATGGCCACATAATAATCGGGCACTAATGGATCATCCAGGTTAAAAGCTGTTTGAATAGTTACCACCGCTCCCACAAATACGGAGATTACGGTAACCAGCGCCAAGCTATTTAAACCCAAAAGGTCTAAATCGCTAATAAAGGCTTTATAGTACATGCTTCTACTCTCGGGTTTGCGAAAAGTGCGCCCAAGCAACAAAAAGTACCTACCTAAATCGTTTAACCACTTTAATAAATACATGTCGCGAAAATAAGAGTAATTTTGCGTTAAGCCTCAATAATGAAGAAGACGATTCCAATTATTAAAGTTATCCTTATCCTAGTGATGCTTAGCTTGGTTAGCAACGCTTGCCGCAGTTTCGAAAAATGCAACTGCCCGGGTAAGTCTAAGAGTACGATTTATTAATGGCAAACTATAAATATCAGGGCTTAGAACCCTATCTCCCGCAAGGTGCTTTAGATCTTTTAGAGCCATTATTAAATAAATACCCCCTGCAGGTTTTAGTAGCCAAACCAAGGACATCAAAATTTGGCGATTATCGCTTTCCGCGGAAGGGCAGCCTTCACCGTATTAGCGTAAATGGCAATCTTAATTGCTACCACTTTTTAATTACCCTTATTCACGAATACGCACACCTTGAAGCCTATATGCTTTATGGTAAAAATATAAATCCGCACGGCGAAGAGTGGCAAGAAACCTTCCGCTTAATCAGCGCTGCCTTTCTAGAGCAAGGATTGTTTCCAGATGATGTTGGCAAAGCCTTCATCGATAGCTTGGAAAGAGGTCATGCTAGCTCTGCGCGCAGCTTAGAGCTGATGCGCGTGCTAAAAAACTACGATTCCAAAGAAACCAGTTTATCCCAACATTTGGAAGATCTAGTAGAAGGAGATTGCTTTATTTTAAACCAAAAACTCTTCCGTAAGGGAGCCCAGAGCCGCAAGCGTTTTAAGTGTGAAGAACTGCGCAGTGGCCGCTTTTATATGGTTCACCCTTTAGCAGAAGTTACCTTATATACTTTAAAGAATGATTGAATTGAACACCAATTACTACTCATCAGAATTTCGTTTGGGAATAGTTGGCGGCGGTCAACTCGGTAAAATGTTATTGACCGAAACACAGCGCTTGGATATTAGTACCAAAATTTTAGACCCTGCTGCTAATGCGCCCTCTCGCATAGGCTCGAAAGAGTTTGAGCAAGGCTCACTGCAGGACTATGACACGGTTTATAATTTCGGTAAAGACTGCGATGTTATTACCATTGAAATCGAAAACGTAAATACCGAGGCCTTAGCCCAGTTGGAAAAGGAAGGCAAAAAAGTTTTTCCGCAAGCAGCCCTTATTGATTTGATCAAAAATAAAATTACCCAAAAGGAATTCTATCAAGCACAAGGCATTCCCACGGCGGATTTTAAAACCTACACCTCTAAAGCCGAGCTTATTAAGTCCTGCGAAGAGTTCACTTTAACCTACCCTTTTGTTTGGAAAGTTGCCACTGGTGGTTTTGATGGACGGGGAGTATCAATAATTCGCAGCAAGGAAGACCTGAACGATTTACCCGATGCCCCTTGTTTATCGGAAGATTTAGTGCCTTTCGAGAAGGAAATCGCCGTAATTGTGGCTCGTTCTGAAAAAGGTGAAGTAAAGGCCTTCCCAACAGTGGAAATGGACTTCCACCCAAGCGCTAACTTGGTTGAGTTTGTTTTCAGTCCTGGTAATTTAAAAGCCGAAATAAGCGATGCGGCCCAAATTCTCGCCAAGCACATTGCCGAGAAACTTGGCTTAGTGGGCATCCTTGCGGTAGAAATGTTTCTTACCCAAAGTGGCGAATTATTAATTAATGAAGTAGCTCCGCGTGTACACAATAGCGGCCACCTCAGCATAGAGGGAAATATCTGCTCACAGTTTGAGCAGCATTTACGCGCCATCTTAAACCTGCCATTGGGCGATACCCAAACCATTCAGCCTGCGGTTATGGTTAACCTAGTGGGCGAAGAAAATTATTCTGGCCCCGTAAAATATCAAGGCATTGAAGAGTTAATGGCCATGTCGGGGGTTTATGTTCACCTTTATGGCAAAGCCGAAACGCGTCCCTTTCGGAAGATGGGACATGTAACCATTATCGCTCCGAATTTAGAAGAGGCGCGGAGCAAAGCAAAAATTGTAAAAGAAAGCATTAAGGTAATAAGTATATGAGTGCAATAGTAAGTATCATTATGGGCAGCAATTCTGACCTCCCAGTTATGCAAGACGCTATCGACGTTTTAAGAGAATTGAAAATTGAGCCCGAAGTAAAAATTGTATCGGCACACCGTACCCCCGAGCTTATGTTCGACTTCGCCAAAAATGCGCATTTACGTGGCATTAAGGTGATTATTGCGGGCGCGGGTGGCGCGGCTCATCTCCCCGGAATGGTGGCTTCCCTTTCTCCTTTACCCGTTATAGGGGTGCCGGTAAAAAGTCGCAACTCTATCGATGGTTGGGATTCCGTTTTATCCATATTACAAATGCCCGGTGGTGTTCCCGTGGCCACGGTTGCCCTAGATGGGGCCAAAAATGCAGGAATCTTAGCCGCACAAATTATCGGCTCCAATAGTGCAGAGGTGTTGGAAAGAATTATTGCCTACAAAAAGGGTTTAGGCGACAAAGTAATGGCAGCGGGCGAAGATTTGAAGTATTAATAGATTTAATATTCTTGTAAAAGCGAGGTGCCTTCTATAAATTCTTTAAAAGCGACATTAAAGGCTCTTTCTTGCGATTAGCCACGGGTATGCGACTACCATCCTCTAAAATTAGATAGCCGCCATCGGTTTGTACGTACTTCTTTAAGTAGTTTACGTTTACCAAGTGTGATTTATGGATGCGGAAAAAAGAATAACCTTCTAACATAGCATCAAATTCCTTTAAGGTTTTGGAGGCTAGTAAATTCTTTTCTCCATTAATAAAGAATGTGGTGTAATTGCTGCTGCTCTCCAAGCGGATAATATCAGAAAGGCGAATTACATGCATTCCTTCCGAGGTGGGAATTACGATTTTTTTCGGGCTATCAGAGGCTTGACGAATATTCTCTACTAAAACATTAAAACTCGCCGAACGCTTGGGCAAGCCCTTATTGTCTTCTACTTTGCGCACCGCTCGTACTAATTCTTCTGGATCAACGGGTTTTAATAAATAATCGAGGGCGCTAAATTTAATGGCCTGAATAGCAAATTCATCGTGAGCGGTTATAAATACCACGGCTGGTTGTTGTACCCCTTCTGCCGAAAGGTGCTCTAATAAATCGAAACCGCTTTCGCCCGATAAGTCGATATCTAAAAAAATTAAATCGGCCGGATTAGCGGCTAGCAAGCTTTTACCTTCTGCCACACTGGAGCCGATGCCTACAATTTCCACTTCGGGACAAAAAAGATCCAGCTTACCTTTTAAGGATTCTTGCGAATTCTTTTCATCGTCGATTATTATAGCCTTTAGCATTTTTATATATTTTGAATTGGTAGTTTAATAATTACTGTGGTGCCGCAGGCTTTGCCATTTTCGTCCATCTTATCGATGATATTCAAAGCCACTTCACCTTTTATAGAACGTTGCAATAAAGCAATCCTGTCTTTATTAATTTGGGTTGCCATACTGCGATGACCCTTAGTACTAAGTTCCGACTTTTTAGCCGATCGCCCCACACCGTTATCATCAATTATGCAGCATAAATTATCCCCATCCACTTTAAAACTAATCTTTAAAAGCCCTGGCCTATCTAAAGGTTTCAGTCCGTGTAAAATTGCATTTTCAACATGGGGTTGGATTAACATTGGAGGAAGTCCAACATCATAATCAATCTCCTCATCTAGCTCCAGCTCGTATTCAAACTTATCGCTGAATCGAAGCTTTTCAAGTTCAAGGTAGTTTTTAAGAATGGAAAGCTCCGTTTCAACAGGGTGAACATGCTCCATTGATGATTCAAGGGTTAGCCTCATTAATTTTGCGAAATTGTTGAGATAGCGAACCGCCTGTTTTGCATCCTTCACAAAAATAAAACTGCTAATACTATCTAAGGCATTAAATATAAAATGGGGGTTCATTTGCAGGCGTAAAGCTTTCCTTTCCATGTCTAAAAGCTCGTTTTCCAAACTTAAGCGTTGCTGCGTTTTCAGCCAGCGGTCGCGTACAATAAAGGTGGTCAAAGCCAAGATGCCTAAAATTAAAATACTGATAAACCACCAGGTGCGCCAATAGGCTTCTTTAATCTCGAACGCATAGACCTGAGAATTATTCGGCCAAGTCTGCCAAGCATATCTACTTTGTAATTCGAACTGATACTGCCCTGCCGCTAAATCGGGATAAAAAGACTCGCCAAAATTACCCACGTAATTCCAAGCGCTGGACAAGCCCACTAAGCGATAACGATACTGAATGAAATCTTGCCGATAAAGGTTTTTACTGCCATAATTAAGACGTAAGTAATTATAATTATAGGGCAATTCTAAGTTTAAAGGTAAAATATCAAAGGCCGCCGTGTCTTGGCAAAATTGCAGCAGATTTTCATTGGTGCTTTGCAATCTATTAATGGCTTGTAATTCCGCCCTTTTAGAAAGCGAGGTTTGCAGGTTTAAAATTTCTAAATTTAGTATAAACAACCCCTTAGTACTTGCATACACAATACCTTCTTTGGTGCTGAAGCTAGCATTTAAACTCGCATTAGCTTTTAAGAAATGTAGCTTAACTGGAGTCTGACTCTGCCTGGACAGCGATAGTTCGCGGTAATTCACAATACCCTTATTCGTGCCTAGCCAAATCTCGCCGCGCCATTCTTGAATGTCGCGTATTTCCGCAAAATCCAAATCGCGTAAACCAAAATGCAGCAACTTATCTCCTCTCAAATCAAAAATCCCATCACTGGGAGTCCCTATTAATAAGCGATCTCCTTTAAGGGGTAAAAAAGAACTAAAGTTTATGTTATCCAATTTCAATCCCCCATACTCACGAAAAGCCTGCCATTGCCCCTCTTTTAAGCGCCATAAGCCCTCGGTGTAAGAAGCGAACCATAAGGCACCAGCGGCATCTTTTTTAATTGAAAAAACTGTCGCTCGGGCTAAGTTTTCCTCAAAACTAATATTGGTAAATCGTCCTTGGGCGTAGCGATAGATACCATCACCCGCTCCCAACCAAAGCTCATTATTATGGGCAATTAAGGAGAAAACGAAGCCATTCAAACCCAGTTTTTCCATGGCGCCACTTTCTGTATCGAAGCGGTATAAGCCCGCTTCCGTGCCAATGTAAATGTCATTTTGAAAAGCCGCCAAGCTGAGAATAAATCCTAAATCAAAACTTTTAACTAATTGATAACTAGCATCATAAATCTCTAGTCCGCGCTCGGTACCGGCAAAATACTGTCCGCCCATTTTATAGGTACAAAACACACCATATTTAGAATCGAGCTTGAAGCTGGCTAGATCTTCTAATTTCATTAGCCCTTCCCTTAAAATAAGATAAATCACCCCGTTGGAGCTGATAAAAACATCCTTAATATCAGAAGTCAAAAGACGAGCAGAATAGGGAATCTTTAGACTATCACCTTCTGTATTGAGGTACAAATGACTTTGGCCAAGGAAAAGTTGAAAAGAGGCATTTTGCGTATAAGCTTGGATACGAATCGAATCATCGAAGGAAAAACTCTTACTTAATTGCGCATCTGTGTAAACGGTATCGTTAATAATTACACTCTGGGCATTCGCTGTCGCTAGAAGCGCAGTTATTTGAAATCTTGTTTTTTCCCAATCGCCTTGCGCCTTTCGCCATAAATTTCGTCCACTTCGCAAGAATAAAGATCCTTTAAAAAAAGTGAAATCGTCAATTGTCGAAAGTGGGTTTGAAATGGATACCAAAGAATCCTTAGCCAAAGCGTATAATCCCGAATTAAGCAAGAGATACTTTTCCTTAAACACTTTTAATTGTTTAATGGCAGCGCCTTCTGGCAAAGGATATTCTTTTATGGTTAGGCCATCATAAAACCAAAGCCGTCGTCCGTTATGAAACCAGATTTGACCCTGCGCATCACTCTGCACATCCAGTAAAACTGGAAATTCTTCTAAGCCATAGTTTTCATAGCTTCTGCCATCATAACGCAATAGTCCTGCCCCCTCGGATGCCATCCAAATATAGCCATCGGAACCTTCCGCAATAGCGTTTATTACGCGGCTCGGCAAACCCGCCTCCAAGTCTATTTTACTGAAATTATAGTCTTGGGAAAAGCATGGTAAAACGCTTATTAAAAGTATAAGTATGAGAGCCGCTTTTTTGATAGTCTTAATTCTAATTAGCTTTAATGCTGGAGGGGAGAAAAATACAGAATTTATCTCCCATGGAAAGAATAATCTTTTTAACGTTTCTAATTCCCTTTTGCTTGTGGAGTCAAAACCCACTTGATCAAAAACCGGATGCTCGTTCATTGGCCTTAGGCGGAAGTGGCCTAGCCCAAATTGACGCTTGGAGCGGTATTAATAATCCCGCTGCCCTAGCATTTTTAGATGCTAATTTTCTCAGTAGCTCTCATCGTCAGGTATTTGGAATAGAGGCTTTGCAGAAATCAGCCCTTTGCGGAAATTTCAAAAGCTTTGGCCAGCAAGTCGCCTTGAGCTTAGAGTATTTCGGTTTTGAATATTTCAACCAGAGTAAAATTATGCTCGCCTACGGACAGAAACTTAGTAAAAGCATTGCCCTTGGCTTACGACTCGGCTCCGAAGCCTATTATATTGAAGCAGGCAGCAGCGGCTGGGTGCCTTCGGTCGAATTTTTTCTTTTTGGAAAAAGTGCCTCAAAATTACAATACGGTCTTGCTGTTAAAAACCCCTTCTCGCGGAAGCTTTCGCAAGAATACCGTTTAAAACCCAGTAGCTTTTCCTTAGGATTTCTCTATCTTCTTAAAAAGGAGCTTCACTTTTCCTTTGAGGCCGAAAGCGCTTGGAAGGAATCCCTCCGATTAATGTCGGGCTTGGAATATGAAATTAGCAAAGGGCTCTTTTTTCGACTGGGAAGCAATTATTCTGATCAATTAAACTTTAGTGGCGGAGCGGGTTTGCAATGGCATAAATTCAGACTAAACCTTTCCTATTTGCAATCGAATGCTTGGGGATCAGAAATGTGTATTGACTTAAACTTCCAACTCTGATGCAAAACAAGCTTCTAATACTTTTACTACTTACCCTTTGTTTTTCTAGCCTTAAAGCCCAAGAAGATGTCGAATCCAACCAAGCCCGTTGGGAAGAACAATTGAGTGAAAACCCTGACTCGGATATAGATCTATATCAATGGGCGGAGAGGTTTTCCTTATTTGAAGAGAACAAAAAATCACTCAACTTTAGCGGTCAAGAAAAATTGTTATCTCTTCCCTATTTAGATGTTTTTAAGGTTAATAATATCCTCCAGCATATTAAACATACCGGACCAATTCTTAGCCCAGAAGAGCTGCGCTCTATCAAGGGAATTGACAGTAGCACTGTGATTTTACTCTTAAAGGACTTTAACTTAAAAGCACGTGATACCAAAGAAAAAATCTACTGGCCAGCGGTGCTTAAATACGGACGTCATCAAATATTTTTAAGAAGCACTAGCGGACTGGAAAAACGCGCAGCGTATAACAGGCCTCCTGAAGAGGGTGGTTTTATAGGATCGCCTCAAGACTATCTAATTCGTTACCGTTTTGCCTACCGCGATAATTTACAAGCGGCTTTTAATCTTCAAAAAGACGCTGGTGAACCTTGGCAACAAAATGGCCGTAATCTGGGCTTCGATTTTTTTAGCGGACATATTGCATTACGAAATTATGGCATAATTGAAGAACTAATAATCGGTGACTATAACGCCGAATTTGGTCAAGGTTTGGCGTTGTGGTCGAGCATGAGTTTAGGACGATCTTTTTCTGCGGTGGATATAAAACGCTATGGCAGAGGTATTGTACCCTATGCCGGTAGCGATGAAAATCGTTTTTACCGCGGAATCGCCAGCAGCCTGAAATGGGAGAAGCTTCGTTTGGAACTTTTTCTTTCGCATAAAAAAATTGATGCACGACTTGGTTCTAATCTTGAAGGCGACAGCCTTTTTACCGAAAGTTTGGGCGGAAATGGTCTTTACCGCACCTTGAGTGATATGGAGAAGAAAGATCGCAATCGTCTCAGCAGCATGGGCGGCCGCATTGAGTTCCGTAGTTCCAGTATAGACATTGGCCTCAATTATCGCCACGAAAGCTTAGCCATACCATTGACGCCCTCTACTCGGCTATACCAAATGAAAAATTTTAGTGGCAATAATCTACAGAACCTGAGCTTAGATTGGAATTACATGTACCGCAGTTTCAATCTTTTTGGCGAGTTAGCTCTCGATGTCGAAAAAGACATGGCTTACTCTTGGGGCTTTCAAACCATTCTTTTAGATAATCTTCGCTTTAGCTATCACTATAGAAACCTCGGCCTTAACTATCAAAGCTTTTGGAATGCACCTTTTGCGGCCAAAGGCACCGCGGGAGAGAAAGGCCACTATCTAGGTTTTGATTGGCAAATAAATCGCAAGCTGAATTACAATAGCTTTTTTGATCAGCAAGAATTTCGTTGGATTTCCTATGGTGAGAGCAGCCCTAGCAAGGGCTTCGATTGGCAAAATAATTTGAAGTACCAGGTTGATTATAAAAGAGATCTTAGCCTAAGACTAAGCTATCGCGAAGCTAAATCGGCGACATATCGCCAAGGAAGCTTAGCATTAAACACCAATCAACAATTTCATTTGCGCCTGCAACTCGAAGATAGAAGACTGCGAAAATTAGAAAGTAAAACCACCCTACAAATTAAAACTGTTGGCCTTGGTGAGCAAGCGCAAAGCGAAGGCTTTATGGTAGCCCAAGATTTTAGGCATTCGCTGAGGAACAGTAAGCTTAAAATTAGCTATCGTTTTGCTCTGGTAAATAGCCCTAATTATGCCAGTAGATTGTATAGCTATGAAAGAGATTTGTATTTAAGCTTCTCAATTCCCGCTTATTATGGTGAAAGTTTTCGATTCTTCATTTTGGGCGATTGGCAAGTAAACGAACATCTTAAAGTACAAGCAAAGTATGCTCTTAGCTATTTTTACGATACAGAAAGCATCAGTTCTGGCAGCAATGAAATTCAAGGACCAGTTCGATCCGATATTCGTGCGCAGATCGTTTTAAAACTATGATTTTGAAATTAGGCAGCACTTTAAGGAAATGCCACTATAAGAATCAAGCCTCTAAATCTTTTAAAAACCAAAGATTACAGCCTGAATGTCCAAATTGGGTTAGATGCTTATCCAAACTTACAAAGCCTGCTTTGTGATACATGCTTACTGCTTTATCAAACTCCGGTAAACTTTCGATGTAAATTTTAGAATAAGCAAGCTGACGAGCACTTTCCATACACTTCTCTAATAAGGCCTTGCCAACACCCTTTCCCCTAGCATTGGCATGAAGATAGAATTTCACTAATTCAGTGCAATCATCATCTAAACCTTCGGTGGGATAAATACCACAACAGCCTTCAATCTGACCATTAACCTCGGCTATCCAGAGAACGGACTGCCCTGTTTTAAAAAGATCGTACAAATTATCCGTGGTCGGATCTGAATAAACTGTCCCTACTTTCTGAGCATTGAATTCGATAAAAACCCCACGAATAATTTCTGCCAAGCGAAAGTTATCATCTTCCTTGATTAACCTAAGTTTCAATTTATCCATCTTAATCTTGACCCTTTTTTAACGTGAGTTCGACGAAAATATAGAGTTTAAGCTTTCACATCAAACTCAGGTCATTTTATATCCTTTTTATTTACCCCATCAGGTAATCCCTTCGGAAAACGCGCAAATAGAGACAGTTCATCTAGTGTAAGATCTTGTTCATCACTAAAACTGTTTCTCACAATATTTTCATGAATGAGATTTACGGCAATCAGATTTAGAAAGGCTGTACCAACTGCCAGTTGGCCATGCGTTAAACTCCAAGCTAGGAAACCAGCAGTTGTCCAGTAGCTTCTTTTTGGTTTTGCGTATTGCAAATCAAAGCCCGAAACGGAATCTCGTGCAATCGCTTCGCAAAAACTTCCTTTATTTAAAACGTAAACACTATCACTTGAAATTGCGATTAGCTCGCCTTCAGTCTCATCAAGACCAGTTGAACTAAGCGGACTTTGATAATATAATACCAGATAAGAGCCTAAGGGACTTGTTTTGAAATCCTTCTGAGAAGGTAGGTAATTATAATTTTCACAAGCACCTAGCAGAAGTGAAAAGAGTAAGGCAAAACAAATTAGACTCTTAACTGGTCGCATAAAAACAACTTAGATTAATGGATATCTTCTATTGTTAGTCCTGCAGGAATACCGCGAGGATAACGAGCAAAAGTGGCCAATTCATCTAAATTCAAATCACTTTCTTGGCTCCGGCTAGCCCGTAGAACATGACCCTGGGTTAAAGAAGTAACCAATAAATTAAGTGGGGCTGTTGCTATTAAAAAAACACCGTGTGTAATGGTAAAGCCCGTGAAAACAGGGATCGACCAAAAAGCTGTGTTTGGCTTTGCATAGTAAAGGTTAAAAGATTCAATATTACTTTTACTAAGGGCGGTACATACACTATCAACTTCCGTCTCAACTGCGATTATATACAATTGCGTGCTATCAACTGCGATAAGCTCTCCGTGATATTCTTTTGTTTCGAAGGAATTCTCATCCAAATTTACCCAAACCCTGATAAAAGAACCTTTAGTAGATTTATTAAATTCAGACTCGTCTTCTAAATGCTTGTAGTAGCTGCATCCCCCTAAAAGAAAGCTGAGGAGCGCCAGTGAAATGATTATTCTAGTTTTCATAGGAAGAAACTTTTTTAGATTCTATTTGAGAAGACCAAAAAACTTCTTCCATCACTAGCTCATATTCTTTGTAGGCTTCAGCTTCTCTTTTTAAATAGCGACGAGGATGATTCATCATTTGATTTAATTTGAGAAGATTTTTATCGCCTAACCACTCGTTTCGCATCCATTCCATATAATAACCCTTGCTGTAAAGGTGCAGGGCGTATTTTTGATTTGCATCTGGCAGATCATATTCCAATTCGAAAAAATCACCCGGCAATGAAATCAAATGCTGATCTGCATTTAGCAATTGCTGTTTCGCAAATAAATGAGCAGAACCATTTTTTTTCAATTGACTAGGCTGCAGTTTCAAGGGTTCAATTTTTTGATCAAGCTTAGCTAAGGCAGCATAATCTAAACGCCATAAACCCTTATTCATTAGTAACTTAACCTTTACTGATTGAGAAGAAGACATTTTCTGAAGTGGTACAATTTGACGATTAACCGCGATTGGTCCTGTTTCATATAAAGCTCCTTGTAATTGCCATTCTTTCAACTCTTCGTTCCAGAGGTAAACCTCTAGTTCTCCCAACTCCGACTTTAGTCCATTATCCAATTTGCTATAGAGATCTTTTTCTCGTTCAATTTTTGCAAATACGTCGGAAACCTCATCGCCCATATAAGCCATGGCGCTATATATAAAGTAGGTTGTCATTAAGGACTGACGGAAATCGAGTACTAAAGCCTGTTCTTGATTCAGCTCAGACGCTTCAAACTCTAGGATTAGCTCTTCTTTGGAAGCTAAATTTTCTGCGTCTGCTGCCGAGAAATACTCGTTTCGATCACTTTCTAATAAAGTATTTAAAACATCTTTCCCATCTGCGTAAGCGCTAATTGGTGCTATTTGGGAGGAACTACTGAAGAAATCTTTATCGCGCGTCATCAATGCATTTTGATCATCGTCGATAGGAAGCGCCCATAATTCTACTGCCTTTAAACAATGGGTTTCTTGCGCTTCATTTTTCATGATAATTTTAAAATTATCGGAGCGGGTACTCGTTTTTAAATCGTCCACATCGCCATATTCTAAGGAAGGTGCTATGGCATTAGAAAAACCTTCGCCCTTAGCTTCGAAAACATTACCATCTTCGGTATAAAAGGTTGGACAGGAACCGAAACAAGCCTTAGGATTAGTGATGCACGCAAGGGTAACTGCGACGTTTACGATAGCGAGAGGAAATAAGGCCATCATACCATCTGCTAATTCTAAGTCTTCATTCATCTCGTAAATTAGAACGCTATCCATGGAGAATTTTAAATCGCCTTCTTTACGAATCCTTCGGTTGTAATCAAAACGCTGCCCTTCTCCAGTGATAAAGCCAGCGACAGTATCTATTTGCCAATTATTAAAGAGAAAAACTAAATCGCCTCCTTTTAGGTGGGCCTTTAAATCAGGCCGTTCTTTAGCGATGTTGGTCTTTTTGATGAAATCACCTGCTTTTTCATACTGAAAACGCGGCACTGCTGGACCTTTACAGGATTGATTTACAATGCCAAGCAGTAAGATCGAAATTGTTATTACTTTTCGCATAGTAACGATGTTAATGGTTTGTGGCGTGAAACTATCAATATTTTCGCATTCCATTATTGACTTACACATTTTTTAAACATTTAAATGACTTTCAAAACTTTCCTTGTAATACTTTCTTTCCCCTTTTTGGCGGCAGCACAAAAGAAGGACTCCACTTTTCTGGCCAGCAATTTTAATTTTCGAATTGAGCTAAACCATGAGTTTGGCGACAGTCTTGACTCGCCTCTCAAAGAAGTGGATCGTTTAAAATTTAAGCAGCTAGATTTCTTCTCCCTTAATTCTGATTATTGCGTAATGGCGAAAATTGAGCGTATCGACACAGCCAAAGCCTTTGCCATGGCCACCACCACGGGCAGAAAAGCGATCTATCAAAAATATGCCTTAGTACGCTTTCAGCTAGATGGGCAAGAACAGCAACTATTTGTTTATCAGAGTCATCGCTTAAAGTTAATCGAAGGATATGAAGACTACCTATTTTTACCCTTCAGCGATGAAAGTAACGGAGTAGAAAGTTATGGCGGTGGCAGGTTTATGGATTTGCGTATAGTGAAGGGCGACAGCATTTTAATCGACTTCAACAAGGCTTACAACCCCTACTGTGCTTATAACGAAAAGTACTCGTGTCCTATCCCTCCCAAAGAAAACCACCTGAAAATTAAAGTATTAGCAGGCGTTAAAGCTCCACAAGCTCATTAATATTAAATAATGCCCACAGAATAAATACTTGTACTACAAATAATTAACCGACCTTTGTGGCGTAAATTTTTAATATATTTTTTTTGACCACATTTAAATCACTAGGTTTATCAGAACCTATCCTAAAAGCCTTAACCGATTTAGGATTTGAAGAACCTAGCGCCATTCAGGCACAAGCCATCCCCGAACTATTAAGTGATTCGCGTGACCTTATCGGTCTAGCGCAAACAGGCACGGGAAAAACGGCCGCATTTGGCCTTCCTCTTTTAGAAAGAGTTGACTCCGAGTATCCACATACGCAAGCATTAATTTTAGCGCCCACGCGTGAATTAGGCCAGCAAATTGCCGGGCAATTAGAACTTTTTGGAAAATATCAGCCAAAAATAAACATTCTTGCTGTTTACGGTGGAGCTCCAATTGATGCACAAATGAGAGCTTTGCGCAAAAGCCCTCAGCATGTAATTATTGCTACTCCAGGTAGATTAATCGACTTAATAAATCGTCGTGCCATTGACTTGAAGTTTTTGGAATTGTTAGTTTTAGACGAAGCAGACGAAATGCTCAATATGGGCTTTAAAGAAGCCTTAGATGAAATTCTAACCTATACACCTAAAGAAAAAATGACTTGGCTTTTCTCGGCAACCATGCCTTACGAAATCCAGTCTATGGTTAACTCCTACATGAATAATCCGATTAAAATATCGGTTGACACTGCGCAAAGAGTTAACGTAAACATCGAACATCAATTTGTTAGTGTAAATCACCGTCAAAAAACGGAAGCCCTAAAACGCTTCATCGACCTTAGTCCAGAATTAAGAGCGGTGGTTTTTTGTCGTACCAAATTAGATACACAAGGCCTTGCAGAAAGCCTTATGGAAGAAGGCTACCAAGCCGATTCTTTGCATGGCGACTTATCACAAGCGCAACGCGATAGAGTAATGAAACGCTTTAAAAGCAATCAATTACCTATTTTAATTGCCACGGATGTAGCAGCGAGAGGTATCGACGTTAACGACCTTACCCACGTATTCCATTTTGCCTTGCCAGACGATGCAGCCTATTACACACACCGATCAGGTCGTACCGCAAGAGCGGGTAAGAAAGGTATTTCTCTAGTTTTCAATGGCCCTAACGACATGTATCGTTTAAGCCGTTTAGAAAAACAATTGGGAATTAATTTCGAAAAGGTTGATATTCCAGCTGCAGAAGACATCGAGAAAATTCGCATCGAAAACTGGGCACAAGACATTCTTGCTCAGCCAATGAAAAAGAGAATCCCACAAGAAGTTTTAGAAAACGTAGAACTTTTATGGGCAAATCTTTCTAAGGAAGAAGTTATCGCTAAGATTCTTGGAAAAGAACTTGAAAAGCTAAACCTTAGAGGAGGCGAAGATCTTAATGCTAAAATGAGTACCGGTCGCGGCGGTAGAAGCGGCGGCGGTGGCGGTGAAAGAAGACGCAGCGGCGGTGGCGGCAGTGGTCGTTCCGGCGGATTTAGAGGAGACAGAGATGGCGGAGGTCGTCCTTCTGGTGGAGGACGTTCTGGCGGATATCGCGGCAGCAGAGACGGCGGCGGCGATGGCCCATCTTTTCAAGGCAAGAAAAAGCCTTTTAGCGGTGGCGGTTCAAGCAGACCAAGCTCTAAAAAAAGAGGTCGTTCTTAGACTCTAGCATAAAACGCAATTACAAGCTGATCTAAAGAAATTTAGGTCAGCTTTTTTATTTTAAAACCTGCCGCAATTAAGTCCTCCCAAAAATTAGGGTAGCTTTTCTTAACCACGTCGGGATCTTCAATTACAATAGGATTAAGCAAGGCCAAAGGTGCCAAAGCCATAGCCATACGGTGATCTTTGTAGCTCTCGAATACCGGTTCATCCCAATGGTTAGCTTCGTTTAGTAATTTCAAATAATCTGTGCCAATTTCTAAATTGGCACCAATTTTAGCCAACTCTTTTTGCAAGGCCGCTAAACGATCGGTTTCTTTAATTCTTAAAGTTTGTAAACCCCAAATATGCGCTTCCTTTAAAACCGAGGCCGCAGCCACAGCAAAGCTTTGCGCTAGATCGGGATTCTGTACTAAATTTAGTTTAAGATGAGCGCTTAGTGCTTCCGATTTAGACAGGCGAAACCCAGGACCAATAAAATGGGCATCTACGCCCAGTGGAGCAAATAGATTAGAAAGCACCGAATCGCCTTGCAAACTAAACTGCCGGAAACCCGGTAAATACACCTCTGCCTTTTGCGCTAAAAGGGTTATTAAAAACCAATAACTGGCCGCCGACCAATCCGGCTCGACCTTGAAAACGGCCTCTAAAGGCTGCGAATACTCTGAGGGTTTCACTTTTATTTCATCGCCCAGAACAATAACCTTTAAGCCGAGGCGACGCATAATATTAGCCGTAAGATGAATGTATGGTGCCGAAACGGAAAAGCCTTTCAATCGCAGAATAAGGTCTTCTTGCAATACTGGCGCAATCATCATTAAGGCACTTATAAACTGACTACTAATACGACCGTCGATTTCGTATTCTCCCCCTTTCAAAACCGCGCCTTTAATTTTTAAGGGAGGAAAACCTTCTTCTTGAAGATATTCAATCTTAGCACCCATCTGCCGTAGAGCGGAAACTAGCAGCCCGATAGGCCTTTCACGCATGCGAGCACTACCATCTAAAATCCAAGTCCCTTCTTTTTGCACCGCCAAAAAAGCACAAAGGAAACGCATGGCTGTGCCAACATCCTCAACATTGAGTTCCGTTTTAGAGCGAAAATTGGCTAAACATTTTTTTAAAACCACGCTATCATTGCTGCTGGAAGCCCCAGAAATTTCGAGGTCAGGAAAATAAAGTTCCTTTAAAATCAAGGCGCGGTTGGTTTCGCTTTTACTACCCGGAATGGCTGGTTTAGCGCGAATTACCTTAGTAGGATGACTAATCTTAATCCGCTCCATTCACTAAGTTTTGATAGCTCTCCCAAATGCTTTCAAATTCGATCTCGCAATTATAGATCGCTTCACCAACGCCTTTCAGAAGGACCATATTTATGCTACTGCCGCGATTCTTTTTATCGCCCGAAACCAGTTTAAAAAAGGCATCTTTCTCTAATTCAAATTGCGGCCAAGCATAGGCTTTACCTAAAAACTGTTGTATTTTTTTTGCTTCCGCAGATGCGAAACCACAATGTTTTACGGAGACATCTAAAGCCACCATCATACCCAAAGCCACGCAGTGTCCATGGCTAAGGGGCGCTTCTTGCAGATGGCTATAACTTTCTAAAGCATGACCAAAAGTGTGGCCGAAGTTTAATATTTTTCGTTGCCCCAGTTCGCGAGGATCGCTTTTAACAATTTGCTCCTTAATAGCAACGCTTGCTTTAATCTGCGTTAAAGTGGGAAAAGGCCGTGTATTATCTAATTCCTGAATTTCATGAAAATGCTGAGGCGAAGCAATTAAGCCATGTTTGAGCATCTCGGCCCAACCAGACAATAATTCTTCATCGCTTAAGGTTTCTAAAAAATCTGGAACAATGCCTATTAATTGCGCATCTGCGAAAGCGCCAAGACGATTTTTAAAAGGGCCGAAATTAATGCCGGTTTTGGCACCCACCGATGCATCCACCATAGCCAATAAAGAAGTGGGGAAGTTTATAAAAGGAATTCCACGCATAAAAGTGGCCGCCATAAAACCACCTAAATCGCTTACCACTCCGCCTCCCAAATTAAGGATTAAAGAATGGCGATCCGCCTCTAACTCAGATAGAGAATGCCAAAGTTGTTCTAAAACTGATAAAGATTTAGACTCCTCACCCGCTTCGATTTCTAAAATCTCGAGGGGAGGTAAATTGGGAAATTGCTGTAAAAACGCGGGCAAGCAATCTTCATGTGTATTTTCATCACAAAGAATAAAAAGCTTGGAATAATTTGCCTTTTGCAGAAGCGAATCAAATTTGCTTAAAGCCTTAGAACCAAAGTAAAGTGCCATTCTTATAATTTTCGGTTGAAACTGCCGCTGCACAAAGGTACAATGTAAGAACTAGTAAGGAATAGATAAAGATTATTAGCACTAGTAAAATTGCTTTAGGCCCAGATGATTTTTGTGCTTAGCTTCGTACTTTGATAGTGAAAGAAACTTTAAGTAACAAACCTCTTACTATCAACAATTTACCAACACACATCTCTCAAAAACGCATTAAAATGGTAGATTTTAACGACACAAAAACCGCTTTCATCCTTAAATCGGATGCGCAGCTTCGCAAAGCTTACTGGCTGTTTAAATTGGTAGCCAATAAAAGCTTGGTTGGACTAGGAAAGAAAGCTTCGAGCTTAGCGATAAAATTAGGACTTCCCATTCGCACCGTGGTAAAACAAACCGTTTACGATCAATTTGTTGGCGGTGAAAGCATTGAAGAATGCGAGCCCATTATAAATAAACTGCAAGAGTATAATGTTTTTGCCCTACTCGACTTTGCGGTTGAGGGCAAGGAAACCGATGCAGATTTTGATGCAACCAAAGATGAAATCGTACAAACTATAAAGTACGGCGCCAAGCGTGATGGCATCCCTTTCGCGGTTTTCAAGGTTACCGGCGTAGCTGCTTTTCCTCTTTTAGAAAAGTATTCGGCCGGAAAAGCCTTTAGCGAATTAGAAAGTCGTGCTTGGACACGTGCTAAAAATCGCATTGAGGAAATTTGCTACACTGCCCATAAGTTTGGGATGTGTATAATGATTGATGCCGAAGAAAGCTGGATTCAAAAAGCAATTGATGAAATGGCTTTAGAAATGATGCAGCGCTTTAATAAAGAACAGATTGTTGTGGTAAACACCTTGCAAATGTACCGCGTTGATCGTTTCAGCTTCTTAAAAGAGAGTTATCAACTGGCGCAAGACAAACAATTTAAGCTAGGCGTAAAATTAGTTAGAGGTGCCTACATGGAGAAGGAAAGACAAAGAGCGGAAGAGCTTAACTATGCCGATCCAATTCATGCCAATAAGGACGGAAGTGATAAAAGTTATGATGAGGGTATCGAATTCGTGCTAAATCATTACGAAGACACATTGCTTGTAGCAGGCAGTCATAACGAGGAAAGTGCGCGTAAGCTTGCGGGAAAAATGGAAGCAAAGGGCATTGCACACAATCACCCCAATGTTTGGTTTAGCCAATTGTATGGCATGAGTGATAACCTCTCTTTCAACTTGGCAGCAGGAGGCTATAATGTGGTAAAATATTTACCCTTTGGTCCGGTAAACGAAACCCTCCCCTACCTTATTAGAAGAGCCGAGGAAAACACCAGCGCAGGCGGACAAAGCACGCGAGAGTTAGGTTTAATTCAGCAGGAAATTAAGCGTAGAGGTTTAGACTAAAGTTCTACCACCCTTAATAAGGTGGCCGAAGAGTCGCAGTTTTCAATTGCGAAAATTTTGCTGTTGTCTTCCCGCTCCAATTCGAGTTGATAAACATTGCAGTCATTTTCATTAATAGTGCTAGCGCTAAAATTAACTTTCGCATAGTCCAGTGCGTACGATAGCCCGCTGGTATCCAGTTCGGAGCGATCAATTTTTTGCTGCACATCTACCGAAAGGGTTAAATCTTTTTTGCGTAGATCCGACAAAACTCTATCGTTGGGAAAGTAACTGCACTGTATATCGCGATCACCAAAAATGAAATAAACCATGAGTACTCCCAGGCCCAAGCCGATAAAGTAGTACAGAAATTTTCTCCAAAGCTGCATAAGATGTATTCAAAGGTGACAAAGGTAGAGAGTGAGCGATTAATTTTAGTTAATTCGTAAACTATTTAATTAGGGATATGGAATTAGCAAAATTGGCCGCTGGCGATGAGCATTATAAAGCTTATGTTGGGCCACCTCTAAAATACGATTTACTGGGTGCCTTGCAGTTCATTTTACTTTGCGCCGCGGGCTTAAGATCAACTCACAAAATTTGTGATATCGGCTGTGGCTCGCTTCGAGTAGGAAAAATGCTAATCCCCTATTTAAATCCTGGAAACTATTACGGCATTGAGCCTAATCAATGGCTTATTGATGAAGCAATAAAAGAAGAAATTGGCGCGGATCTAGTGCGAATTAAAAAGCCACAATTCATCAATGATAGTAATTTCAAAGTAGGCGCTTTTAATCAAGCCTTCGACTTTTGTATTGCTCAAAGTATCTTCTCCCACAGCAGCAAGGCTCAAGTAGAGCAATGCCTAAGCGAAGTTGCCCAAAGCTTAGCCAGCGATGGCTTATTTCTGGCCACCTTTATTTGGGGCAAAAACGATTATGAAGGTGATGAATGGGTTTATCCTGGTTGCGTAGAATTTAAAGCTTCCAGCATTAAAGAATTAGCTTGGTCTAAATACGGATTAAAGATGCAGCGCACCAATTGGCCGCATCCCAATGGACAAAACTGGGTACTTTTTCACTTTCCTGGCAACGAAAAAGAAGCTGAGAAAATGGCCCATTTTAATCTCGGTCAATACGATTCGGACATCGAGAGTCCCAAAGGCAGTGATTCCTTAAAGGGAAAGGTGATTTCTAAACTTACGCGTGCCTTAAAAAAGTAAATCGCCCTCGGTATAAGGTAAGTCAAACCACTCGCCAATAGGCTTATTGGTTAAATTACCTTTATAGAGATACAGTCCCTGACGAACATTTTTATTAAGATATAAGAGTTCATCGATGCCCCCTTTTTCGGCAATATTTAAAAGTACAGGTGCCAAAATATTAGAAATCGAAAAGGAAGCAGTGCGGCTTACGCGAGATGCGATATTAGGAACACAGTAGTGAATTACATCATACTTGCGAAATACGGGCTGATCGTGGCTGGTTAGTTCGGAGCTTTCTACACAACCACCCTGATCGATACTAACATCTACAATTACACTGCCTGCTTTCATATTGCGCACCATCTCATCGGTTACTACGCAAGGGGTGCGACCGCTATCTGAGCGAATTGCGCCAATAGCAACATCGCAACGCATTAGGGCCTTTTCCAAAATTTTAGGCTGAATAACACAGGTGTAAATAGGCATGTTATTGAGCATACTTTGCAGGCGACGTAATTTGGTTAATGATTTATCAAAAACCTTAACGCTAGCCCCTAAACCCAAAGCCGTTCTAGCGGCAAAAGTACCTACGGTACCCGCGCCAATAATTACCACTTCCGTGGGAGGAACGCCCGAAACGCCACCCAACATATAACCTTTACCATCGTTAGCATTGCTAAGATATTCGGCGGCAACTAGAATAGAAGTACTCCCCGCAATTTCACTCATGCTACGAACGATAGGGATAGTGCCTTCATCGTCTTGCATGTTTTCGAAGCTCAGGGCCGTTACCCCTTTTTTCATTATTTTCTGAAAGTATTCCTTCTTTTGCGTTTTAAGCTGTAAAGCTGAAATTAGCGTTTGATTCTGCTTCATTAAATCGATCTCTGCTAAGGAAGGCGGCTCGATTTTTAAAATCATATCTGCCTCAAAGGCTTCTTTGTGCGAGAATACAATTTTCGCTCCCGCTTCTGAGTAATCGCTATCGCTGTAATGCGCACTTTCTCCCGCGCCTGTTTCAACAATTAATTCATGTCCGTTATCTACCAAAAGCTGCACGGCATCGGGCGTTAAAGCCACCCTTTTTTCTTGTAAGCAGGTTTCTTTAGGAATAGCAATTTGCAATTGCTGTTTTGATCTTTGAACCTCTAAAACCTCTTCTTGAGGCATGAGTTCGGCCGATGAAAAACTTAAAAACTCAGGCTTAGACATGCTGATTTCTTATTTGAATGATTCTTTCAGAATCGGGACCAAGGCTAATGCTAAGCTCGGACCATTCTGATGGCAGTAAATTACGAATTTTATCGGGCCACTCAATCCAACAGCGCGAACCTGAAAAGAAATATTCTTCCAAACCCGCCTGATAGGCCTCTTCTTCATCTTTCAAGCGGTAACAATCGAAATGATAAATCGTCTGCGATTGCGCATCTTCATACTCATTAACCAACGAAAAGGTAGGGCTAGACAATTCATTAGGATCAACGCCAAGGTGCTTGCAAATGGCACTCACCAGAGTAGTTTTACCTGCTCCCATCGAACCATTTATCAAAACAACTGGGTAATCAATTGCCTCTAAAATTTTGGGGACCGCTTCTGCCAAAGCGCCCATATCATTTGCTTTCAAACAAATTTCCATGCTGCAAAAGTACACAAAGGCAATGGCTCAAAAAGCCAATTTACCCTCAGAACATACGATTGACATAAAATTAAACCTCAGACCCCTTGTAAATTATGGGATTCGAACCTAAGCCGCAAATCAATAGCTGGCTATTGCGAGAAATTTGGGTAAAGAAAGCCGCTTCTTAATTTCAGTTCAATGTAAAACTAAGACCGCGGCTTTAGGCTAATAAAAGGGATAATCATCTCTTCCAAAGAAACGCCGCCATGCTGATAGGTATTGCGATAGTATTTTACGTAGTGATTGTAATTATTAGGGTAAGCGAAAAACAAGCTCTCCTTAGCAAAGAGGTATTCGCTATTAATATTCTGCTTTGGCAAATAGATATCTTCGGGGTTTTTAACCGAATAAACATCTCTATTTTGGTAAGACATTCCTCTCCCGCTTTTATAGCGTAAATTGGTGTTTAAGCTTTTGTCGCCCACCACTTTCGTGGGATCCACAACATTTATGGTTCCGTGATCGGTACTTAAAATTACTGGAATCTTTTTCTCCGCCAACTGACGAAGCATATCTAAAAGCGGCGAGTTTTTAAACCAACTTAACGTAAGAGAGCGATAAGCCTTATCGTTGTCGGCCAGCTCGCGAATTACCTTCATATCGGTTTTTGCATGGGAAAGCATATCCACAAAATTGTACACGATAACATTTACATCGTTATGCATTAAGTTGGATAGATTTTCGCTGAGCTTTTTCCCGTAATTATGATTGGTTACCTTTTCGTAGCCCACACTTAAATCGCCCAAGCCTAAGCGTTTGAGTTGATCTTTAAAGAATACATCTTCAAAATTATTCTTGCCTTCATCATCCTCATTATCCTCCACCCATTTATCGGGAAAACGCTTCTTTATTTCGGAAGGCATTAAGCCGGCAAAAAGTGCATTTCTTGCAAACTGGGTGGCTGTGGGAAGAATACTCCAATAAATACGCTCGTCTTCTACTTTAAAGTATTTCTCAATTTCGGGTTGAATCACCTTCCATTGGTCATAACGCAGGTTATCAATTACCACAAAAAATTGACTTTGCTCTTTAGAAAGCTTGGGCTTCACCCATTCCTTCACCAAAGTATGGCTCATTATTGGGCTGTCCTCTTTCGTTTGAAAGAAGTCTTCGTAATTGCGTTCAATAAAACGGAAAAACTGTGCATTTGCCTCCTTCTTTTGTGAAAGAAGAATCTCATTAAGACTCTCATCAGCCAGCTTATCTAGCTCCAGCTCCCAATAAACCAGGCGTTTATATAAAGATTCCCATCCTTCATAATCGCGTACCATGGCTAGATCCATGCCGATTTGCCTAAACTCTTGCTGATAGTTGCTGGTTGTTTTTTCAGAAACCAAGCGACGATTATCGAGATGCTTTTTAAGCGTAAGCAAGATTTGATTGGGATTAACCGGTTTTATGAGGTAGTCGGAAATTTGCGAGCCAATGGCATCTTCCATAATACTCTCCTCCTCACTTTTCGTGATCATCACCACGGGCAAGGTGTTTTGCATTTCTTTGATGCGCTGTAAGGTTTCTAGGCCGTCCATGCCTGGCATATTTTCATCGAGAAAAACCATATTGTAAGACTTTTCAGCTACCATTTCTAAGGCCTCTTCGCCATTATTAATGGTATCTACAGAATAACCTTTCGCTTGAAGAAATAATATATGAGGTTTTAAAAGGTCAATTTCGTCATCAACCCATAAAATTTGAATATTGTCCATACTTTCGTTTTCGGAATTATTTAGGCACGTCCACAATTATACTACAAAAGAAGTGAGCCACACCAATAAGCTAAAGATATTAAACGACCCAATTTATGGCTTCATTACAATACCGAGCGAATTTATTTTCGATATATTAGAACACCCTCATTTTCAGCGCTTGCGCAGAATCTCACAATTGGGATTAACCTATTTAGTTTATCCGGGAGCTTATCATACGCGCTTTCATCACGCTTTGGGTGCTTTGCATTTAATGCAAGAAGCCGTTTCCATCTTAAAACGCAAGGGCACCGAAATTAACCCCGAAGAAGAAGAAGCAGTCTATCTCGCGATATTATTACACGATATAGGCCACGGTCCTTTTTCCCATGCTCTCGAAAATTCAATAATTCCCAATATTAGTCACGAAGACTTATCCTTGGAGTTTATGCGCAGCCTTAATGAAGAGTTTAATGGCAAATTAACTCTGGCTATTGAAATCTTTCAGAATAAATACCATCGCAAGTTTTTACACCAATTAATTAGCAGTCAGCTCGATATGGATCGCTTAGATTATTTGCGACGCGATTGTTTTTACACGGGAGTAAGCGAAGGCAAAGTAAACTCCGAGCGATTAATTTCCATGCTCAATGTGGCCGATGACCAAATTGTAGTCGATGCCAAAGGAATTTACAGCGTAGAAAAATTTATTGTCGCCCGTCGCTTAATGTACTGGCAGGTATATCTCCATAAAACTGTTTTAGGCGCCGAATACCTGTTAATACAAATCCTTAAAAGAGCAAGAATGATTTACCGTGAAGGCATGGTAACACCTTCCGTTTTAAAACCCTTTTTAAGTGGGCAAATTCCTAGCAATAAAATTGAATTAGTTAAACTTTATGCCGGTTTAGACGACTACGATATTATGGCCGCTATTAAAGAATGGCGTTACCATGCAGATCCCGCTTTAAGCGCATTATGCCAAAGACTTTTAGACCGAAAACTCTTAGGTGTGCAAATGGCAAAAGAACCGTGGAGTGAAACACAGCTGGAAGAACTGCGACAAAAAGCGATTCTTGAACACCGTTATAGTAAGGAAGAAGCGGAGTTTTTAATCTTTCAACAGAAGATTACAAACAATGCTTACAACCCTATTAAAGATCGAATTCAATTGCTTTATAAGGACGGAAGCCTTGTAGATATTGCCGCTGCGGCCGACCAACTCAACATTTCCGCCCTTACGCAAACGGTAGTAAAATATTTTTTATTCGCACCCAAGGCTATATTAAAGGCTTAACAAGCATTATTTGTACTTTTGACCCAATGGAATTTAGCGCGCAACAAATTGCCGATATGCTCGGCGGAACGGTAGATGGCAACCCCGATGTTACCGTTTCCAATCTTTCTAAAATTGAAGAAGGCAAAGCAGGTACCTTGAGCTTTCTCGCCAACCTACAATATCAAAAGTACATCTACCAAACCGAGGCCTCTATTGTAATTGTAGGCAACGACTTTAAGACCGAAAAACCAATTGCTGCGAGTTTGGTGCGAGTGGAAGAGCCTTATATGGCTTTCGCCAAATTGCTGGAGGCCTATAATAGTTTACAACATCAAAAAACGGGTATTCATCCCCGATCGATAGTTTCAGAAAAGGCTAGCCTTGGAGAGGATGTTTACATTGCCGCGGGCGTGGTTATTGGCGATGGCGTTACCATTGGCAATAACACCAAAATTTATGCGAATACGGTTATTGGCGACAACTGCAATATTGGCAATAATTGCCTGCTGTTTAGTGGCGTAAACATCTATGCAAATAGCCAAATAGGTAATGAAGTTAGTTTGCACAGTGGCGTAATTATCGGCGCAGATGGCTTTGGATTTGCCCCCAAAGGATCGGGTTACGATAAAGTGGCCCAGATTGGTAATGTGATAATAGAAGATGGGGTAGAAATTGGCGCAAATACCACCATTGATCGCGCTACTTTAGGTTCTACTATTATTCGCAGAGGGGTGAAATTAGACAACCTCATTCAAATAGCCCACAATGTAGAAATCGGCGAGAACACTGTTATTGCTTCGCAAAGTGGCGTAGCAGGATCGAGCAAGATTGGAAAAAACTGTATGATTGGCGGCCAAGTTGGAATTTCAGGTCATTTAAAAATTGGTGACGGCGTAAAAATCGCAGCGCAAAGTGGCATCGCTAAAGATGTAGAAGACAATAGTATAATACAGGGTAGCCCCGCATTTAAAGTTTCTGATTACCAGAAGTCTTATGTTTATTTCCGTAAGTTGCCGAGCATTATTCGCGACTTAGAAAAAAAGTTAAAAAATTAAATGAATAGCTATCAACATAGCATTGCCTCTGAGGCTTCCATTGCAGGCTTCGGCTTGCACACAGGAGCAGAAGTAAGTTTAGTATTTAAAGCCGCCGAGGTAGATTTCGGCATTGCTTTTAAGAGAGTAGACATTGAAAATCAACCGATTATTCCAGCACATGCGCGCTTTGTAACGCATACCGAAAGAGGGACTACTCTAGAAAATGGCAAGGCCAGTGTGAGTACGGTAGAGCATGTTCTTGCGGCCCTTACCGGCTTATCGATCGACAACTGCCTTATTGAGGTTAATGGTCCAGAAATGCCCATAATGGACGGAAGTTCACTTCCTTTCGTAGAGGTTTTAGAAAAAGCTGGCATAAAAGCCCAAGACAAAGAACGTTCGTTTTTTGTGGTTAAAGAGCCCATTCGTTTTTATGATGAGAAAGAAGGCGTAGAAATAATCGCTTTGCCCGCTGAAAATTACGAAGTATCCGTAATTGTAGATTACGGAACCAAAGTTTTAGGCAGTCAATCCGCGCACTTAAAAGATCTCAGTGATTTCAAAGTTGAGATAGCGCGCTGCCGCACCTTTAGTTTCTTACATGAATTAGAATATTTATTAGATAATGGCTTAATAAAAGGGGGAGACCTTAATAATGCTATTGTTTATGTAGACCAAGAAGTGTCGGATGAAAAACTCCAAAAGCTTAAGAAGGCCTTCAATAAAGAAAGTGTTTCCGTTAAGCCCAATGGTATTCTAGATAATTTAGATTTACACTACCCTAACGAAGCGGCTCGTCATAAATTACTCGATGTAATCGGTGATTTAAGTCTTGCTGGAAAACCCATAAAAGGTAGAATTATAGCCACCCGTCCTGGCCACAAAGCCAATACAAACTTTGCCAAATTATTAGCCCAAAAAATAAAAGACGATATGCGACGCAGCGATGTACCGGAGTACGACCCTAATCAAACGCCAGTTTATAACGTTACCCAAATCATGAACATCCTTCCTCATCGTCCGCCATTCTTATTGGTTGACAAAGTGATGGAAATTAGCAAAGAGCATGTGGTAGCCGTTAAAAGCGTTACTATGAATGAGCCCTTTTTTACGGGTCACTTTCCTGGTGCGCCTGTTATGCCCGGTGTATTGCAAGTAGAAGCTATGGCGCAAGCTGGTGGAATCTTAGCGCTAAGCACGGTGCCTGATCCCGAAAACTACCTGACCTTCTTTTTGAAAATTGACAATGTTCGTTTCAAAAAACAAGTAGTTCCCGGCGACACCCTGATCTTTCGCTTGGTAATGGACGAACCTATTCGCCGTGGAATTGTAAAGATGACAGGAAAAGCTTACGTAGGAGATAGTCTTGTATGCGAAGCTTTAATGATGGCACAGATAGTAAAAGAAAAGTAAGATGAATCAACCCCTAGCATACGTTCACCCGAGCGCGAAAATTGCACCCACCGTGGTGATCGAACCTTTTACCACGATTCACAAAAATGTGGTAATTGAAGAGGGTAGTTGGATTGGTTCCAATGTTACCATTATGGAAGGTGCGCGCATTGGCAAAAACTGCCGTATTTTCCCGGGCGCAGTTATTTCGGCTATACCTCAAGATTTAAAATTTGAGGGCGAAGACAGCACCGTTGTTATCGGTAACAATGTTACCATTCGCGAATTTGTAACCATTAACCGCGGCACCAAAGCCTTAGGTAAAACCGTAATTGGCGCCAATACCCTAATTATGGCTACCGCTCACGTAGCGCATGATTGCGTGATTGGAGAAAGCTGCATTATTGTAAATGGTGTTTTACTAGCAGGCCACGCAGAAATTGGCGATTGGGCCATTATCGGCGGCCTTTCAGCGGTACAACAGTTTACCAAAATCGGTACCCATGCTTTTGTAGGAGGCGGATCTTTGGTGCGTAAAGACGTTCCTCCTTTTGTTAAGGCAGCGAAAGAACCGATTTCATATGCAGGCATCAACTCAATTGGCTTGCGCCGAAGAGGATATACCAACGAGAGAATAAATTCCATTCAAAATATTTACCGTATTCTTTTTCAGAAGAATTACAACGTAAGCCAAGCTTTAGAAATAATTGAAACCGACTTTGAGGCCACCCAAGAAAGAGATGAGATTCTCACCTTTATTCGCAACTCTCAGACGGGAATTTTGAAAGGTTTTCGTCTGGAATAATGCGGGTAGAATTTAAGGATGCACAAAGAAGCTTTGGCCCTCAAATAGTATTCGATAAACTAAATTATAGTTTTGAAGAAGGCTCTAAAACCGCCGTTCTTGGCGGTAACGGTAGCGGAAAATCTACTTTACTAAAATGCCTCTATGGCGCATTAAGCCTTAGTAATGGTGTGGTAATTTACCAAGCCGCTTCAAAAGAATTTAAGGCCCAAGAAGCGGTTAACAAAATTAGTTTCTCTGGTCCCTACTTCGAGTTAATTGAAGAATTGGAAGCCTTAGAATTTTTAGAAACGTATCAACGCTTTCGCAGATTGCTAATTAGTCCGAAAGAAATTCTTAATCGGGCCTATCTAGAGAAATCTTCCCGCAAAAAGATTAAGCAATTTAGCTCTGGTATGAAGCAAAGACTGCGCCTGTCATTAGCACTTTTCAGCGCAAGCGATTTGGTGATTTTAGATGAGCCTACAGCCAATTTAGATCCTCAAGGAATAGAATGGTACCAAGATATTCTTCGCAACGAATTGGGTGAACGCAGTCTAGTGGTCGGCTCTAATTTTAGCGAAGATGAAATTTTTCTTTGCCAGCATAAGCTTAAGATTAGCAATTTCAGCCAAGGCCAATTAAAGAATAGCCCAAGTTAGCATCCTTATAATTTTGTAAAAAATTGCTCAAGGCAGATGCGCAAAATTCTGTTTCGCTTTAGCAGTTCAAAAGCTTACTTTTGCCTCAGAACATAATAAAGCTATGGCAGATACTTCAGATATCCGTAATGGATTATGCATTACTTTTAATAATGCTCCTCATCAAATTATTGAATTCTTACACGTAAAGCCAGGGAAAGGTCCTGCTTTCGTAAGAACCAAATTACGCAACCTTGATACGGGTAGAATGATTGATAATACTTTCCCCTCAGGAAACAAATTAGAAGTTATTCGTATTGAAAACAGAAACTACCAGTTTTTATACCAAGATCCTTCTGGTTGGCATTTTATGAACATGGATGATTTCAACCAAATCACCATTGCTAAGGAACTTATTAATGCGCCCCAATTCTTATTGGAAGCAATGGAGTGCCAAGTACTTTTCCATGCGGACGAAGACCGTCCACTGGTATGCGAACTACCCCAAAAAGTAGCGCTAACCATCACCTATACCGAACCAGGAATTAAAGGTGATACCGCAACGAACACCCTTAAACCTGCGACTGTAGAAACAGGCGCCGAAATACGCGTTCCTTTATTTATTGCTGAGGGTGAAAAAGTAGTGATTGAGACCGCTACAGGAGCATATAAAGAGCGCTACAAAGAGTAAATGGATTTTCCACAGGCACATACTTTAGCCGAATTAGCAGAGCTTTTAAACTGCGCATACGATGGCCCTGCTGACCATAAGGTTTGGGGTTGGAACGAAATTCATCGGGTAAGGCTGGGAGATTTAGTATTTGTTGATCATCCTAAATATTACGACAAAGCCTTACAGTCTGATGCAACAACAATTTTAATTAATAAAAAGGTGGCGGTTCCGGCCGGTAAAGGGATTTTAATTAGTGATGACCCTTTTCGGGATTTCAATAAACTAACGAACCATTATTTCCCCTTCAAGGCGAGTGAACGCGCCATACACCCCAGTGCTAAAATTGGGGAAGGCACCATAATTCAGCCGGGTGGTTTTATTGGCGAAAATGTTGAAATTGGCGATAACTGTATAATCCATGCTAATGTTACGATTTACGATCGCTGTAAAATTGGTAATAATGTCGTTATCCACGCTAATAGTGTTCTAGGAGCCGATGCCTTCTATTATAAAAACCGTTCAAGTGGCTTTGACAAGCTTTTAAGCGGTGGTATTGTAGTATTAGAAGATCGTGTAAATATTGGTGCTTCTTGCACCATTGATCGCGGTGTTAGTGCCGATACGCGCATAGGCGCTGGCACTATTATCGACAATTCGGTTCACATAGGTCACGACACCTTAATTGGCAAAGATTGCTTATTTGCTGCCCAAGTGGGTATTGCGGGTTGTGTGGTAATTGAGGATAAAGTAACCCTCTGGGGACAAGTTGGTGTTAACTCCAATGTAAGAATCGGAACTAAGGCTGTAGTTTTAGGACAATCAGGCGTTTCTAAATCATTGGATCCCGATAAGACTTATTTTGGCTATCCTGCCGAAGAAGCTCGGAAAAAATACCGTGAGATGGCCTCGGTGCGCATCTTGCCCAAAATTATTGAGCAAATAACTATTACGGAATAAAACGCCAAGCATAAATCAAAAAGCATAAAAAAAGGGGAGTCTCACGACTCCCCTTTTATTTTTTAAGAATTTTCCCTAGTGGAAAGGACAAACATAATCCGTAGCCTTTTGGCTTACAATGATTGCTGTAATGTCATTATCAATAGTACAAGTACGTGCTACCTCATCATAGCTAATACCATCGATATTATCTTTAATAGATACTAAAAATGGCGGTAAATCTGGAACCGTCATATCTGCACTCACATTGGCGGTATTCAATAATTGCTCGTTTTGAGAAATTACATAAGTAATACCCATATCCACCGAACGCATACCTTCACCAATAAATACCTGCTGACGAATACGGTAAATCGCATCCAATAAAGCATCGCCGCTTAGGCCAGCTAAATCGGCCGCAGTATAGGAAGTTCCCGAAACGCTAGGAATGGTAACTGCACCACCACCGCGATAAAGAACTAAACCCGCTATACCATCAACGGTAATATCAGTACTATCAGGACGTGAACCTGGCTCACGCTCGGTACGATCTTCTGCTCCATCATCAACAGTAATAGTGGGACGAGTAGCCACCAAACCAATTAAATCGGTAAGGGTATTAATGGCATCACCATCGCTACCTTGAGACTGCTGAGCTTCTGCTTTGATCAAATGCGCTTCCTCAATCTTTAATAAAGGAATTTTAGAATCTTCGTTTCCTGAGACTACTACAAACTTAGGGTCTAAGAAGTCTAAGCTTGGTAGAGGCTGTAAATCGTCGAAACTACCACGATCATACAAAGCATCCTGTAAAGAGTTTACCGTGTAATTATTGCTATTACTGTTTCCTCTAGAGTTTTGAGGATCGAAAGTAATGTAGCGAACGAAGCCCGCACCTGCATCGGCAGTGATGGCTGCATCAGCAGCACTAATTGCCGCAACTGCATCACCTTTAAGATACTGCGCTCTAGCGATACCTATTAAAGCACCCACATTGGCATTGGCATCATTACTTTCGGTAAAGTATTGGATGGCCGCATCTAAATGCACCTCACGACTTAGAACCGCACCGCCTGCTGAACCTGGTAACTCTTGGTAGTACATGCCCGCTAATAAATGTGACAAAGCGCGGAAAAATAAAAATTCCGAACGCTGCACATCTGTTGCATTGGCATCATTGGGAAGAATTTCTTCCAAACCAAAAATTGACATCTCGCGTAAGCGTGCAATGTGAAATTGACTATCATCTACATCATCATCCTGATAATCCACATTTAAACCATCTAAAAACTGATTAAAGAAAGTTTGCGTGTTTACGTAGTTATCAGATACAATTTCAGATATGATGAGGTTATTATTAGCAGTAACTGCCAATTGACGTTCCATACCCCAATACCAAGCTTCCGCAGAATTGGGCTGACCAACCAAGGCATCTTCCGATAAATTTGGGTTAACCACATTGGTTGGATCTATTGCTTCGCAGCCTGCAAAAACCAATGCTGAAGCTGCTAAAATTGAGATTTTTGAAATTATCTTTTTCATTTTGCTTCTTATTAAAGGTTAACGCGTAAAGAACCTAGGTAAATTCTTGGAGCAGACTCTGTTCCAAAACCGAAACCACCACCAGCAAATCCACCTTGAGAGCTGATACCTGAACCTGTAACATCTGGATCGAAGCTTGAGCTTACCCAGTTAAAGGCATTTTGAACGGTGAAACCTATTCTTAAATTTTTGATACGACTATCTAAAAGGTTACCAAAGTTATACTCCGCGCCAATGGTGCGAACTTTAACATAATTGGCATCTTCTACCCAGTATCCTGCTAAATCGAAGAATGAAGTAATACCTCCATCTATCACGGCTTGTGGGAAACGATCTTCATCGTTAACACCACCAAAGTAACGTAACACGTCGTCTACGTTTACCCCTTGTCCACCGAATTGGTAATCACCGTTTAAGAATAGAGATAGCTTATTATTCCAAGTATAATCGAGACCGAAAGTACCAAAGGTTGGCGAAAAGGTAGTTCCCAAATAAGCGTTACGATTAACCTCGTAATTACCATTGGCATCTTGAACCACTTGGGCACCGCGTAGGTAACCTAAAGGCTGTCCTGCATTAACAAATGAACCTAGGAAAGTAAAACCACCTACGGCAAATTCTGGAGCACCACCAGTACTTACAACTTCGTTTTTGTTGTAGTTATAAGAAACTCGGCCGTTTAAGCGGTGTTTCTCATTACTAATGATACTAGCACCTAAAGCAATTTCGTAACCCGTGTTTGAAATTTCTCCCACGTTGGTTTCTTGCGCTGCTTGTCCAGATGACGGAGCCTGTGGAGGAGTAAATAAAGCTCCTTCGGTTATAGTGTTATAGTAAGTAAAGCTAAGCGTTAAGCGCTTGAACAATCCTAAATCAACGCCGAACTCAGTAGTTTTAGCAATTTCTGACTGAAGATTTGGGTTACCCGGATTAGCAAAAGCAAAACTTTGTAAACCATTATAAGGATTGGCCGCAAAAGTTAAATCATTGGCAAATGGAGTAGGGAATAAAGTGGCTTCTCCGTAGTTTCCACGGAACTTCATAAGAGTAATGTAATCTTTTGAGATATTATCTCTAAAAAACTTCTCATCCGAAATAACGTAAGAGGCACCCAATTTTAACAATGGAATTAAGCCAATCTCCTCACCGAAAGCGGTGTTACCGTCAAAACGTAAACCAAGGTCTAAGAAAATTTTATCTTTCCAACCAACGTTTTCTGCTACATAAATACCATAAGAAGTTACAGTATTATAGAAATCCTGTACGCTTTGATCTGCCGAGTTGTTAATCGACTCAGAACCATCGGGCACTCCAGTAGCACTAATTGCAGTTTGATAATCATTTGAACGGAACACCTGTCCACCTACGGTAGTTAGGAAGTTGAAATCACCCCAATTCTCTTCGTAGTTCGCATTTAAGTTAGAACTTAATACTAAGAAATTACGCGAGCTTACAGAGATATACCCTTGATCGGTAGTTCCTTCCGCCCAAGCGCCTTTAGAAATCTGTACTGCATTAGTTCCTAATTCTTGCTGTTTAGAGTTACGGCTATCTAAACCAATATCGAATGAGATAATAACTTTATCGTTTACATCGTAAGTAAAGTTATTCGCCACATTAAAACGATTTACTCTTTCCGTAATATTGGTCAAATCTCCTTCTTCCTGCAATTGCTCGGTTAAATCGGTGATTTCTTTTTCACTTAAAGAATCAAGATTTCCGTAGGAGCCGCCCTCTAAGTTACCGAAACGTGCGAAACTAGTATTCGCATTGTAGTCGCGAGTAAACTCTGAATTTGAATAGGCAAGGGAGGCCGAATAGCGCAAGCGATTAGAAACTCTCGCCGCTACCGTAGTACGGAAATTACGACGAACTTGCTCGTTCACTGAATTAAAGCCATCATCTTGGTATAAGGAACCTGAAAAGCTGTAATTAAATTCATCTGTTCCACCCGAAAAACCTAAACGGTAATTCTGAACCATTCCTGGTTGGAAAATAATGTCTGCTGTTTTGTCCCAACGCAAAAAGTCGGCAGTACCCACCATTTGTCCTACTTGAGATTCAAAGAAAACAGAAGCCTTTCCTGCTTTTCCTCTTTTGGTAAAGATTTGTAAAACACCATTTGCCGCATCAGCACCATACAAGGTAGTAGCAGCTCCACCCGGTATATACTCGATACGATCAATATCCTCCATGGGGATATCTGCTACAGCTGAAGACTGCGCACCACCAGTGTTAAGACCTAAGGCAGCGTTTGAGTTAAGGTTATCCACCCTAATTCCATCTACCATAATTACCGGAGTGGTATTGGTATTCGCTGAAACTGGTCCGCGCGACCTAATGATAGACGCCGTACCCGGCTGCCCAGAACTCAGTTTAATTTGAGCGTTGGGTAATTTGGACTGAATGAGCTGATCCAACTGCATGGCAGGAGAATTTTTCAACTCTTTCGAATCGATAGAGGAAACAGTGGTAGAAATTCTTTTTCTACTTACTCCCACACCCTGACCAGTTACAACAACTTCATCTAAGGTTTCTTGAGACTCTTTCATGTAAACATCGACTGTGGCATCTGAGCCTACCCGACGTTCTTGAGTTTCAAAACCGAGTGATGAAATTACTAAAACCGCATCTGAGCCTGATACCGAAATTGAAAAAGCTCCAGCGGCATTGGAAGCTGTACCATTTTTGGTACCCTTCTCAATCACTGAAGCTCCAGGAATCGGTTCTCCTCCGGGGCCTTTAACGGTCCCTTTTACCGCACGAGATTGGGCAAAACCCAACTGTACGCATAGTGCTAACAAGAGTGTTAGCACTGCTTTGGTTGTTCGCATAGCTTTTATTTATTGGTTATCCGGTATCAAAAATGTTAAAAATTTATTAATAAACAAGACTTACTAATTAACATTTTGGTAACAACCAACCGAAAACAGCCTGCACAGAACTTAGTACCCTCTGATTTCTTGACACTTAGGCCCGTAAAACGAATTGAGTTTATTTTTTGCGATACTGATCGAAGTACACAATTAAAGCGGTAAATCCCCAAACGGGCAGGGAAGCTTTATCCATATCTAGGAAATTATTGAGAAAACCATGGGTCCAATAAGTCATAATTCCCATTAAAGATGCTAAAATCAAAACCCTCTCATTCGGGTCGCTAAGTTTGTGATAGGTTTTAATTCCCGTTAAAACGGTATAAAACACCAGCAACAAAACCAGTAATAAACCTAAAACACCCTGCTCGGCCAAAGGACCAATATACTCGCTGTGGGCATTTCCCATATCCCCAGCATTGGTGCTAATTATAGTTTTTTCGTAAGGTTTTTGAAAAGGAGCATACACAAACATATAGGTGCCCGGGCCGTAACCAAATACCGGTCGCTGCTCAAACATACGGAAGGCAGACTTCCAGCGATTAATACGCTCCATATTGGAAGCATCGGTCGAAATATTACTAATGGACTCTACGTGTTCGGTTAAATTATCACTACTGGTGGTATCGTTCTTTTCAAACTTCTTTTGAATATCGCCCCTAAAGTAAAAGAGCACCCCAAAGAAGGCAATTACCATTAAATAGAATATCTCGCGGCGTAAGCGCATCCAAATCATTAAACCAGCTAAACCTGCTGCTACTAAGCTTACCCAGGCAGCGCGGGTATAAGATAGAATTACCCCCAATAACAAAATGGTTAAAATGGTGCCGGCCAAAAACTTCTTGTTCAAATTCCATTTTATGAAAAAAGTAAAGGCAATCGCAATAGGAATATACATGGCCAACACGGCTCCATAGGAAGTGTGTTCTTTAAAAAAGGGAAACATTACCCAAACGGAAGCATCTTTAGTGAAACCCCACTGGGCATGCACCGCGATAGTATAAATAACCACTGCAGAGAGCGGTATTAAATACAACCAGAAAAATAAATACACTCTTTTCGGGTCTTTAAACAACTGTGACATGAAATAAAAGAAGACCGTAATAAACCATAGGCGGGCCAGAAAATTCTTGAAAGACACCAAAGGCATCTCACTGGTAATCGTGGTTACTAGCATCCAAAAAAGACTGGCAATAAGCACCAAGGAAATAGGATGCTTAACAATCTTCAAATCGAAATTCCCCTTATAAATAAGCTTCGCAAAAAAGAGGAGCATTATACCAAAAAGCAAAGGCTCGGTGGGTAAGGTGAAGCCTACATGCAGATCGGGATGGAGATAGAAAATACTTAAAGGCGTACTAAATATTATAAAGTACAAAACCTTATCTAAAGCTAAAAAGACTAAGGCTAAGATTAAAAAGGCAAAAGGCAAAAGCAGCATCCAATAAACCTCACTAATAATAATGAGCACGTTAAGCAAAGCCATAAATAGCCCCGCCCCCATTACCCATCGATTTGCTTTATTAGCCAGGAAGTTATTCAATGCAAAAGAGCTTTTTACTTGCGCGATTTACTAATGGTATCCCAAATTAAAATAGAAACCAAGGTAAAGGTAAAAGCGCCCAACATAGAAAGAGCGACAATTAACCAACGCACTGGATATTTCTTCTTCTCAGCAGCATAAGCATTGTTTACCTTGAAGGTGGCGGGCAAGCTTTCTTCCACATCTACTTTTGCTTGATCGTAAGCGGTTTTCAACTTCACCACTTCCTCTTTCAAATAGGTAAGCTGATCTCTTAAGGAAACATAGGTGCCACCGTACTTGGCGAGAGTATCTAATTTCGCTTCTATGGCGCGAGCCGCCGGGTCATTAACCCCTTTTTCAATTTGCGCAGTGGCTAACTGCTCGCTTAAAACAGCAGATTGCGTCTCGTAATCGTGCACACCTTTATAACGCAACTCTGTAAGTGAATCTTCCAAACCTTTTAGATTGCTCTTGAGCGATTTGTATTCGCGATCAATAATAGCGAGACCTTGTAAGGCGCGCTCTTGCTGAATGCGGTTTTTAACCATATCTAGCTGAACCACAATGTCATTGGCAATTAAGGCTGCTGTATCTGCACTCGCATCTAACACACTTATTTCCACACTCATAAACTCAGTTCGACGAAAGGAAATGTTAGAACTATAGGTTTCATACAACTCCGTTTTAGCATATTTCCCTTTGGGGTCCACATGGTAATGCTCTAGTAAATTGTATTTCTGAATAATGCTGTCGCGAATTTCGTCCGTGTTTAAAATTTGGAGCAACTGCTCTGCTTCTTCTTCTTTACCGAACTCTAAGATATCCTGTCCGCGTGAAGCGAATTTCTGCGGAAGCAGGGCCTTGGATAAACTATTAGTAGTGGAAGGAAAAACCGTTACGGTAGACTCAAACTGAGGTTCTACAAAGGAAGGGCCACTAAAAATGGCAGCCA
>Ga0075467_10000285_pt1 | contig 38466 bp, 34 predicted proteins | sample DEB08_DNA_9_FD_75067 | JGI IMG/M metagenome (GOLD analysis project Ga0075467, IMG submission 75067) | Aqueous microbial communities from the Delaware River and Bay under freshwater to marine salinity gradient to study organic matter... | ecosystem: Environmental > Aquatic > Marine > Coastal ... | reverse complement strand
TCAATGCCAACGACTATATCGACCTTTAGATTGATAAAATGCTGATACAGTTGTCTTCGCAGCCTAATAAGATCAGGTAGCCGTTTGAGAGGTTCTATTAAACCCATCACCGAAAGACGCTCCATCGCAGCAATCGACACAAAGCCTTTCTCAATCATGGCCTGACCACCCAAGCCAGTAAACCTCGTGCTGGGCTCCAGCGCTTGGATTGCATCGATCAATCCAGCGCCCAACGCGTCACCCGACTTTTCGCCAGCAACAATACCAATGGTCAAAGGGGTGTTAGTTGAAGTCAATGAATGCGCCGGTTATATAATTGTTGAACAGAGGGCCGTCAACGCGCCGTAAATTGCGTGCTTAATAATGTATTAACACAGTCACAATAGTCGCCTAAAAAGACTCTACGGTGAGGGCGCCCGCTTCATTAATCTCGGATAATTCCGCGCTTAGAACCCTCAATAGAGTCAACTAGGCCTTGAACGACATCGTTATCAGCGGCAATGGCGTGCAACTCAACTAGCGCGTCTTTTAACATTAGTTTTTTTCGATACAAAATCTTATAGGCTTGCTGAAGCTGCCGGATATCCTCTGGCGCAACCCCACGGCGTTTTAAACCCTCAACATTGATCATTCGCGGCGTTGCCGGGTGCCCCTCGGCAATAATGTACGCAGGAACGTCCTGAGTCACTTTACTCATGCCCCCAATAAAACAATGCATGCCCAATTGGCAATACTGGTGTATGCCGGCATAACCACCCACAATAACCCAGTCATCAACAATGACATGGCCAGCCAGCACGGCGTTATTAACAAAGATACAATGGTCACCGACAACGCAGTCGTGCCCTATATGGGTATAAGCCATCAGCAAATTATTGTTGCCTATCAATGTATCGCCGCGATCTTGTACCGTACCACGGTGCAGTGTGACACCCTCGCGAATAATATTATTGTCGCCAATGGTTAAGGTTGTGGCCTCACCTGCATACTTTACGTCGGGCGTTGCCTCTCCTACTGTTGCGAACTGAAAAATCTGGCAGTTACGACCAATCGTTGTTGGGCCCTTAAGCACAGCATGCGAGGCGATGACTGTGCCCGCACCGATCTTTACATCAGCACCAATAACCGTAAAAGGACCAACACAGACATCCTCTGCAAGCTCAGCCGCAGGATCAATAATAGCCGACGGATGAATCATCTTAGAGCTTCCGGTCGGCACAGAGAATCTCACCACTGGCCGCTAACTGCCCATCAACCTCAGCCCGACAACTAAACTTCCAGATTCCACGCTTTTCAGCGAGTATCTCGGCATGTAAGTGCAGCTGATCACCTGGCACCACCGGGCGCTTAAAACGCATTTTATCGGCACCAACAAACAAATAAATCGATCCATCTGCCGGTTTTTTATCGACGGTTTTAAACCCCAGAATACCTGCAGCTTGCGCCAGTGCTTCAATAATTAATACACCAGGCATGATAGGTAACTCGGGGAAATGCCCGGTAAAAAATGGCTCATTCACTGAAACATTCTTTAACGCCGTAATACGTTTACCCAGCTCAAGCTCGACCACTCGATCGACCAGCAAAAAGGGGTAACGATGCGGCAAATATTCTCGTATTTCTTTAATATCCATCAAAAAGCCTGTAGGTTATTGTTTATCATTTTATCTGACAGAAGACGAAAGCTTGCTCGCCCAATTTACGTTGAATTACTATTATCCAAGCCGGTTTTATTTTCTAGCTGCTGCTCGAGCGCTTTAACCCTTTTGTTCAGTTGTTCAAGTTGAGTAAAACGCACCGCGCTTTTACGCCAAGTTGCAGCCTCTTGCATACCCGTTCCAGAGGCATAAACGCCCGCTTTGTTCACCGAACGATTGATGAGCGTCATGCCGAGCACGGTTGTTCCATCGGCAATCGTTAAATGGCCCGCAATGCCAGCCCCGCCGCCAATGCTGCATTCACGCCCAATCGTTGCGCTACCAGCAATGCCCACACAACCGGCAATAGCCGTACCACGGCCAATTTTAACATTGTGTGCAACCTGCACTTGGTTATCAATAATGACGTCATCTTCAATAATCGTATTGTCCAAAGCACCGCGATCAATGGATGTGTTTGCACCAATTTCAACGCGATTACCAATGACTACGCTACCCAACTGCGCGATACGTTGCCAACGAACACCGCCATCGCTAGCATCACGAAATGGCGCATAACCAAAACCCTCAGAACCAACCACTGTACCTGCTTGGATACGCACTTGATTCCCCAAGGTCACTCCATGGGCCAGCGTTACATGGGCACCGATAAAAACCTCGTCGCCCAGCGTAGATCCCGACTCAATAACGGCGTTAGCTAAAATTTCTGCATTGCAGCCAATAACCACGTGATCATGAATAACCACGCCGGCAGCAATCTTTGCGCCTTCACCAATCACCACATGCTCACCGATGCAAGCCGAAGGATGAACCCCCTCAGCTGGACTGGGGCGCTGCTCAAATAACTGCGTAAGCTCAGCATAGGCGCGGTAAGGCTCGCTATGCACCAAGCAATGCACAGGAACATCAGCGCTAACAGCCTCGCTGGCTATTACCGCCAGCGCCTTCGTATCAGCAAGCTGCGCGCGATAGCGGGGGTTAGCCAAAAACGCTATCTGGCTATTATTGGCACCCATCAACGTTGCGACACCACTAGCCTCTTTATTGCCAAGCTCATCACCACCCACACAGCGAAGCTCCGCGCCCAAATGCGCAGCGATGCTTTTTAGTGAGTAGTTAGCTGTCATTAAAGTCATGCTGTAATAGTAAAAACCCTATAGATTAGTTCGCCCGACTACTTAATCGCATTAAGTCGCTCGGTCACTTGATCTGAAATATCATAGGAGGCATCTGCATGCATCACCGCTCTCGCATCACTGCGCAAAAGCAAGCCTATGTTCTGTTCTTTAATCAAGCCTTCCAACACTTTTTGCGTATCGGCCGCACGAGCCTCATAGGTTTTTTCAATAAATTCTTTTTGCGTTTGCTGAAGCTTGGACGCTACATACTTTAGATCTTGCTGCTTATCCAGAATGCTTCGCTCTTCAGCGTCACGCTTTTCGGCGCTCATCACGGCGCGATCCTTTTGATAGGCCGCCACCATATCCTGATAAGCTTTTTCTAAATCTTCAAGCTCTTTCATATTGGTTTTAAAATCAGCCTGATTTTTTAAATCTTCGAGACTTTTTTGCGCCTGCTCGGTTTGCAATACTGCGCGCTGAATATCTACAACCGCAACCTTTGAAACCGGCTCAGCAGCCAAAGCCGCCGAAGGCAGCAAAACGACTAGTAGGCTAGTTAATGCGTAATTCATAATGGTTTTTTTCATCACTTCATTTCTCCATGGTGCTGTTGATAATTAAAATGCTCCGCCCAGGGTAAACTGGAAGAATTCTGTTTTGTCATCGGGCTGCTCTTCTAATGGGAAGCCAAAACTAAATGACAGCGGCCCAAAACCTGACAACCAAGTTAGTGAAAGCCCCGCTGAAGAGCGCAGTTGAGACCATTCAAAATTAGAACAGTTGAGCTGAGTAGATCGACAAGAATCGTTAAATACATTACCGATATCATAAAATGCTACCGTGCGTACCGCACGGCTACCTTTAGCAAACGGTGTAGGTAAAATAAGCTCAACACTGCCCTCGGCTAAGATGTTTCCGCCAAAGGGATCGGGATCGAGATCAACAGGCGAACTCAACAAGTCGCCATTATCATCTGCAAGATAAGTCCTTAGCCCGTCGGTTGGCGAAACTAACACCTGCCCAGTATTGTAAACGCGCGCCGGAGTACTCTTAGGGCCAAGGGTATTACTTTCAAATCCGCGCACCGAACCAATACCGCCGGTAAAATAGTTCTCAAAAAATGGCAGCTCATCAACACCGCCGTAACCTCTTCCGTAACCCAGCTCACCGCGAACGCGAAGCGTAAAATGACGATTGAGCGGTTTATAATATTGGCCATTGTAAGACAATTTGAAATAATCGATTTCACTGCCTGGCACGGTGGCCTCAAGCTGCACTGAATTGGCATGCCCCGCCGTTGGAAAAATACCCCGGTTCAATGTAGATTCACGCCAACTACTGCTCAGCGTTACCACGCCAAAGTCGTCGCCATTGATATCGACGAAACCCGGCTCTGACAACAAAAATTCCTCTTGATTAGTCAGCACAAGCTCAGGGGACACGCCGGGCGTATAGATTTGCGATGTGTCAATTGCTGTTGACACTTTGTAAGCAATACCGGGCTCTAACGATAGCTCCGCCAGAGGCGACGCTTTAATTTCCTGTACAGCGGCGAAACCCGTTTCGATTGCAGTAGACGTGTACCCAATACTGAAACGAATCGACTGGGTTTCACTTAACGGATAACCGAAAATCACCGACCCGCCCCAGCTATTAGTACTAAAGCTGGTGACATTTATCGCATCAAAATCGGTTTCGCGTGCAAATACCGTAAAACCTCGACTGACACCCTCAGGTGTGTAATACGGATTGACATAAGAGAGACTATAACTTGTTCGATAGCTACTCCGATTGGCTTGCACATTGACCTGCCTGCCAGTACCCATAAAATTGTTTTGCTGGAAATCAGCGCCAAAAATAACGCCTACGTCTTGGGAATAACCAAGCGAGGCCGAAACGCTGCCAAACGATTGCTCATCAACAACAAACTTTGCGTCAATTAGATCGTCACTGCCGGCAACTTCTGGGGTCTCTACTTTTACGTTATCAAAGAACCCGAGGCGCTCCAAACGCACGCGCGAGCGCTCGATGAGGTCGGTCGACGCTATAGCACCTTCAAGCTGGCGCATCTCTCGACGCAACACGTAGTCGGCCGTTTTGCTATTACCGGAAAACTCAACTCGCCGGACGTAGGTACGCTTACCCGGCTCGACCAAAAAAGTAATATCGACCGTTTTTTCGTCTTCATTCACTTCAGGGATGCTTTTTATTTCGGCAAATGCGTAACCCTGATTACCCATCACGCGTTTCATCAAATCTTCGGTGGCGGTCACAAGACCCTGCGAAAAAACTTGGCCATCACGCACTAAATAGGCGCGCTCAAGCAATGCTGCCTGCTCTTTAACCTCACCGGCTAAGTCGATATTGGCCACGGTATAGCGCTCGCCTTCATCGACCGTAATACTGATGTAAACAGAGTCTTTACTGGGCCCCACTGAAACATTGGCTGATGCTATGCGAAATTGTATATATCCACGGTCGCGGTAATAGTCTTCAATATTTTCCAAGTCACCCGATAGTTTTTCGCGTGCATACTTATTTTTACTGCCCAGCTTGGTAAAAAAACCGCGGTCCTTGAGCTCCATCAATTCTAAGAGCTGTTCGTCGCTGTAGTGCTTGTTGCCGACAATATTAATTTTTTTAATTTTTGCCGGCTTACCTTCGTCAATCACAATATCCACCGCAACGCGATTACGAGGCTCCGCTATCACATCGGTGGTCACCTGGGCATCGTAACGACCCTGGGCCCCGTACTGCCGTGCTAACTCTTTGCGCATCCCCTCAAGCGTTGCACGCTGAAAGACTCGGCCCTCGGCCATGCCTTGATTACGCAAACCATCAAGCAATGATTCTGTTTGAATAGCCTTGTTACCCTCAATGCTAATGGCACTAATCGATGGCCGCTCTTCAACTAAGACGACTAGCACGCCCTGATCAATACCTAACTCTACATTTTGGAAGTTGCCCGTACCAAACACAGCACGCACAGTATTAGCCACAGCCGACTCAGTAAGACTGTCACCCACATCAAGCGGAAGCACGGCAAACACACTCTCGGCGGCCACACGCTGCAGGCCTTCGATGCGAATATCCTTAATCACATCGTCAGATTGAGCCGCAGCAGGCGTCACCACACACAAAGCCAGTAACATCCCGGCGATGTTAGCGGTTAGCCGGATACCGCGCTTGGTAGGCGAGCGCAAGCAATAGCTAGACAAGCGGCTAAATAGGTTACAGATGTGTGTATCAAACAAAATGATTGGCGCCTATAAACGAGTGAAATCATTATACAGCGCCAGCGCCATAATCGAGAGTATTAGCATTAGACCAACTTGCTGTACAAATTGCATTACGCGCTCGGGCAAGGGCTTACCGGTTACCGCTTCGGCACCCAGCATGACTAACTGACCACCGTCTAGCACCGGAATAGGTAATAAATTGATGACCCCTAAGCTGATACTGATTAAAGCCAAAAACTGCAAATAAGGTGTTAAGCCGGAGGCCGCGGAGGCGCTAGCAATTTTAGCGATGGTGACGGGGCCGCTGAGATTATCGGTGGAGATAAGCCCAGCCAACATTTTTTTGATTGAATTCAACGTAAAGGCAATCATGCTCACAGTTTCTTTACTTGCAACCCACAAGCCTTCTACAATTCCGGAGCGCACTAAAACCTGCATATTGGCAGGCATTTCGGGAAGCGCCACTGAGACACCGATCCGCCCAACTATTTCTCCGCTTGCCAAGCTATGGGCAGCCGGGGTGAGCTGTATTGGTTGACGCGCACCGTCCCGCTCTATTTCAATATTCAGCGCTTGATTCGGGCTCGTGCGAATTAACTCTACCGCGTCTTGCCAAACGGCGACGGGCTGGCCGGCAATGACCACCAATTTATCGCCAGACAATAAACCCGCTTTTGCTGCCGCTTGCCCAGACACCACCTTGTCAATAATCGCTGGCCATTCCGGCTGCCAAAACTCAAAGCCCAGTGCTGTGGAAGGCGCCTGCATTTCGCTGTCAGACAACCAGCGCTCAATATCTAGACTATGGGAATTGGCCACATTGCTACCATGCATACTCGTGGCAATCTCGATTTTGCCGGTATCACCCACGCGTTGAAGTAAAGCCATATTAACTTGCGCACGACTCTGCACCGGCTTACCGTCAATAGCAACGATCAGCTGATCGCTAAACAAACCCGCGCGCTCCGCAGCCGAGCCAGAACTAATCTCACCCACAACAGGCTGATAACCCTGCACCCCAATAACCGATACGGCCCAATACACGGCAATCGCCAATAAAAAGTTCGCCATCGGGCCCGCAAGGATAATAGCTGCGCGCGCCCGCAAAGACTGCCGATTGAATGCGTGCTTTTGTAACTCCGGCGCAACCTCAGCTTCGCGCTCATCAAGCATGCTAACAAAGCCACCCAAAGGAATAGCAGCGAGGACATAACGTGTACCACTTGCATCGGTTCGCTGGAACAGCGGACGGCCAAAGCCAATAGAAAAGGTCAATACCTTAACGCCCAACTTGCGGGCCACCCAAAAGTGACCAAACTCATGCACTGCTACCAATATGCCTAGCGTAACGAGAAAATAAAATAATGTAACGAGCAAGAAGCTCTCCTCTATGTCAACGAGGGCAATCACGCCCGTGTGCTTTATTCAATCATACCCGCGGCCAACTGGCGCGCCTGCTGATCTACTGCTTGGATATGCAATAAAGACTCTGGTTCCGTGCTCGGTATTTTTTCAAGTGTCTGTTCAACAATCTTGACAATAGCGGGAAAACTTATTTGCCCATCGAGAAAAGCCTGCACGGCCACTTCATTAGCGGCATTCAATACAATAGCCGCAGTCCCACTATCATCAGCGATCTGTCGCGCAATACCCAATGCCGGAAAGCGCCGCATATCAGGCTGTTCAAAGGTTAATTGCGACATACTTGTCCAATCCAATCGCTCAACATTCGACTCAATTCTTCGTGGCCAGGCTAACGCGTGGGCAATGGGTGTGCGCATATCCGGCACACCCAGCTGCGCCAACACTGACCCATCAACGTATTCAACCATTGAATGAATGATACTTTGCGGATGTATGACAATATCCACATCACTGGCCTGACAATTAAATAACCAGCATGCTTCAATCAGCTCAAGCCCCTTGTTCATCATGGTGGCCGAATCAACCGAAATCTTCCTGCCCATAACCCAGTTAGGGTGAGCACATGCCTGCTCGGGAGTAATGGAACTAAAGTCATCCATATCGAGCGCTCTAAAGGGGCCACCAGAGCCCGTCAACAAAAGCTTGCGAACCCCTTGCTCCTTTAACGACAAACTCTCCTGCAATAAACTTTCTTGCGCGTTCACTGAAGACACGCCGGCTTGTATACGAGTTCTGTTGTCAAGGCATTGAAAAATTGCATTGTGCTCGCTATCGATCGGCAACAATGTTGCACCCGACTTTTTGACGGCTCGCATAAACAACGCCCCAGCAACCACCAGTGACTCTTTATTGGCTAACAAAATTTTCTTGCCCGCATTAGCAGCGGCCAATGATGACTCTAAGCCCGCAGCGCCAACAATGGCAGCCATCACCGTATCGACAGCGGCATGGCTGGCAACGATATTTAAAGCGGCCTTACCGCTGAGTACCTCTGTTGCGAGCCCCGCTGCCGCTAGCTTGACTTGGAGCTCGGTGGCCGCCTGGCCATCACTCAACACAGCGAAGCGTGGCTTATAAACGAGGCATTGCTGTTCAAGCATGCGCTGATCACGATTCGCGGTCAGAGCAAAAACCTCATAGTCACTCGGGTGCAATGCGACCACCGCCAACGTGCTGCGACCGATGGAACCGGTGCTACCCAAAATAGTGAGACGTTGTAACGAGTGCCCAGCCGTTGGCCCCACGCCACGCGGATGCGCCTTGACCTTTCCGGTCAATGGTTGATTCTCACTATCCACGCTGTATTTATCCAAAGCTTGCACAACTCTTACTTAAGGCATATCCAACTAAAAGACTGACCTTACTCGAGGCTACCAATTAAAAATCAATACAAAAAACGCCAACAATGGAACACTAGGAAGCATTCCGTCAATACGATCTAGCACGCCGCCGTGCCCAGGCAACAAGGCACCGCTGTCCTTAACACCCACGTTTCGTTTGAGCACACTTTCAAACAAATCACCCAGCACTGACGCTGCAGAAAGCAAACCTGCCAGCAAAACAAAAATCAATAGCGAGGCCGACTCAGCGCCATAAAACGCAGGAGTGACGGTCATTGACTGCAATTCGCTTGAGTCTCCTGACGGTGCAAAACCTTTAACAATATCTAAAACCCCGACGTAAAATACAACGGCCAACAATTGAGCCGCAACAAACCCGCCCCAAAAACCTTCCCATGTTTTACCCGGGCTTACCTGCGGCGCTAGCTTTCGCCGACCAAAAGCCTTGCCAGAAAAATAAGCACCTACATCGGCAATGACAACAATCGCAACCACATAGACAATCCAAAACTTGGCTAGAGGATTAACACTTAAGACGGTAAAACCCGCCGCACCAAACAGCAAAACAACAAGCCCCAAGAGCAACTGTACACGAACAGTACGCAACCATTGCCAGCCCGACGGATATTGCAACACCACTCCGAGCAACATCAGCCATACCAGTACAGCAACCCCCAATACTAGCTGCATCAGCCCCGCAGGCACAGCTGATTCCAGTCTAACCAGCGCCCACCAAACTCCAAACATTAACAACCCGACAAGAGCGGTAAATCCGAGCCTATAACGGGAGCGATTTTCACCCGCTAGAGCAGACCACTCCCAAGCCGCAAACACCAACACCGTACTACTGATAGCACTCAAATAACTCGCGGGCAAGACCACCAACGCGGCTAAAAAAGAGGCTGCGACTACCACTCCAGTAATGATACGCTGCTTAAGCATTTCGCGGCCCAACGTTAGTGTCGCTATGATTGACGTTCGCAGTATCTAAACCAAGCGCATTGTCTTGGCACGCTTCGCCACTATTTTTTCCAGCGAGGCTACGCTGCTCAAGCTGCACACCCGTTTGCCCGAAACGACGCTGCCGGATACCAAACTCTAAAAGTGCTTTGCGAAACTGCGCTTCATCAAAATCAGGCCAGTAACAATCACAAAAATACAACTCAGCATACGACAACTGCCATAACAAAAAATTACTCAGCCTGTGCTCGGCACCGGTGCGAATACACAAATCAGGGGCAGGCAAATCAGACATCGCGATATGCTGACCCAGCAAGCCCTCATCAATTTCGTCAACGCCAATACTGCCATCGACCACTTTACTGGCAATCGCACGAGTCGCGTCTGCAATATCCCAACGGCCACCATAATCGATCGCCAACACGAGGTTGCTAACGCTATTGCCTTGGGTCTTTTGCTCGGCAGCATTCATTAAGTCAACAATATCGGCGTCGAGTCGATCACGCCTACCGATAAACCGCACCCTTGCACCGCGCTGATGCAGCTCGTCAACTTCGTTTTGCAAATACGTTTTAAGCAGTCGCATCAGCTCGAGTACTTCGGCTTCAGGCCGCTGCCAATTTTCACTGCTAAAGGCAAACAGCGTGAGTACTTTAACACCTCGCTCTTCGCATACTGAAAGCACCCTGCGAATGCTTTCAACTCCCACCTTATGCCCACTAATACCCGCCAGCTTTTGTTGCTTAGCCCAGCGATTATTTCCGTCCATAATTATCGCGACATGAGCAGGCACGGAAACACCATCTGACTGCACCACATTAGCAGTGGCTGAACTATCAGATCGTTTAAAGATATTTTTTAAGGTATTTAAAATCGCAGAGAACTTATTCATAGCGCAACTCGCAGCCAATACTCACAGGACGTAACAAAGTGCACTATATTTCCAGTAGGTCGACTTCCTTGGCCTTAAGCTCTACTTCAACTTTAGCTGCGAACTGATCGGTTAATTTCTGAATATCATCTTGGCCTTTACGCTCTTCGTCTTCAGATATTTCTTTAGCTTTTTGTAATTCTTTTAAGTCAGCCATCACGTCGCGACGAATACTACGTAATGAAACTTTTGCATTCTCGGCCTCATGTCTGGCTTGTTTGATAAAGCCTTTGCGCGTTTCTTCAGTTAACGCGGGCATAGGCACCCTAATAACCGTTCCGGCCGTTGATGGATTCAAGCCCAGGTCAGACTTCATAATGGCTTTTTCAATTTCAGGAACTAGATTTTTTTCCCAGGGCGTTATAGACAGCGTGCGGCTATCTTCGACAGTAATATTCGCCATTTGTGTTAATGGCGTCTCACTACCGTAATAATCGACGCGCAAACCTTCAAGAATGCTGGGGTGTGCACGCCCAGTTCTAATTTTATTAAATGCCGACTTGAGCGCATCAATACTCTTACCCATGCGTTCAGTTGCATCTTGCTTATATTCATCTAACACGTGGATTTACCTTTTTTATTGAGACCAGTTATTCTAAATAATCGCGCGAACAAACACAGCTGTTATTGCACAGTTAATGGTTTGCCGCATGCTCCGCACCGACACCTAAGCGCAGACGTCCATTCCGTCGCCCTATTTTATCAACGTGCCCTCGTCACCGCCCACTATAATATTCACAAGAGCGCCTGGTTTTTCCATTTTAAACACTCTTACTGGCATTGAGTGGTCGCGACACAAGCATATTGCCGTTAAATCCATAACCCCCAACTTTTGCTCAAGCACCGAATCATAGCTGAGTTCATCATATTTTTTAGCGCTGGCATTTTTAACAGGGTCTGAATCATAAACGCCGTCCACCTTAGTGGCCTTGAGCATCAGCTCGGCATCAACCTCAATCGCACGCAGCGCTGCTGCAGAATCGGTTGTAAAAAAGGGATTGCCCGTTCCTGCTGAAAAGATAACCACATCGCCCTGCTCTAGACAGCGGATCGCCGAGCGCCGATCGTAACGATCGACCACGCCACTCATAGGAATTGCGGACATTGCTGTTGTCGCAATATCGGCTCGTTCAAGCGCATCTCGCAGCGCCAAGGCATTCATTGTGGTGGCCAACATACCCATTTGGTCGCCGGTAACACGATCCAGTCCCGCCGCACTCAGTGCCGCACCGCGAAACAAATTGCCTCCACCAACAACCAAGCCAACCTGGACACCCATGCCCACCAGCTGACCAATCTCGAGCGCCATCCTGTTGAGCACACTCGGATCTATCCCAAAATCGCCCTCGCCTTGAAGCGCCTCACCACTGAGCTTCAATAATACGCGCCGATACTGTCCACTTGCTTCCGGTTGAGCCATCTTAATCATCCTATCTTGCTGTTTCTCTTCAAATATTCATCTTCAAATATTCAGGCCGGAACATCGAATCCCGCTATTTTTTTTGCTCTACACTTGCGCCAGCTAAACGACCCCTGAGTTACACTCCGTCAACCGACTTGCAACGCGCGAAAAAAAAGGGCTCTATAAGCCCTCTTTTAACTAACTGCTTTGCTGCACCTGGGCAGCCACTTCAGACGCGAAATCCACCTCGTCCTTCTCGATCCCTTCGCCAACTTCAAATCTGACAAACCCGACCACGTCAGCACCTGCATTTTTCAACAGTTGGCTTACCTTGAGGTCGGGGTCTTTAACAAAGGGTTGTTCAACTAAGCTACTCTCAGCAACAAACTTGCGGACGCGCCCCTCAACCATCTTTTCAACGATTTCCGGCGGCTTTCCACTATCAGCAGCTTGGGCAACATAAATGGCGCGCTCCTTTTCAAGTAATTCTGGTGACATATCCGAAGGCTTAGCGACTTGCGGATTAACTGCAGCCACATGCATGGCCACATCTTTGGCAAGCTCGGCATCACCGCCGATTAAGTTGACCAGTACCGCTATTTTACCGTTGCCGTGCACGTAACCGCCCACAACATCTCCGGCGACTAGCTCGGCACGTCGCACTGTAATGTTTTCTCCGATTTTTTGCACAAGCGCCTGGCGCTTATCTTCCAAACCAGCAGACATCAGCTGCGCTATATCAGTTTGCTGCTGACCTGCCACTTCGGCGACAACCGAACCGACAAATCCCAAAAAATTAGCATCGCGAGCAGCAAAATCAGTTTCACTATTAACTTCAACCATCACACCGGATTTACCATCATCAGCCAATTGCAATGCAATTGCGCCTTCAGCAGCTGTTCGCCCGGCCTTCTTTGCAGCTTTCATACCGCTTGATTTGCGCAGCTCTTCGATCGCAGCGTCGATATCTCCGCCGGCTCCAGCCAATGCTTTTTTACATTCCATCATGCCCAGACCAGTTCGATCTCGCAGCTCTTTTACCATGGATGCCTTAATCTCGGCCATTCCAGTTACCTCATATATGATAATTAATTTTGCTTGTTAAAATACGCTGGCCACCGTCAGTGACTTGCTATAAAAAAGCTCAAGCGTGTTTTAAGGTTATAATCTTGGAAACTACAGCAAGCGTGTATTTTGTCAGAAAGCACTAACGCCGCTTAGCCAAAGCCGAAGCGGCGCAACTTACTAAATTACTTTTCGTCAGTAGCAGGCTTTTCGTCAGCAACCGGTGCTTCAGCAGCCGCAGGCTCTTCGGCAGCAACAGTCTCTTCAACAAATTCATCCTGTGCTACTGCAGCCTGCGCGCTTGCCGCTGAGGCACATGCATCTGCGATGGCTCCGACATAAAGTTTAATTGCGCGTATAGCATCGTCATTGCCCGGGATAACGTAGTCAACGCCATCGGGGTTGCTATTGCTGTCGACAATACCAATAACTGGGATACCTAGCTTGTTAGCTTCGGTAATTGCAATGCGCTCGTGGTCAACATCAACAACAAACAAAGCATCTGGCAAACCAGCCATATCTTTAATACCACCGATACTTTTTTCTAACTTCTCTTTCGTTCGGGTACGCATCAAAGCTTCTTTTTTAGTGAGCTTCTCTAGGGTGCCATCTTTTTCCTGCGCTTCGAGTTCACGATATCGATTGATTGAAGCACGGATTGTTTTGTAGTTTGTCAGCATGCCACCTAACCAGCGGTGACTAACAAAAGGCATATTGCAGCGCTGAGCTTCTTCTTTAATAATTTTGCTCGCAGCCCGCTTAGTACCAACAAATAAGATCTTGTTCTTACTCGCAGCCAAACGTTCAACAAATGCCAACGACTCATTGAATGCAGGGACGGTTTTCTCGAGATTAATAATGTGGATTTTGTTTCGCGCGCCAAATATGAAGGGCGCCATTTTAGGGTTCCAATAACGGCTTTGGTGACCAAAATGAACGCCAGCTTGTAACATCTCGCGCATACTAACGGAGGTACTCATAATATTTTCCTTTTTTAGGGTTAGGCCTCCACTCACCCCATCAATCCAACCGCTACGTGTCAATAACAACCCGCTTTGGCACCCTGGAAGACGTGTCGGTGTGTGTGAGAATTAGGTTTAACAAATACCGCTAGTATAGCGGCGCGATTTTATACCACAGCATGGCGCGTTCTCAAAATGCTATTTGAGGTAATTCCGCGACTTAAGGGAAGTAACGCTACGGTAAACGGCTGAGCTAGACCCGTAAAATACTATTTTTATTCGGCAACACTAAGCTGAATTGGCACCGCCATCATCGGCTAGAGTACCTGAGCTGCGCAGAATCATCTGAACCAGCTTGACTTCAGCCTCACTAACACCCAATGCGGTAATCACTTCACTGGCCACAGCCCCAGCGCGCAAACGGTCGGCTATTTGATTCAAGGACCCCGATGGTGCAACCACCTCTCCTGAAGCCTGCATTTTCAGAACATTGTGCATCTGCAGCTCAAGCTCCAACAAATGTCGCCCGAGACCCTGCTGACTGTCTTGCAGCAGGCCAACATCCCTACTAACAACTTCAACTATATCCCTTAACTCATTGTTTTTTATTGACTGCCTTGCTAAAAACATGAGTATAAGCAACAGGGCAAGGCTTACACCACCTAGCGCGAACCAAAACGCCATACTCACAGCCCCTCTTGCTCCAAATCTGAATCTGCATCGTCACCCAGCACACTGGCCGCTAATAACAATCGGTGCAGCGCGTCAACGTCAACAATGGCGCACATCTTTTCAATTATGGTTCCTGCCAGCCACTCACGACGAGTGTGCTGACTCCGCCAGCGCACCTCACTCACATTGATGTCCATTTCGCCGCCGATAGAATCAACAGCAAAACACCAATCCATATCGCGAATCAGCAACACCTGTCGATAATTGGACACCATATTATTATCGTAGCGCTCCGGCATAACTAACTTTGCCGTATCGACAATCACCCGATCATCAACCTCGCCCAAACAACATTCAACAAACGAGTTTTGCCAATTGGACTGCTCGGCAATATTAGAAACTTTCGGCGCAGGAGAGATCGCGTCAGCCCCGGCAAAAGGCTCTACCTTGGCCAAATATTGAAGCGGCAAAGCCAGCTTGAGATTGGCAATCTTAAAGGTTAAGCAGGGGAGTTGCTCGCTAAGAACCCACGCCGGCGCAGCGGCCAATGCTGCTGGCCGCACTACTCGGCGAGCCATTTTTTGCGCCGCAGCTTCTTGGGCCGCTTCAAGATGCTTAACAAAAGCAGTATTCCTGCTGCGCTCTGCCGCCGCCGACCTCGCTTCGCCCGGAGTATGATCAAGCGCTGCTGGTGCCTTGAGGCCAACGGCTTCTTTAACTTCTGCAACGCTCGGGCTTGCCGCTGCGTTGGAGGCGAGCGAATCGGCAGAAGAACTCACAGATACCTGATGACTCGCAGCATTGATCGGCAACTCGCTCAGCAACGCTTCGATGTACTCCTGCACCGCATGATCCGACTCAATTAACAATTGCATGATACTAATCCTTACTAGCCGCTACGAAATCACGACTATTGAAGCCCGCTGCACAGACAGCAGAACAAATAATTTGAGCTTGCATAAATCTACATGCAACAGAACGCTGCAAACACCCTAACTCGGCGCTCATGCTAGGCACGCAGCTGGCTTTCATGCTGTTTTTCGTCTTGTAACAGCTGAGTGAGCAGCTGCCGGTAGGCGCGCACTGCCCGGCTATCGGGGCTATGGACCGAGGGAGCCAAGCCTTTCTTACTAGCATCACGCAGTCGAGTATCAACCGGAATAGCAGATCGCCAAAGCTGGGTAGGATACTGCTTACGCAAACTGTTGAGCGATGAAGTTGAGGCCTGAGTGCGTCGATCAAACATCGTCGGCACTATCGTCACACCTAAGTCCTGCGGGCGTGCTTTTTGCACCATCTGCAACGTACGGATCATGCGTTCCAGCCCTTTGATGGCCAAAAACTCTGTTTGCACAGGACAAACCAAGCGTTCACACGCGGCCAATGCATTAATCATCAGCACGCCAAGCACCGGTGGACAATCCAGCAAAATATAGTCAAAGTTTCCTTTGACCGATTGCAGAGCACGCATAATACGCAACCCCATCCCATCCTTGCCGGTCATCTGTCGCTCAACAGTCGCCAAAGCAGGCGATGTAGGAATAAGGCTCAAGCCTGGCACCGATGTCCCGGTGCAAAGCCCCAGCATTTCCTGAGTATTCATACTTTCATCTGCTTGGAATATCTGATAACTCGATCGGGTAAGGGAATCGGGGTCGTAACCGAAGTAGCTGGTCAACGAGCCGTGCGGATCAAGATCAACCAACAAAACCCTGTGCCCTTGCTCAGCCAACAAGCCGCCCAGCGTCACTGTTGTTGTCGTCTTACCGACGCCCCCTTTTTGATTCGCAACTGCCCAGACTCGCACCGATCTTTCCCCTCAAAAGTATATAGAACCTTGGCAACCTACGCATTTCAGCGCCAATTTCAACGCCAACTGGCGGTCCCGCCAAAGGTTCAATGCCCCGCACATACTGGCTATTAAAACGCCAAATAATGCGCCTCAGCTATCTCGTCAGTGTTGAGTGCGAAGTGTCTAACACTAAAAGTCAAAGTGCAACCCAAGGCACTAAAATCAACACAATTGACCATAGTTATATACAGCAGGGCAAGAGTTATCCACAGCGAGTTAAAAATAGCTCACCGCAGAACTCTCGCTCATCTACAGAAAAAATCGACCTCACCAAAACTACCTGAGGCTAGGCACTCTTTTTATTAGTGAGCAAGAGCAAATGTCTACATTAAGCAGTGCAGGACAGCGCAAAATAAGGAAGGGAAAGTGGCTACAACCGGTGTGATAAGGGCCGCGGCCAATTGGAGCACAGCTAAGATGACCGCGACACAACATCACGACAACTTATTGGCTTGGTGACTCTGCTGATTCCTCGGTTTCGCTGCTTGGCTCAATCACGACAGCCTCGGGATAACGATCAGACAACCAAGCGCGGGCCTCATCCATCGCGCTGCGTTCCAAACCGCGCACCAGTGGCACATCATCAGCTGCCGACTCAATAATGGGCGTGGGAGCGATAATCAGATCATCGACTTGAGCCGCATCGGGTCGCAGGCGATTACGCGTTGAAACCATCAACACAATACGCCGATTTTTACTTCGTCCAGCCTCGGTCGAGTTAGACTGAGCTGGCTGAAACTCGCCATAACCGATCGCGGCTAAGCGCTCCGGTTCAATGCCTCGATTGACCAACTGCTTAACCACCGCTGCAGCGCGCGCGGTAGACAGCTCCCAATTTGATGCGAACTGCACAGTATTGATAGGAACATCGTCCGTAAACCCCTCGACCCGAATCACATTGTTGTGGTTGATTAAAGTCATCGCTATATCATCAATAATTGCAGCTGCCGCCTCACTCATTTGTACGCCACCGCTACTAAAAAGAACCTCCGAAGGAAGTTCAATTTGCAACCACCGCTCATCGCCTGCAACAACAATCAAATCTTTCTCAATCAGCGACTGAAAGCTCTGCTCCAACTGTTCAGCAATTCGAGTGAATGTCTCAGGAACTTCGTTGGCATCATTACCGGGCCGATCCTCTAGCGCACGCCCGTCTAAATCAATTGGCGTATTAGTATGAGAGTACTGCGGCTGCCCCTCTGAAAAAATGTTTTGCTCCTTGATAGGCGCATTGAAAGCCTCTGAAAACGTCGCCGATAAAACGCGGTATTTTTGCTCAGACACTTGGGAGATCGAATACATAACGACAAAAAATGCCATTAACAATGTCATGAAATCGGCATAGGAAACTAACCAGCGGTCGTGGCCGGTTTGCCCACTAGCTGCTATTTGCGTGTTACCACTTAGCCGTGACTGTATTCGTTTATAGCGCATACTGGTATTAGAAAATCGCCTCTAGCAAGTGATGCAGGTTATCTGTTTCAGGAGACTGCAAAAAAACCCTTTAACTTTTCATTAATTGATCGAGGGTTCTCGCCTTCGGCAATCGACAGCAAGCCTTCTATAAACATTTCTCTAATTTGTGTTTCATGACGCGAATAAGCACGCAACTTATTAGCAACCGGCAGCAGCAACAGGTTAGCGAACCCCACGCCATAAATAGTCGCAACAAAAGCGACCGCTATACCGGTGCCCAACATACTTGGATCCGCAAGGTTGCCCATGACATGAATCAAGCCCAAAACTGCGCCTATAATACCGATAGTCGGGGCATAACCACCCATGGCATCATATACATTAGCTGCTTCGTGCTCGGCACGCTCTCGGCTAATTAAATCAACTTCCATTACCATTTTTATTTGCGCAGGCTCATTACCATCCACCAAAAGCTGTAGACCTTTTTTGGCAAATGGGCTCATCTCATTGTTGACAACTTTCTCTAAACCCAGCAGCCCTTCACGCCGGGCAATATTTGCCCACATAACGATTTTATTGAGCTCTTCTTCAAACTGGTGTTGTGGCGCTTTAAAAACCAACTTAAACATTTTTAATGCACGAACAAAGATTGGTTGAGGCGTTTGCAGCGCCGCTGCGCCAAAGGTGCCACCAATAACGATCAACGCTGCAGGACCATTGAGCAAGGTTGACATATGCCCACCCTCAAGGAAGTTACCCCCCAAAATTGCAGCAAATGCGACAACAACACCAACAACACTCAAAAGATCCATACTTATATTTCTTTACCGTAAATAATTATCGTGGCCCATAACAGGTCGCACATCCGAAATGACAGATGCACACCTTAACTAGTCTTTGCTCTGCGGTCGATCACTTGAATAAACTAATCTCAACTTAGCCTCTGGCTGCGGAGAAGTTTTCTTTGAGGGCTCTTCCAAATCTGCCGCGTCAACCCACCAGTTCGCGTCGGCTAAGAGTTGTGGAATGTCAGAGGAAGCTAACATTCTTTCAAAAGCCGCATCCGTTAAGTCCCCATAATCAGGCTGGAGATCAACAACGTTATCATCTCTCCATACCGGTCGCAGTGGCACGCTAACCAAACGACGGGCTTCAGCCAGCATTTGATACGTGTCTACTAATAGTAACGGATCCGCTGCGCCAACCTGACCAGCAGCCAGTCCATGCACATCCATACTTTGATAGGCTCGCTCTAACTGTTTAGCAATGCCATCAACCTGATCACATTGCTTCGCACCCACAGCTATCGCAATTGGATTCCGGGTATAGACCAGCGTGTTCATCGTTCTAACTAGGCGCTTCAAACTTGATCCAAGTTGCTCATGCAAGCAACGAACAGTATGAGCGCTGACATCAAGCTCGCCAGGCCGCCGTTCCCATAGCTCGCCTTGCGCTGCAGAATTGAGATTGTATGAATCTGGAGATCGGGTATCCATTATTAACAGCTCTTTACTCTTCTACCGTAACAAAACAAGGACAACATTACCCTCGCCAGTGCCTCTTGATGCAAGCCGATGGAACATCGGAAAACTCGATTGCATCACTCTACGGATAAGTCTAGAAGATGCCAGCAAACTAGCCAGCAAGAGTGTCAAAGAACGCTTATAGCGCTAAAAAATTGTGCCTAATCGATCAAACATCCAACACAGTGAGCGCTATTCAACCAACTTGGCGCGCAACCGCAATGCAGCCTGAGCGTGTAGCTGACTCACGCGTGACTCACTAACACCCAGCACCTTGCCAATTTCCTTCAGATTGAGCTCCTGTTGATAGTACAGACTCAGCAGCAGCTGATCGCGCTCGGCAAGCTCGCTGATGGCCGCGGCAAGGCGTGCTCGCAGCTCATCCTTCTCAACCAAATCGGCTGGATCGACATCCGTATCAGCAATCGCATCGCCTCGGGTGCCGCCCTGGTCGTCACCAAGAATCTCATCAAAACTGGTCAGTTTAGCGCCCAGTGTATTCTTGGCCATCGCATGATATTCATCGACATCGACCCCCATGGTTTCAGACATTTCACTAGCCGTTGGGTCTCGGCCTAACTTGGCCTGCAGCTTTTGATAGGCGCTTGCCATTGTGCGCGCATTGCGATGCAACGATCGAGGCGACCAATCGCCGCGACGCATTTCATCGAGCATGGCGCCACGAATACGGATGCCAGCATAAGTTTCAAAGCTTGCGCCTTTACCGTGCTCGAAATTGGTCGCCGCATCAAGCAAGCCTTCAAGCCCTGCTTGAATCAAATCGTCAGCTTGCACCGAGTCGGGTAAACGCGCGAGCAGATGATGAGCAATACGTTTGACCAGAGGCGCATGGCGCTCGAGCAATGTTTCGATGCTCGATTGATTATTATCACTGTAAGGCTGGTTAGTGCGCGGCATCCGCTTTTTTATTCACTATGATTGAATTTTGCTGCGTTAAAACAGCTTTATTGTTAAGGGACCCTGTGCCCATTCACGCCGACAAAAAACCATACGTCAAACGTGGACACGGCTGGCTAAGAAGCACGGGCACCTACGCCCACCCCGCGAGTTAGTTATGGATGACTTGCTAGCAGGCTTTCAACAAAGAACTCGAGGTAACCGCTAGCACCTGTAGCCAGCGGCCATTTGTCTACTTTTTCTGCCAACTGACCGAATGCCTTCGAAGCTGCGCTGTTCGGATAAAGCGCATAAACAGCCTGCTGCTTGCGTACGGCCTTACGGAGTAATTCATCGTGTGGAATGTCTCCAGCATAGTGCAGCATCACATCAAGAAAACGGTCGGTAGTGGCAACCAGTCTGGCATAAAGCGCTCTTCCTTCTTCGTTGCTACGCGTTTGATTAGCGAGCACACGAAAGCTTTGTACGCCATGATCGCGGTGTAATACTTTAATCAGTCCATAAGCATCGGTAATTGAGGAAGGTTCATCACACACCACGACCAACACCTCTTGAGCGGCGCGAACAAAACTGACTACTGAATCTGAAATGCCCGCAGCGGTATCGATAATCAACACATCGATTTCATCAACTAAATCGCTAAAAGCAGCAATCAACCCCGCATGTTGCTGATGATTGAGGCGCACCATCGACTGGGTCCCTGAACTTGCGGGTATAACGCGAATACCTCCAGGCCCATCTACTATCACATCGCGCAGACCACACTCACCGGCAAAAACATCTTCAAGATTACGCGCTGGACGCAAGCCCAATAGAACATCAATATTCGCTAGGCCTAAGTCAGCATCGAGCAGCACCACACGCTGCTTAAGTTGCGCTAAAGCCATACCAAGATTAATTGAGACGTTGCTTTTACCAACACCGCCCTTCCCTCCCGTCACGGCAATAACACGAACGGTCGAGGAATCTTTAGCGGGTTGATTTGCTGGCGTGGTTTGTTCAGAAGCCGCCAATGTATTTTCCACCACAGTAATTTATAAAAAAAGTTTTGGCCAAGTAAACGCTTGCAATGCAGTGATTCCGGAAAAACGTCAACGCCTTTACAGAACTTATTGTATACGATTATAGCGAGCAACGAATATTGGCGTATATAACTTTACAACCTGGCTTTACAATCTAACTTGACAGCCGACTAAACACTTAACGACGGCACCCGGCTGCCTGCTTTTATGTTAAGGGTAGGCGCCAGCACTTCAAATGCCATCTCATCTGTTTGCTCAAATGATAGCTGCTGGAGCATCTGCTGCTTACTCGGCACCGTTAAATGCTCAGGCAATAGCGTTCCTCTTGCCACATAGGCAGCCTGCATGCGCTCGCTGAGCAATAAACTCATAATTTCGCCAATCGATTGTGCTTGATCATAAAACGTCAGTACGCAGCCTGCCGTATGCGGACTATTATATTGCTGAATAACATGGCGCAGATAGCGCTGCTCTCCAGTAGCCGGTAACACCAGCAGTTCGCTAATTTTAATATTGTCAGCATGCGCCTCATCAAATATCCCGTGCAACGGTTTCGCCTCATCCAGACCATTGGCCGTATCGATCAATACCGTTCGAAAACGTGAACACTGGCTAACTCTTTGTGTGAAAGAAAAATCAGCATCCACTGGCAAATAAGTGATGCCGGCTAATGAAGTGAGCTGCGATATAACGTCTGAGCGAGCCCCCTCCATACTAATGACCGCCACCTCGCCTGCTTTATCTTGCTCAATAAAGCGCCCCAACAACATCGCCATCACCGAGCTCTTACCTGCACCTAGAGGGCCGACTAACGCAAATAGACCGCCGCCGTCTACCACCTCTTTTTCCAGCAGCGGCAGCACTAGATTAAGCTGCTCAAGGCAAGCCGACCAAAGCGCTTCAACATCATTACCGCTCACATTTTGTAATAATGCGGTAATCACCGTTTGCGAAAAGCCCATTTGCAGCAATCGCTGCATAACAATGTACTGTGCCGGTTGCGGGAGAACCGTCTCACTATGATTGCGCGCTAAAGAGTCAGCAAGCAGCGTCTTTAACTGTTTCAATTCAACCTGAATTGCGTCTATGGGCATACTTTCTTCTTGCCTGGCAGAAGCAACGAAGTTCAGCTGCCCCGAGGCTGCTGCAAGACCACTCTCAGGCAAGGTCTCACCTTTGACCCTTGCGGGCTCATGCGGTAACTGAAGGATCTGCTCGGCCAGTGCGCTAGCCGTGTGCCTGAGGCCAATCTCAGGCTTCAAAGCTGCTGGCGAATGATCAATACCATCGAAATCAGCATCCAAATCACGAGCGTTAGCCGAACTTCCTGCGGCATCACCTAACAAAGATGGATAATCGCTGCGTAAACGAGCTAGCGTATCGCCAAAAGACCGACGCGACTGGGCGTTATTATGCAGTGCTTTAGAGTCCTCTTGAGAGAGATCGGTCGAGCCATCAACAGACTCTGCAGCAAACTGTGAGAGCGGCTCAATCGGTAACTCCAGCTCTGCTTCATCAGCAGCGCGGCGCCCATTAGCGCGACGCTCATTCCTACGTCGCTCACCATACAACTGACTCATATCTATATTATTAGTGGCAGCACCAGGTGGTAAACCAACGACCTCAACGCCACTGGCTACTCGCCGTGAAGCTAATAAAATTGCTTCTCCGCCTAGTTCATTGGAAAGCATTTTTAGAGCCCTACCCATATCAGGGGCTACAAACCGTTGCACTTTGCTCGCCGTATGTTTTTGCATGGCTTTGCTCCTTAATTAGCGCTTAAGCAATCATTAAGCGTTATAAATTTAACCCACCGTGTTTTCAATGGTGATTTGTTTGTCGTCAGGTATTTCGTTGTATGATAAAACCGAAAGAGGATGGCTACTAAACCTTGCTAATCGCGCCATAACCGGTCGCAAAGTGGCAGCCACGAGTAATACAGCAACATGGCCTTTAGCCTCTTGATCCCGTGCTGCAGCGCTGAGAGAGCTTTGCAACTGTTCAGCAAGTCCAGGCTCAAGCGTGAGCTCACCCGCTGCTTGCTGCGCCATCGACTTCATCAACATTTGCTCCATCGACATAGCCAGCGTAATGACAGGTAAATTCGTTTCGTTACCAAAAATCTCCTGCACAATCGATCGCGACAAAGCCACACGAACAGCTTCAGCCAATCGAGCCGGATCCTGATTAACGGCCATATTAGCCACTAACGCTTCAGATATAGTGCGGAAATCTCTAACTGGAACCTGTTCTTGCAATAAGTTTTTCAGTACGCGCAGCAATACCCCCATGCTCACGGTATCGGGCACCAACACCTCAGCAAGCTTGGGTGAATGGCGAGCCAAACGATCAATCATCTGTTGCGCTTCTTCGTGGCCTAGCAACTCATGAACATGTTTCTGCAACAACTGATTAAGATGTGTAGCTATCACTGTACTGGCATCAACCACCGTATAGCCCAGTGTCTGGGCATGATCTTTGATGCCGTCATCAATCCATACAGCATCCAAGCCAAATGCTGGATCCTTTGCAGCGATGCCTTCTAAACTGCCAAACACCTGACCCGGGTTGATAGCTAAATGCCGATCAGGATGAACCTCGGATTCGCCGACCATGACACCCATCAGCGAAATCCGATAACTACTTGGCTGCAGTTCCAAATTATCGCGAATGTGTACTGCCGGCACTAAAAATCCAATTTCTTGAGATAGCTTTTTGCGTATGCCTTTGATGCGGCCCAAAAGCTCGCCCGACTGATTTTTATCAACCATAGGAATCAGCCGATAGCCCACTTCAAGACCAATCATATCGACCGGCGCTACGTCGTCCCAACCTAACTCACTGTTGGGTGCTTGAGCCTCTTGTGCCAGTTGCGCTCCCTTTTCGCGCTCTCCTTCTTCAACTAAAGCCAACTTTTGCATCACGGAGCGCTGAACATAATAAGCACCTGCGCTACAAGCCGCAGCGAGAGATAAAAATGCAACGTGCGGCATACCAGGAATCAATCCCATGATTGCCAATACCATAGCCGCTACGGTAAGCGCCTTTGGTGAGCTAAACATTTGAGTAAACACTTGCTCGCGCATATCGCTTTCGCTGTTAACTCGAGTCACCATGATCGCAGCAGCAGTTGACAGCAACAGCGACGGCACTTGCGCAACGAGTCCATCACCTATGGTCAGCAGCGTATACACCTCTACTGCCCGCTGAAAGTCCAGATCATGCTGAACCATACCGATTCCTAAACCGCCCAGTATGTTTATGATAAGAATCAAAATACCGGCCACGGCATCACCGCGCACAAACTTACTCGCACCGTCCATGGCACCGTAAAAGTCAGCCTCACTGCTAATTTCTTGGCGCCGCTCTTTGGCCTCTTCTTGGGTAAGTGTGCCCGCGTTAAGGTCAGCATCAATGGCCATTTGCTTGCCAGGCATCGCGTCCAATGTAAAACGCGCACTCACCTCTGAGATACGACCCGCACCTTTGGTGACCACCACGAAATTAATAATCACCAAAATGAAGAATACAACTAAGCCAACAGCGTAGTTGCCACCTACCACTACCTCGCCAAAGGCCTGAATCACCTTACCCGCGGCATCACCACCGGCATGGCCTTCGAGCAATACCACGCGAGTAGAAGCGACATTCAGCGCCAGTCGGAGCAAGGTTGCGACCAGTAATATCGTGGGGAAAACTGCAAAATCGAGTGGACGCATGGCGTATACCGAAACCAGTAGAACCACAATCGAAAGGGCAATATTGAATGAAAACAGGGTATCGAGAAGAAAAGGAGGAATCGGCAGTATCATCATGCCGAGCAGCGTCAGCAGCAGTATCGGCACGCCCATGTTGGCTTGCGCTGCGCTACCGAATCGTTGAATTGCTTGATCTGCCAAAACTGCGCACCTATGAGAGAATCTTGCATGGCCGGCAACAAAATATTGACGCTAGCGGCCTTAATAACTTGATTACAGCAAGAACCAAACCAGTTCTTACTTTATCTACAAAAAACTTTCATCCCGCGGCAATAGACCCTCGACTACGGCTAGCGATCTGGCACGTCACCACTGGCATCAAATGCCATATCATCGGGAATATCGAGCTTGCGGTTGAGTGCTCTGACCTGCGCATCGGCTGGCCGCTTACTGCTACTGGCTTGACGCATCTGGAAGATAAATGCCAACACCTGGGCGACGGCAAGATAGAGTGAAGCTGGAATCTCATCGTTAATTTCTGTACTAAAAAACACTGCTCGCGCGAGCTGCGGCGAGCGCAGCAAAGGCACTTCATTAAGATTGGCGATTTCACGAATTTTCATGGCTACTTCATCAGCTCCTTTGGCCACGACCACCGGTGCTCCGCTACCGCTAATATCATACTTTAATGCCACGGAAAAATGTTCGGGGTTGGTAATAACGACGTCGGCTTCGGGTATTGATGCCATCATGCGCGACTGCGCGAGCTCACGCTGAAGTTGACGGATTTTACTTTTAACTTCTGGCTTGCCTTCCGAGTCTTTATACTCGTCTTTAACCTGTTGACGGGTCATACGCAATTTTTTTGAATTTTCAAAACGCTGAAAAGGCACATCAATTGCAGCAATAATGATCGTCGCAGAGCTCATTCCTAATGCCGACCAAACCAAAATCCAGACTGCATGAGTAATCGCTGGGGCCAGTGCTTCTTGACTCAGCGATAATAATTCACTGCGCATGTACCATAGAATCATGCTTGCCATCACGGCAACGAGCGAAAACTTAGCAATGGCTTTAAACAATTCAACGAGCGCTTTCGCCGAAAACATCCGCTGCAAACCTTCCAGCGGATTCATTCGACTGAGCTTCGGCGTGATTGGCTTGCTGGAAAACAGCCAACCACCCAAACTTACCGAACCTATTGCACCAGCTATCATCAACAAGACTAAAATTAGTACGACTACATCAATGATAGAACCCAATGAACGCCCTAAGTGCGAAATCATGTAACTGCTGTCGAACACCGCATCGCGATCGAATGAAAAACTGTTGCGCATGACGCCCTGGAATCGCTCTGCCAAGGTCGCGCCAAACATAAGCAACGAAACTCCGCCAGTCATCAAAAGTAGCGTAGTTCCAAGTTCACGTGACCGAGCAATTTGACCCTCATCGCGCGCCTTCTCTAACCGCTTTGGGGTCGCCTCTTCGGTCTTTTCCTGTCCACTTTCGTCTTCCGCCATAGCGCTCAATTAGCTGCATTAGTCGTTTATAGGATTGGGTTTTGCCAAATGTGTATGCCCGCGCAACCTCAACACCAACTAAAATCGCGATCGCTCGACCGCAACCCGTCAGAATGTCGACATCTGGGCTCTAAATTCAGGACTTAATTAATTGTGCTGCAAATACGAGGCCAGAAGTAATCTGGCTGCATTTATCAGGAATTCGCTCATGGAGCGGACAGGGTTATCTGTAACTAACTAGAGCTAGCAGAAGATTCGCCGGCCTCTTTACGAAGTTTACTGCGAACATTCATCAGCACTTTACCGTAGGTATTGTTCCCGCGCCGATCTCGGCCGCATCCCCAGAAATAATCGTACTGGCTATTTTCAACCAGCGTTTGATCACCGGTATTGAGTAGTTCCTGAGCAAGCTCTGGGTGGCTGCGCGCACGGATATATACGCCACGCGTCATCACCACCTCTTTCACTTTGCCCCAATCACGACGTATTCTTTTAAGCCGTGTCCGCCCCATTTTACGCGCGACCGCAGGACTGCGAGCCTGCCGAATTTTCTCGCGATACGGCTCGTTATCGAACTTCATCGCCTGATAGTAGTGCTCCACAGACGGCCACTCATGACCCTCAAGTTCAAAGCTGTAGCGCGACCAACTGCCCAACAGCTCTTCTGGATCCTTGCGTGATAGATAAATTGAGTTGTCATCAATTTCAGGGAATATACCCATCTAAGCGTTTCCTAGTGTTCAGTGACTGAGCGCAAAATTGGGCAGGCTTAGCGCCAAAATTTTTTGCAACAATATCAATTAGGGTGAACGGTGGCGATACTTCGAAGGCTGGCGTCTGCGTCATTTGTATCGCATAAACACCACAGCCCCGCCGCTAATGGTACAGAACAAACGGCGCGTCCGATACAATTCCCTGCTACCGCAGCCCTGATGTTTATTGTTATCATTTAAAATATCATTCGACAAACCCAAATAATCATCATCACCAATGAATAATTAAACCGGCTTGACCAACAAACTGGCGCAGCGAGCAATACTAGAGCAATTGACGTTTTTTTAGGAGAGGCACACTATTGCACAACATACACACTGCTCTGGCAGCTGCGTTACAAGATATTCAAGCAGAAATGGTCTCTTTACAACTGTGGGAATTAGAGCGCCCGAGCGAAGCTGCGCTTGCTAGCACTGAGCCTTTTTGTATCGACACACTCAACTTTGCTCAATGGCTTCAGTTTATATTTTTAGAAAAGATGCGCGCTATCATCGACCAGGGCGGCCCGCTGCCATCTCAATCTGACATTGCGCCACTGGCAGAGGAATACCTTAGTCAAAAAAAGGCAAAGGGAACAAAACTGATAGAAAGATTGAAATATACTGATGATTTGATTTCGGGGCGCATCCAAGCTAAGGCAATAACAGCTCGATTGTCATCATGAAACCCTACAGCCATAAAGCTGCCAATCCGCAGCCCAACTCACTCGTCAGGACTTAAAAATAAAAGGGCTAGCCGACTCTTGAGAACTGAATACCTTTGGCTTGATAATCACGCATATTTATACCAAAGGCCCCGTCCACATGGGCTTTCTTGATAAAGTAATCTTTATCAAGGCGCCCCTTCTCTACATCCATTAAATTAATCACTCGTTCAGGCACCTTGTTTTTGCCCTCATCAAGTATTTGAATGATGCGCGGCAGATGCTGATATTTATGGTTTGAAGCCAACACCAATGCAACCTTACCATTAACTAACTCAATAATTGTACCTGGCGGGTACAGCCCGATCATTTTCATGAAAGAGTCCACCAAATGCCCATCAAAATGAGTGTCACGTGACTCATAGAGAATTCTCAGCGCGTCCGTCGTTGGCATACCTGGCGCGTAGCACCGATCAGCTGTCACTGCATCATAGGTATCAACAACAGCGATAATTCGAGCGTAGGTAGGAATTGCCGCACCTTTCAGCCCTCGTGGATAACCGTTACCGTCAATGCGCTCATGATGAGCATACGCAACATCAACGGCAGCACTCAATATGTTAGATGTCGAAAGCAGTAGGTCGCGGCCATGAGCTGCATGCCTCATCATCACGCCCCACTCATCAGTGGTTAGTCGCGCCGGTTTATTAAGTATTTCATCGGGTATATGAATCTTGCCAACATCATGCAGCAAGCCACACAAGCCAAGATCATTGAGTTCTTTTTCGTTCATACCTAAATAACGGCCAAATGCGATAGCCAAGATACACACGCTCATACAATGCTCTGACGTATATTCATCTGAATTACGCATTTTAGCCATCCAAAGCAACGCGTCCGGATTTTGCATCACACTAGACACGCATCCGGAAACCGCTTCTTTCGCACTTTTTGTATCAATGGCATGGCCCAACCTAACTTCATCCATGAGTGTCTTGGTTATCTGCTTAGTCTTTTGATAGATGCTGCTCGCATTTTCATGCTCATCTTGGGCGGGCACTTGGTGGATCAATGACAAATGAGTAGGGCTTTCAAAAACAGTCTGGGTTTCAGCTTTGACCCATTTACTAAAAACCTTGTCGACCCAGACTGTGTCACAATATTCACGCAGTAATGCAATGTGCTCTTCTGTTTCAATGATAAAGCCCTGGGTTACAAACGGGGTTTCCAACCAGTCACGGTCAAGATTAGAAACGAACATACCCAGTTGTAATTCAGCTACGTGGATATTGATGGATCGTTGGGAAACAACTTGACGTGCAGCACGCGAAACGGTCGTTTTCATGGTAATTACATCGGTAACGCTTGGTTAGGTAATGACAACTCGAACCGCCTACGACTCGAGTCCTCGCATCGATTTTCATCAGAAAGTCAATACTGTCTAAAAGTATAGTACAAAAGTAAACCAGCGGGCTTTCGATCGACACCATGGTAGGCACCCGCAAAAAACACGCGAAGCAAGGCTCACCAGCACGGCCATAATGGACGATTGACGGGCACTTAGGTAATTAAAATCAATAGGTTATATAACTAAGAGGCAGGGCCTGACTTGTCTCGATCACTCTTCAATGTGCTAACTAAGCTTTCAAACTGATCGCTGTTCTGTTTATTCATATCCATCAGTGTGCGGTGAGCATCGATGACCGTTTCTTGCATCTCTGATGCAGACGCATTAAGCAGTGGGAGTCGGGGCAATTGAGGTACCAACGGCGGCATCGAGTTATGCAGCACAAAAATAGCATTAAACCCCATGCTCATCAGTAGTCTTTCAATGTCTGCATCCTGTAAATAAATTTCAGGCATTCGACCGAGATCTGCTTTGGCTGCTATTGCGATCTTGGCGAGGATCCCCAACGTCGTGCTGTCGAGATTCTTCACCTGACACAGATCAATCAAAACAAATTCTATCGACTGAGTTTGGAAGACATGCCTACAATAATCCTCAAGGCTCACGCTCCAAGTCAAACGAACATCACCAGTCATGCGAAGGTAAAACGTTTTATCCTCGCATCCCGCAAACACTTCACCACTTTGCAACTGCTAATCCTCGCACAACGTAACCAAACCAATATTTTCTGCTGTCAAAACGCCGCCAAAGAATGAGCCACATGATCCATTCAATGCTTGTCAACCAAAAGCACTGCAATATCATCGGGATACTTTTGCGTAGAATCAACGGCATAATTTTTCAAAACGGACTCGGGATCCGCACGAGAAGAAGGGGCATGACTTAATAAATACTTTTCTTTGGCCGACAGGGATGCATCTTCAAGCACCTCCAATATACCGTCGGAGAACAACATCAAACGAAACTCTGAGGGCAAACTCAACTCAACTTCGTCGTATTCAGCATCATCAAATAAACCTACGGGCGCGCCCTTACCCTCAAGATAACGCGCTTCGCTATTCGCAATCAAAATAGGTAGAGGCAAGTGCCCCGCCACTGTATAAACCAAATTATTTCGCCGCGTATTTAACACCGCATAAAATAGCGTTGCATGCTTACCAATGCCGGTAGCCATTAGCTCCGCATTAGCCTGCACTAAGAACTCAGCCGGATGTAATATTGTATCTGTACCACTGTGGTTATATTCACTTCGTACTCGCGCTGTTAGATTCTTTAGTAGCACAGTCACAAACGCCGACGAGGCACCATGACCCGAAACATCGGCCACAAAAAACACCACGTGATCGTTGCCAACCGTAATGTACTCTACAAAATCGCCACTAAGATATAGCGAAGGCACAATTTGATGGCGAAATACATAAGCCCCTTTCTGCATTGGACTCACTGGTAACATTTTCATCTGCACCATTAAACCAGCTTGCTGATCTTGTTCAAGTACAGCCAAATTATTTTTTAAAACGCTATTAGCCTGCTCTAGCTGAGCCCTATACCGGCTATTTTCTTGACGGAGACTGTATCTTTCAAGGCTTCGTTCAATAGAGTGCTCGAGTACTTCGAGGTCTACAATAGGCTTTATTAAAAAATCGCTGGCGCCCAATCGCAAGGCCTCTACCACATCGGTCATTTCACCCTCGCCAGAAATGACAATGATAGGCAGCTCAGCATCTTCATTGGAGATAAGCTGCAAAACACTGATCCCGTCCACCTTAGGTAGATTAAGGTCGCAAAGGACGCACCCAGGGCTTTCACTCTGTATCATGGCCAAGCCTGCCTCACCATCTGAAGCAGTAACGGTATTGTATCCAGTGTTTTTCAAGTAATCAGCGACGTGCTCACGCATCGCTGCATCCGCATCGATGATTAAGACCTTGGTAAGACTCGTGCTATTTGGGTAATCCACAATAAAACTCTTTAATGATATGGCGGCTGTCAGTTTGCCGCCAGTCTGCCACTTAAAAATTTACTCGACACAGTAACCGTAAGCCCTTATGGCAAGCCTGTCTACTCATAAAGCTGCCTAGTTTTCTCGCTAAATTCACTGGTTTTTCACCAATCAGTTTGCCCCAAATAGAGCGGTAATACTCTGGATAATATGCCACGGAGCGTCAAGCTTACTTTAGTGCGCCCCAGAATGGCCAAACGATTCATTAAAAACGCTTAAAAATCATCGCCAAATGAATCAAAATCATCGGGTAAATCACCATTGGCTATATCTGAACGCCGCTTTTGTAAAAACACCTCTCGCAAAAATGTGTAGCGGTCACCGGTAATCAAACTTTCAACGTCCAGTATATCAGCGCGAACATCTACGACATCGAGTACACGCAGCCAATTGCGAGCCGACTCATGATCAAGGTAAGTGAGTGGCGACATATACATGTCTGGAAAAATTCCAACCGTGTCACGCAAGCTGCTACCACCTAGAAAGGGCAAAACAAGATAGGGCCCGCTCTCGACACCCCACACGCCGAGTGTTTGTCCGAAATGCTCGTCACGCTCGGTCAAACCCCAGCCAGAGGCCACGTCGATAAGCCCCGCCAATCCAGCCGTAGAATTCACCACGAGCCGCCCAGTGGCAACGGCCATATGCTGAAAGTCCGCTTGCAAACCTGCATTGAGTATATTTCTTACTTCACCCAAGTTATCAAAGAAATTGCTGACGCCCTTGTCGACGATACGTGGCGTACTCCAGCGATAAAACTTTGCCACTGGCTTCAATGCCCAACGATCGAAAAACTCATTGAATGCAAATACCTTGCGATTAAATTGCTCATAAGGGTCAACAGGGCTTGCCCAGCTATTCGTTGGCGCCACCACGAAAAGCAAGCACAAACAAATAAAGCTAGCAGCACAAGCTCTCCGCCATAACTTAACCGAAAGCCATTGACCCCAATCCTTCGACAATAAAGCAAACGAGCTTGGGGGTAAGAACGTGAAAAACATTTTAATTAAGCGTCCTGTTCTTGTTTTTGGCGAGGCAGATTTTACCAGCGGTCGATTGCAATAACCACTTGGCCGATGTCCACTCGAGCTTCGCGATTATACAAGCCAAAGGGCACCAACCTGCATCAGCGTAGTAGTGATTAAAGCTACAGAATTTTGGTTGGTCACTTTAAATAATAGATGATATCTAGGCTATGTAATTGTTCGAGAAGGACCCGACCACCATCAACCACTTGAGCCGGCTCGGGGTGCTGCAGTTCGATGGCAATTCTTTGGAGCAAATCTCGACCGCTAGTGCCAGCACCTTGCTCCAAAACCTCCAACATACGTCCAGTCACCGCATTGCATTCCAAAAATCTGACTTGGTCTGCCCGATTGCGATAAACCACCAAACACACAGGATCGGCACTGGGCTGATGAGGCTGATAGTGCTGACCAATTTTATGCACTGGATAATTAAAAACCATTGGCCAAGCCAGTGGCGATAAATGAGGCACGCCCTCAATGATTGCCGTGTCGCCAGCGTGGCTTATGTAGGTTGGCGGGATTTCAGCATCCGCAAGAAACAGTGCCGATTCCGCCCATTCATAGCGAGCCAACTCTAACAAAAATGGTTGATCACAACCTCTCGCGCTATGCTCAGTGTCTAAATAACTAATAAATTCACGACCCAACTCTGTAAAATAAGGCGTTTGAGATGAATGAATATGAATAAAGCTGCGTATCAAGCCCTGCCAATCATCGTCCCCATAAAGCGAGCGTATAATGGGAAACCCGCTTTGCATAAAATTTTCAATATTTTTATAAATGAGTTCTCGATAGATCTGTAGGCGGCGATTCTCTACACCGGGTGGCGCAGGATTCACCAAAGGATTGCGCAAATGATCGCTAAACGAACTCTGAATAGTGATCGTGCTCACTAGCGCATTAGCAGCACCCTCTGCACCACTAGTATTTTTGCTATTGGGCATGTAGCCTGCCATCAAGCTCGCCTTTACGCGACCTTTGGGCGCCTCGCACCTGCTCAACCTCAGCTAACAACTCGGCCAGTGGAGGGAAGTTGAAATCGCGCTCGAGTAGCGTGGGCACAACACCGAACAAGCTATATGCTTCGCGTAACAACTGCCAAACCGGTTCTATGACTGCGGCGCCGTGAGTATCAACTCGCAAATCCTCAGATTCTACAAAATGTCCGCCTACATGCATGTATGCAATGCGCTCAGCAGGCAACTTTTGCATAAAGTCGACAGCCTCATATCCATGATTGATGCTGTTGACATAAACATTATTGACATCTAACAGAATGTCACAGTCGGCCTGCTTTGCAACAGCATTAATAAATTCTATTTCGGAAATTTCTTGTTCAGGCGCAGCATAGTAAGACACATTCTCTAGGGCTATTCGCTGACCCAAACAATCCTGCACTTGCAATATTCGCTCAGCAACAAAACTAATTGCATCGCGTCTAAAGGGAATCGGCATCAAGTCATAAAGGTGACCATGATCACCACAATAACTCAGATGCTCGGAATAGATGGGGCATTGGTGTTGTTTTATAAACAAACCTATGGACTTGACCAATTCGGTATCAATGGGAGCAAAACCGCCAATATTGAGTGACAAACCGTGCAAAGTTAGCGGTACTCGCTCAGTCAATGCACGAAGCTTTTTAGCGTATTGTCCGCCAACTCGAATCCAATTCTCAGGTGCCACCTCAATAAAATCGAAAGCCCCCTGCGGTGCTGCTGCTAAATCAGCTGCAATTTCCCGACGCAAGCCCACGCCAGCTAGTGCAGCATCTGCCGGCCAGCATGCTACTGACATAGTCGGACTAACCAAGCTGTTAACGGAAACCTCACTTGTTCGCCGAGTAGCAAACAGGCGGGTATATTAGAAATTAATGCGTTGCAAGTGGTTAACCGCCACATTTACCTTCGCCACACTTGCCTTCGCCACATTTTCCTTCATCACCCTTAGACTCTTCGCTTCCAGACGCGCCACCACAAGAACCTTCACCACATTTGCCTTCGCCACATTTACCTTCGGCGCCTAAATGTAAAATGTCATAGCCGGTTGACAGTGGCTGCGCAGAAAAGGGGTTAACCTCGGCATTAGCGCCAGCTGTAATAGCCGTAGCAAGAAAAGCTGCCCCCAGGGTAACCGATACCGGTTTTACATTACGTTGACTCATATCAGACTCCTCATTAACTTCAGTAAATGCATCATCAGCCCACGGTGCCGGGGCTATATAACGCCATTTTACACAAAAAGACCTTAGCGGTGCATCTTCACCTACTGCGCATAAAAAATGAATCAAATCCCACAGTTAGTCGCGCGGGGCAAGCCACAGTGAATAAAGAGTAGATTTAAGAAGACCTTGGAAAAAGGAGCGGCCATAGGCCACGAATGCAGACAATCGCTAGCTGCCACCTAACCGATGTGGGTATAGATGGATAGCTGGGAGCGCTAAAATAAACTCAGAGACAGCCAGCAAGCTGCTTCGACTCGCCGTGCAATGCCAGCTGCTCGATACTCTCATTGAGTGATGGCTTCTGAACATTTGCGTCTACCCTACCAGGCTGCGAATTAGCGCTTTGCGTTTCACTGTCGGTAGAGCTCAGGTCGGCCCGGCTTATGTGTTTGTTATAAAAAGACTCAACTGCAAGAGTGCTCTGCTTGTCATCACTCTTCGCATGAATAATTGCCGCGCTAGCTTCGCATCCTGAAACCAGCGTATCAGCCATTTCAACTAGGACTGGGGCAATGACACTATCTTGCGTGGCGCTCGCTTGCTTGGCAATCACCGGAGCTTGCGTCTGCTCCAGCCAGCTTTGCAGCGGAGCGAACAAGTCCTGCTCGGCACTCTGATCAAGCAACATGGATAGATGGTTGTAGCGCCGCTTACTTGCTGCTATTTGGTCCACGACTAATAGCCTTGCATCATGCGGGCCTAATTCATGAATGAAATTTCGCACATCAACAAGGTTTGAAAATACCTTATCGCTAGCTGCTGCCAAGTGCAATGTTGGCGGCACTTTGGCGCTGAGCAACGCGGCGTGATAATCGAACCCATCATCACCACACCAAGACTTACCATTCATCCAGCTGGCATACGTTCGATACCAACTCGCATTTTCATCAGCAGTACCTAAGCCCAATCGTGTTGCCGGAAACAAGTTGCGCCAGCTAACGAGTTTTTCAGTTAGGGAGTGACAAAACAATTTCACACAAAGCCCTGCAATTCGCTGGGTTGCGCTAAACCGTCGGCGCCCATTAAAAAACACCCATTGTTTTGCGCAGCGCTGTGCTTCTGGCATTCTGGCCCAAGCCGCGCTCAAGAGCACGGCGCCAAAACCGTGAGCGACCCAAACATCCGGGCCTGTAGCGCAGGGCTTAAGAGTCTCAGCTGCAGCAATTTTCTGTGTATTGGTCACGACAACACTATGTTGAGCAGCGGACTGCAGTAGCGCGGGAATAGCCTCAGTAATCAAGTCATGCACGGTTAAAGATGACTGCTGCTGATCTGGCACTAAGCTCCGCCCTCGCCCTCCTAGATCGGCAACAAACACCTCATAACCTAGGCCTGCCAAGTAACGGGCCAACCCACGATTTGAGTCATCATAAAAAATACGCCCACACTCTGCCTCCCCATGCAGCATAAATACACTGCGTCTGGGCTGACCATGAGAATTGGTTAAACGATCCAATAGCTCAGAGGGAAAATGTGTAACATCGTGCTGATTCGGCGTTTCGGCTGCAGGCAAAAAATGCCGCAGATGAAGCTGCTCACCACCGGACAGCGACACCCAAATTGAATTGACTTTGAGCATGGAACTGACATCCGCCTGCTGCCCGCCACCAATAGAATTATGCTCCGCGCTGTCATGACGGGCGCACATCGCTTCGTCGTCAGCAAACGCGTCTAACTGGCGCTCTGCTTGCTGAGCCAAACTACTGTTTAGCGAACTAGTGGGTATTGGTTGAAGTCGATCGTTTGCCACGCTTTTTGGACTCTTTGAATTGAAACAGGCACAACGGTTTTTAAATGCTGCGCAAATAGCGACACGCGCAATTCTTCAAGTAGCCATCTAAAATCAGATACCTGCTGATCATAAAGTTGCGCGCGTGGGTACTTATATAGCAAATTATGAAGGGGTTGCTGCAAAGATGACAACTTTTCACACAATTGAGCATCTTTCACATCCCTACCGCCCAAGCGATCTAACCGCACGGCAATGGCTTGCAAGTAGCGAGGCAAATGCTGCAACTGCACATAACCTGCTTGCAATAAAAAGCCAGGACAAACTAATTCGTTGAGTTGCGCATCGATATCCACACATTGGACAGAGAAATGTTCGCGCTTTTTTTGCAGCAAGGCAGACACTTGTTGATACTCCTCGAGTATTCGATAAGTCACGCTCTCTAATTCGTTAGCCACAGCAATAAGGTCACCGCGCCCCCCGTCAACACAGCACTTAAACTCGGCCTCAGTGTTCGGCATACCCTGCTTAAAATCAGCAAAACAACAGCGCACAATCGCCAAGCGAATTAAATCGCCGACTAATTGCTGGCGATCGCCCAAATGCACATAGGGCAAGATTTTTTTTGTATCTTTGAAAATCTGCTTTTTCAAGTAGCGCACTTTATCCGGCAAAGCATACATCGCCAGACTCGGCAAATTGCTCCGTGTTTGCGCCTCAGCCTCTTTTAACGTAGCGCAGTGCCCGATGACCAAGCTATCCGCCTCTTGCTTTAGCGACCTAAACGCGGTCAATTCGCTCGCCGGTGCAGCTGGCTGCCCATGCGCATTGAGATCGCCAAAACTCCATTGAGTAATGGGGCCTGCTACTAAGTCATTGCTCTTGAGGTCGCTGCTTCGCTGCTCAAGGTCTTGTAAGCATTCATGCTGCAAGGCAGCAATATCTCTACCTTCGCAAATTTGCTGACCCTCCCTGTCGCTTACTTCAATACGGAGTTGGTAAAAAAAATCAAGCTTATCCAATGCCAGATTTCGCCAAGTAACAGGATCTATCACCACGGCGTGATGTATTTTTATCAGGGCAGCCAACTCTACAAAAAGTGAGCGCGACTGGCTAATACAATCATCAACAGCAATATAATCACACAACGCCTTGGCGACTCGGGCAGCAGGCACTAATCTTTTGCGCTGAGCCTTAGGCAGCAGTTTGATAAGCTCGGTGCATTTATCTACCAACATGCCGGGCACTAACCACTCAAAAGATGCCAAGGGTATTGTCCCAATGTCAGCCAGAGGTATGCGCGCTGTTACGCCATCATTGGGCTCGCCCGGAGCAAAGCAATAACTAAGCTCGAAGGCTTGCGAACCAACCACAAACCGGCCGGGATACTGCTCCATGGCATCGACAGGTGGTGCACACGCATAGGCCTCTTGTTCGGTTAACAACAAAACCTGCTGCTCTTGAACCGATGCTTTCGCCAACCATTTGGCCAAATCTGCACGGCTCATGATGTGAGCGGGTAAAACGCGCTGATAAAAAGCCTGCAAAACTGCATCTTCCACCAGCAGATCACGCCTCCTCAATCTTGCCTCAAGCACCCTTATTTTTTCTAAGACGCTTTGATTGTGTTGCCAAAATTTGGCCGCAGCGAGCAGCCGATTGTCGGGATCTAGCTGCTGCTCAACTAGCGCGGTTTGGATAAATGTTTGCCGCGCAACAAGTGCATCGACAGTGCTGTAGGCAATGAGCGTTGCTGACTCAAGCGTTAGGCCAAAAAACAATGTGCTGCGCTTGGCCACAACCTGCCCGCGTTTCCGATGCCAGTAAGGCTCGGCATATTCATACTTCACTAAATGCTTAAGCTCTGCGGCAATCCACGCAGGCTCAATCGATGCCACGGTGCGCGCATAGACTTTTGATGTTTCGACAATTTC
>Ga0075467_10000284_pt1 | contig 38496 bp, 24 predicted proteins | sample DEB08_DNA_9_FD_75067 | JGI IMG/M metagenome (GOLD analysis project Ga0075467, IMG submission 75067) | Aqueous microbial communities from the Delaware River and Bay under freshwater to marine salinity gradient to study organic matter... | ecosystem: Environmental > Aquatic > Marine > Coastal ... | reverse complement strand
TTGCTGTCGTAAAATGAACGGACTTGTAAGGCATAAAAAACGACATCTTTATACCATAATTTATCAGTTGTTGTAGATGCTGTTTCTACTGATTCGACTTTGTTTACTTCTTTTGAGATATACTGATTTTTTTCTTGCATAACTATTTGGTCAGATTACATTTAGAGTTGGACAAGCGGCAAGGTTTTTTCAAAATGTCTTGCCGCTAATTTGCTAATTTTAAACATCAATCAACTTTTGAAATACAATAATAAATAATTCTTAGACCAAATAGAATATGTAATCAGTTTGTTTTTAAGGAATTATTCATAATTCGTAGAAAATAGGAATCTGGTTGATATTTGATTAAATATTTCCTGCATTTTACTGAAACGCATCACAGCTTTTGATTCCAGTCAAATTACTATTTTTAGAATGAGACCTGATTCATAACTACTCAAAGGATAAAAGTGAATTATTTTATAGCACAACAAAAACTACTATGCGGAAATTTGTGTTTTTTTGTGGCAGTTCCTAAAGAATTTCTAAGGATTTTTTACTGATAGCATAATTTCATTGTTTTTGTTAAAAGAATATCTGATATGATATACTGGTTTTTTTTAGGCTTTCTCGTATTTCTTTTCATACTGGTTATTGTTTACTTTTTTTGGAAACCTGTCGCATTTTTTCAACGGATTCATCGAGGGATAATTGCGATATCGGGCTATGATTACAAATGGTTTGATTCGCAACACGAAAAAATTGGCTATTTTGTTGGTGGTGAAGGGCAAAATATGATTTTGGTACATGGTTTTATGGTTCATGCCGGCAACTGGAGTACGATTGCACCAAAGTTGAAAAAAGATTTTCGTGTCACGATTCCTGATTTGCCTGGCCACGGCAAAAGTCCATGGACAGCCTCTCGTAACTTAGAAGAATTGGGAGAGAGTATTTTAGAATTTTTGTTAGCCAAAACAGAAGATGAACCCGCAATACTTATCGGTAATTCAATGGGAGGAGCGATTGTTTTTCAGTTTGCATTAGAATATCCCGAACGGGTCAAAAAGCTGATTGTCATCAATAGTGCGGGTTTGGAGTGGGAAGTGGATCGAAACTTATTATTACCAAAGGATCGAAAAAACGCTTTACGCAAAATCCGTGCAATTGTCAATCCGAAGTTGAATCTTCCAACTTTCTTTTTAGACGCTTTGGTCAAAGAAACGACGATAGATTTTGAAAATCTTCTGGAAGATGCTTTATCGAGTTCAGACTATTTTTTAAATCAAAAACTGAAAGATTTAAAAATCAAATCTCATGTACTTTGGGGCGAGAAAGACGGTCTTTTTCCGATGGATTATGCGCAAGAGTTATTAAAGTTATTACCTAATTATGATTTCAAAATATTTCCAAAAGCGGCACACGTTCCTCACAACACTAACCCAAAGGAAACTTTAGCGTATTTACATGATGTGATTAATGCTAAGTGAAAAAAGTAATTCTAAAATTATTGAGGTCTTTATGTTGTAGCATATGACAGACGGTTTAATAATCAAATTTTATTCATATTTTATCTAAAAAATGCTACAAATACTTTTAAGTACTTGATTTTCACTAAAATTGTAGTTCTAAATAAAGTACTTGCGAATAAGTAGTCATTTTGTGGGCTGTTTATTCGCAAGTATGCATTACTTAATTAAGTGGTCAATCAAAAAAGAAATATTGAAGCGTTCATCAAGGAGTTTTTGATTTTTTTGGTTTTTTGTTTTGTGTTTGCCCTTATCGGGACAGCAGTAGCGATGCTGTTAGGACAGGTGCTGGGGGTTGATAGCTTTTCTAATTTTGCGAAAGCGTTATCAAAAAACAGTGAGCCTACCGCTCGAAATACGGTTCGATACTACTTGATACTAAGTCATTCTTTCACTTTCGCTTTGCCGTGTATAGCTTACGCAATATGGCGGAATCGAGAGAGCGCCTTGTCGGGCTTACAACTCAACCGAATACCTCACCCGAAAAATATACTATATAGTGGTATCATTATTCTGGCGGCTTTTCCTTTTGTGATGTTCACGATGTGGCTCAATCAGCAGATTCCTATTTCTGATACGATGATGGAAATGGAAAAAATGGCAAACGAAATGGCTGAAAATCTTTTAGTCATGAACAGTCCGTATGAGTTGGTCTTGACTTTGATTGCGGTCGGAGCAATTGCAGCGATTGGCGAAGAGTTGCTGTTCCGTGGGATTTTGCAGCCGATGTTCGAGCGATTATTTCAGAATAGTCATGCTGCGGTTTGGGTAACAGCGATTCTGTTTAGTGCGATTCATGGCCAAATGCAGGGGTTTATTCCTCGAATGTTATTGGGAGCGATGCTCGGTTATTTCTTGCTTTGGTCACGTAATCTTTGGATACCGATTTTTGCACATTTTGTATTTAATGGCAGTCAAGTTGTTCTTAAATATAGTACAGAATTGCAGGTCGAAACGGCTGAGGTCGATGTGAGTAAAATGATTATTCCGGCTGTCGTATCTTTGATGATTATCTTAGGATTAGGCAATTTATTTAGAAAATTCAATTTAGAAAAACCACCTAACAAAACAAACGAAAATCAAACCATAGATGAGTGATTTAGTACAAAGGGCTGTTACAGCCATTACGCTTTTAATTGTTGCTATCGCTTGCTTAACAGGGAATCACTACACCTTTTTAGGCTTTTTCGGAGTCGTGAGTATATTGGCACTCTGGGAGTTTTACACCATTATTATGAAAGATTCAAAAGCTAATTTGCTTCGTAGAATTATTGGTGTCGTCATTGGTATTTCGCCATTTCTACTTTGGGCGGGGCATTATTTGCATCCGTCGTTTTTTGGACTTAGACAAATTGGATTTGTCTTTTTACCGATTTTATCTTTAATAATAATCGTTGAACTATTCTTAAATGCAGATGAGCCGATCATTAATATAGGTTATGTTTTTATGGGATTTATCTACGTTGGTGTGCCTTTTTCGTTGTTCGTTCCGATACATTTTCAGTTTGGTAATGCACCGATTTTAGGGCTTTGGGCATTTGTTGCTGCTTTTGATGTTGCAGCGTACTTAGTCGGTTCGCAGATTGGAAAAACACCATTATTCCCACGTATTTCACCTAAAAAAACGTGGGAAGGTATCGGTGGCGGCGTTGGTTTACTGATAATTTTATTTTTCTTATTGCCAACAATTATTCGATTTTTATCGGATAATTTTAGTTTTGATTTAACGAATCAATTATCTATTAATGATTGGACTGCAATCGCTGTGATTGCCTTAATTTTTGGTACAATTGGCGATTTGGTGGAGTCGATGGTAAAACGTAGTTATGGCGTGAAAGATTCGGGGCATTTATTACCCGGTCATGGTGGATTTTTGGATCGATTTGATAGTGTTTTCTTTCCTGTTCCTTTTCTTGCAGCTTATTTATTTTTGTTGGTATGAGTTTAAGTCAAAATTCTGATTTTTTATTATAAATATCATTTAATTATTTATATAAATTATTGATTATGAAAATTTTAAATGATAAGTTATTAATAGAAGTTGTATGATCTTATGACTGTACAGCACTTAAAACTCTATCTCTGTCTTCATTTCAATCTCCCGAACTTTTGGGGCTACAACGTTAAATCTTTATTAAAAACGATTGAATATCTTTATTCTAATTGTAGAATAACCGGGATCAAACACTTATTAAAAGTCTGTTGACTAACTTTGCTACAATATTTAATCATTAATTAATTTATTAACATAATGAATCGTTTTTACAATCGAGGTTGGCGTTCTCGCAAAGCTTATTGGACAGCTTTTGTCGTGACTATGCGTTATGTCAGGTTATTTTTGGGCGAAAAAATATTTGGGCGAAAATATTACAGCAAGCGGATTATGGCGGTTCATGTTAAGAATGCACATTATATTAAAGAGGTGATTTTGGAGCTTCAAGGTCTATTCATTAAAGTTGGGCAGCTACTATCAATTATGACCAGTTTTTTGCCAGAAGCTTTTCATGAACCTTTAGAAGCACTTCAAGATCAGCTGCCGCCTCGATCATTTGCAGAAGCAAAAAAACGGATAGAAACCGAACTACAACGACCGATTGCCGAAGTTTTTGATACCATTGAAGAAACCCCGATCGCAGCAGCTTCAATTGGTCAGGCTCATAAGGCAACGCTCAAAAACGGGGATTCAGTCATCGTTAAAGTACAACATGCTAACATTGACAAAACGGCTACAATTGACTTGGATATTATTCGTCGTTTGACGCAATTAGTCGGTTATTTCTTTGATATAAAGGGGATTGAATACGTTTATACGCAGGTTCGCAAAATGATTGAAGAAGAGCTGGATTTTGAGCAAGAGGCAAAGTCTATGCTTGTTATTGGTGAAAATATCAAAGACATCGAAGGTATTATTACACCAAAATTATATGCCGAATATTCGACAAAACGGATTTTGGTTTCAGGATTTTGCGATGGCGTGAAAATCAATAATGTTAAGCAGCTTGACGAATGGCAAATTGATAAACGAGAATTAGCCAATAAATTAGTGGCGGCTTATTGCCAAATGGTTTTTCAAGATGGCTTTTATCATGCTGATCCACATCCTGGTAATATTTTGGTGCAAGAAGATGGAACGATTGTCTTGTTAGATTTCGGTGCGGTCGCTACACTTGATCCAAAAATGCAGCAAGGAATTCCGTTATTAATCGAGGCGGCGGTCAAAAATGATTCGGAGACAATTATTCGAATCCTATCGGATTTAGGATTTATTGCAGAAGGTAAAGAAGCCGAGGCGATTGCCGAAAAGTTAATTGATACGTTTCGTTACTTTTTACAAAATGAAATAGATATACAAGGATTAAATTTTCAAAATCTAAAAGTCAATCCGCTGGATTCTTCCTTATTTAAGGTGCAAAACGAAATCGGTCTTCGAGGTCTTGCGAATACGCTTCAAGTTCCCAAAGATTATGTTTTATTGAATCGAATGGCGACTTTGTTGTTAGGAATTTGCAATACTTTAGACGAAACGATGAACCCGTTGGATACGGTTCGACCATATATTCAAAAGTTTGTGCTGGGCGAAAAAGAAGACTGGGTGAAGTTCGTCAGTGATTTGGTACAGCGAACTTTATCGAGTTTATTGGCATTGCCAGATGACCTACGAAAAACACTTAAAACTATTGATAAAGGCGAACTCAAAGTTGAAATTAACGGCATCAATCAAGGAGCAAAACTCTTATATCATCTGGGACAGCAAGTGATGTTTACGCTGCTGACAATCACCGCTTCGACTTTTGCATATTTATTTTATAATGCTAATAATTTGGCTTTCGCCCAATATGGATTAGTCGCTGCCGTCTTATGTTTGATTTTATTGATTCGGTCTTTTCAGCAAGGGAAGAAGATTAAGCAGGCATTTTAGTTATGAGTTGTTGGGCAGGCTGTCAACCTCACAACTCTATCATCTTAACACAATATTTGACGACCGGTAAAAACGAACTAACAAATATATTAATCGAAGCGATATCTTATTTTAATACAAAAATGGATAAATAAAAAAATCCTCGGACTTGATGTCCGAGGATTATGAAAAGTGAACCTAACGATTTAATTTCTTTACATTTAAACTGAAAATCTACTATATTATAGTTGTTGTGATTTGTTTCTAAATTATCGCAAATATCATGGATAACGCTAAAAAAGACTTTCCCTTATGTAACATTTTCTTATCTGTATGTAACATTTTGATGTATTTGGGAGTTTTTAGGTGTTTTATTGTCGTTATATTGTTGTTTCGATGGTGTTTCGCAAGTTATTTTGAGCAAAATTGTATTCCGCTCACATTATAAAGTTTGATTGTTTTATTTAATTATTGGCTATGTTAATAAAATCCATGTCCAGAATATTAGCGTTGATTATCGTTTTTTTGGTGAGTTGTCAGTCACAAGAACCGTATGCGTATGAAAATATAAAATCAGAAATAGAGTCGTATTTGACTTATCCGTCCTTTAATAATTTTACAAAATCGGATACTTTAATGATTTATGATACTACCTATTTTAATAATATGATTACAGCGTTAAGTAAATATCAAGATAAACTTATATTGGAAGACTCGATGTATAATCGACAAATAACAGAGCAGTTGACATTATTTAATATCGAAAAAATCCAAACACGTCAACCGGATATTTATTTGCCTTTTCAGGCGATAAAGGCTAACCTAAACGAAGAAAATTTAGGTAAAATCATGGTTTGGCTAACCAATGTACCGAAGCAATTTGAAGCAGCAAAAACGCAATTAGCGAAACCCAATTTAGGGCATACACAACAGGCTGTTGAGGAACTAAAAAGTGCTTATATTTTTATTGCGAATGATTTGACCCAATATATGGAAAAGTCAAGTTCGGTAGATAATTATGAAGCCGTACTGGATGAGACTAAATTTGCCATCAAAGATTATTTGGCATTTTTGAACAGCAAAATAATTAATAAAGAAGTTAAATAATGCTAACGTTTTAGCTCCAAAACAAATATTTAATAAAACCTTGTACGGTTATTTAAACAGCCGTTTTTTTATCGTTTTCAACAATTATTTGAGTTATTATTTAATAATTGCTTTCCATTTTTTAACATTTTGGGCTATCGAAATCTCGGCATTATTGGGTAGTTGAGGAATGTCAGCCTCAAGAACTGATTCCTGATGGCCAGTTAATGAAAAGTTAAACCATTAACAAAGATAATGATACGTATGCTTTCTTAATAAATTTGTATGTTTCATAATAATCTTTTTTGTATTTAATTTGTTGATACTGAAAGGTTTCAGAGTAGAGTTGATGGATGAACGATTCTCATAACTATTTAAAAAACACACCGAATTTATATAAATGAAGAAAAATGCACTTTGGTGGATTATCGGATTGATGAGCGTTGCATTATTAGGTGTAATCGTGATGCAGGCTTACTGGATCAATCAATCTATAAAATTAAGTGAGGAACAGTTTAATAAAAACGTGTTCATGTCGCTTAATGCGGTAGTGTCCAAACTGGAGTTAGCAGAAGTTTATGCGACGACTTCTGACTTTTTACCACCGAGTTTTGGCGGTATTACAGAGAACGAAAAGGCAGAAATATTGGATAATGCTCGACGCAATCAGTCTTCGGTCGAGTTTTCTTTTGTACAAGAAATGCCTGTGGATAGTTTGATGGTTTTTGAGTCAGATGACTTTTTCCAGAATCACGGCGAAGACTGCCAGTGTATTGCTTGCCAGAATAGTAGAATTGATACGCATTTAGATATTTATTATCGTCATTTTACGAAGGCCTTTGCACAGCGTTCGACTTGTAATAAACCGATTATGCAACGTATTGACGTTAGTGATTTTAATCAATTGTTAGCAGATGAGTTAAGAAATGAAGGGATAGATATTGATTATACTTATGGTATTTATTCTGACCGAAAAAAGAGTTTCGTATTAACGGATTCTCACCTAAAAAATGAAGAAGAGGCACAAAACAAAAAAGTGCTAAAAGCCAGTTTACAAGACTTGACGGTTTCTCGATATAAGGTTCGGTTGTTTCCGAGTGATATTGATGTGCCGGGGTATTTAGTTGTTCATTTTCCTGGGCAAGTCGGTTATATGTGGCGTTCGGTTTTACCGACTTTGTTGGGTTCGATTTTGTTTTCAGGTGTGATTTTATTCTGTTTTGCTTATACGATTCAGGTGATTTTGGAACAAAAGAAATTGTCAGAAATTAAAAATGATTTTATTAATAATATGACACACGAGTTCAAAACACCGATTGCAACTATTTCGTTGGCAGCGGATTCTATCGGAAATCCGATGATATTACATAAGCCTGAGAAAGTTCAACGTTTTGCGAATATTATCAAAGCTGAAAATAAACGGATGAATAAGCAGGTCGAAAAAGTCTTGTCGATGGCTTTGTTGGATAGAAAGGAAGTGAATTTAATGATTAAACCAATTAATATTCATGAGATTATTTCGAGAGCAGTGGACAATATTAGCTTACAAGTTGAGCGAAAAGATGGCCAAATCTTACAAGATTTAAAGGCTGAAAACGCTGTGATTGAAGCTGACGAAACACATATTTCTAATGTGATTCACAACCTTTTGGATAATGCGAATAAATATACTCCCGAAAAACCAGCAATCTCAGTACATACCAGAAATACTGACGGTGGCGTTCAAGTTATGATAAAAGATAATGGCTTAGGTATGTCAAAAGAACAACGTCGAAAAATCTTCGATAAATTCTATCGAGTTCATACCGGAAATCGTCACGACATCAAAGGATTTGGCTTGGGATTAAGTTATGTGAAAGCGATTGTGTCTGAACACAAAGGCGATATTACTGTTCAATCGGAGTTAGGTAAAGGGAGTAAATTTATATTAACCTTCAAACATAAGATTAAGTAATGTTTTAGAATAATTCCATCATTTCACTTACTAAAAGCTTGATTGATGCCGAGTTCGTGAAATCAAATTGGAGATTTTATCTTCTGATTATTACCACATGATGAATAGTTAGTCCCCAAAGATTAACTCATGAATTTTACAAACATTTACAACTAAAAAAATCAAAATAATGAATAACCAAGCAAAAATTTTATTAGTAGAAGATGACCAAAACTTCGGTGATGTATTGCGTTCTTACTTAGAAATGCACGATTACGATATCACGTTGGCGACTGATGGAGAGGCGGGTTTTCGTGCATTTCATCAAGGCAAATATGATCTATGTATTTTTGATGTAATGATGCCGAAAAAGGATGGTTTTACATTAGTAAAAGAAATTAGAGAAACCGACAAAACAACGCCAATCGTTTTTTTGACGGCTAAATCGATGAAAGAAGATGTCATTGGCGGTTTTCGTATCGGGGCGGATGATTACATCACTAAGCCATTCAGCTCCGAAGAGTTGTTATATCGTATTCAAGCGATTTTAAAACGCAGTCAACCTTCGGATGGTAGAAATGAAGATCAAAAAGAGTTTACAATCGGAGCATATCACTTCGATTATCCAACTCGAATTTTGACATTAGGTGATAAAACAGATAAACTCTCTCCAAAAGAGGCACAGCTATTACGGTTGTTCTGTTTGTATATGAACGAAGTCTTGCCTCGCTCGATTGCTTTGACGCAGATTTGGGGGGAAGACAATTATTTTACCGCAAGAAGTATGGATGTTTTCGTAACGAAATTACGTAAATATTTAAAAGGTGATGAAAATATTGAAATCGTTAATATTCATGGTAATGGCTTTCAGTTATTGGTAAAATCAAATGAGGCTTTGTAAATATTTGATCGCTTGTCAGTAGCCCCGTTTATATTTCATAAAAAACGCAGTACACAAACTACAAACACAAAAAATGAAAGGTGAAGTTTCGGCTTCACCTTTCATTTTTTACGTTTTATCCTTATTAGAAATCTGATTTAATAAATTTATATTTTATCATTTCAAAATAGCTGCAAATCATTCATTTAGTGAGATTTAATTAAAAATAAATTTTTTCACGCCTTCTTATTCGACTAATTGTCATTTGTCTTAGCCTAAAGATTTGAGTTTTTGATAATAAAACCCCAAATTTGACATCGTAAGATTTAGAATTTATAATCAAAAAAATCAAAAAAAATCAAAGTCAATTAAAACTAAAACGATACAATTATGGAAAAGAATTCAGTTAAATATGGTGTGATTGCAGGTTTGATAAGTGTACTTTATGCCTTGTTACTTTATTTTACAGACCAGACATTCAATATGGCATTGGGCAGTGTGAGTCTAGTCATTTCATTATACTTTATGTGGAAAGCCTGTCAAGATGATAGAACTTTGCAAGGTGGATTTGCTTCTTTTAGAGAAATGTTTTCAAGCGCATTTATCACCTATGCTGTTGTTACTTTTTTTGCCGTTATATTTCAATATGTATTACTAACCATGATTGATCCAGGATTAGTAGATATACAGGTAGAAAAAACGATGGAACAGACGGCTAAAATATTAGAATGGGGCGGTTTAGAAGAGGGTAGTGCTGAGTATGAAAAAGCCTTAGCAGATGCAGAACAAGAAGCTATTCCAAGTCTTAAAGGGTCTCTTTTTGGATATATGGGCGCATTGATTTTTGGGGCATTGATTTCACTTATTTTTGGTGCTGCTATGAAAAAAAATAAACCACCTCATATCGCTGTAGATGACGAAACAGAACATTTAATAGAAAAATAATTTTAGGTTTTTAGTGAATAGTGATTTTAGTATTGATCAATCACTATTCACTAAAAAAATTAATGTGCATGCGAGTGTGAAGTTTCGCCTTTATTCATTTCTGCAATTAGATAAAATGCTGCATTTTGTACAATCTTTTTTTCCTTTCGTTCAGGTAAAGCCTCCATCAAATCCATTGATACCCAGCCATTAATCTTCTGCTTTATTTTTACCGGAATTCTAAGGTATTCGATTTCGCTCGGTGTCTTTTTCTTTTCTACAAAAATATAAGAAACATCGTCCGCAATTACTACCGCTTTCTCAGGTAAACACGGCACTGTTGCTTGATTTTTCCAAATTTTTGCATTCACAAACGCCCCTTGACGAAACTCGGGCTTCCGCCCAATAATATGAGCGTGAACGTGTACCGTTTTTTTGTCATTTTCAAATGTCGGTGCAATCAAATAGACTTTACCCTCGTAGCTTTCTAATGGATTAGAAGCAACCTCAAATGTCAGTTTTTGCCCAATTTTTATCTGAGGTATATCCTTCTCAAATACCTCTAATTCTACATGAAGATGAGCATCACTGACGATTTTTATTAATTCCGTTTCAGGTTGAGCAAACATTCCGTTATGCACATTTACAGCCGATACATAGCCGCTTGATGGTGCAACAATCGCAATTTGTTTCGTGATTTTTTCATTTTTTAAATCAACCAAATTAATCCCCAAATAACTCAAATATTGCTCAATTCCATTCAATTGTACCGCCTTGACTCGATAATCTGATTGGGCTTTTTGGTAATTTTTTAAAGCCGAAGCATTCGCTTCACTCAATCGCTTTTGGCGTTCCATTTCTTGATTCAAGTAAATCATTTCGCTTCTAATTTCCAGATATTCCTGCTGCTTTCGAATAAAACTCGAATGTTCTAAAGTCGCCAGAACTTGCCCTTTTTGAACAGCCGTTCCAACCACAATTTTTCTTAAATTCCGAATAAATCCACCTTCTTTCACATGTACCGAACTCACCGAATTTGGCGGCACGTCAAGGCGACCAGTTACCGTCACAAAATCCGACATCTTTTGGTTCGTAAAGCCACCTAACTCAACATCAATCGTCTTGACCTGAGCATTCAATAAATGCACTTCATTTTCGGGAATTGCTTCCGCTTCGTGCTGATGTCCTTCGTGTTCATCATGATTGTGACCAGCGTGTGGATCAGCTTCATTTTGACAACCAATTGCTATTGCTAATAAGCTGATAATTAATAGTTTATTTATAATATTTTTCATTTTTATTATTACGAAACCACAAAAGGAACAATAAATACGATAGAATTTTACAAAAGAAAAATCCTAAATTTTTGTTGCTTTTGTCGTTCAATTTTATTCTATTCCAAAACCATAATTAATTAAAATCACCGTTTCGTTATATTTTTGAATCAACTGAATTTGTTCTATTCTAAGCGAAATCGCTTGTTCAATAACTGACAAATATTCAAAATAAGGCAATTCGCCGCCTTCATAACCGATTTTTGCCAAAGCGACAGACTCCAATATATTCTCCATTAAGAAGCGATTTACTGAAAAAATCTGCCCATTTAAAGTTTCCAAATTTGCCAACGCCAATTTCCATTCATTTTCTAATGTAAATTTATCGGTTTCGGCTTTCGCCTGAATGATCGCAGCGTTCATTTTAGCGGCTTCGATGCGTTGCTGTTGTGGTTTTCGATGCAGCGGAACACCAAGACCAATTTCTACTAAATTCAATCCGGCATTTCCATCGAATATTTGCGACGCATAACCTAAGTTAAAGGTTGGTGACAATTTATTTTCCTCGATGGTAACTTGTTTTATTGCCTTATTTTTTTGTTGTTCGTAATACCGCATCAGCGGATGATTTGTCGCATTGACTTGAGGTAGATTTACCGATAACTGTTGCAAATCCACGTTTTTTACATTAATCCAATTCTCACGCCCCAGCAGATACGCCAGTTGTCGTTGAGCCAATTCGTAGCGTCTATCGGTTTCATTTTTTTGAATTGTCCAACTTTTAAAACTCGATTCTATTCGTAGCAATTCAATTCTACTTGTTTCTCCAGTTTCGACTCGTAAGGCTGCCAAATTCGCAAAATCATTATAAAAAGAATCCAAAATTGAATAAACCTGTTGTTCTTGATAAGTGGCGACAACTTGCCAATACAAATTCGCCACCATTTTTTTCAATTCGACTTCCGTCAAAACTCGCTCACTTTTCAGTAAGGCTGTTTCGGCTTCAATCAACGCATTTTTAGCTTGATACACTTTTGGCAATTCAAACGATTGACGCACCCCAAAATCATGTTGATCATACTCATTCTCATAACCAAACGCCTGCCCCAAATAATAAAAATCGGTCGGCTGCAACTCAAAACCTGAACTTTTCAAGGCTTCCTGCTGCTTTATTTTTAAATCTGCCACCTTCAATGACGGATGTGATTGCATCGCTATTTTTATCAAACTATCCAACGACTGACCTTGTAGAGAAGTCGTGTAAATAAGTAGTAGCAATAGTTTTATATATTTTTTCATTATTATTTTCTGAACCACAAAAGGCACAATAGACCTAATAGATATTTCACAAAAGAAAATTTAAAAAAATACTTTTGTGAAAATCTTCTGTTCCTATTGTATCTTTTGTGGTTTGCCTTCTTTCTCAATCCACTCATACAAAATCGGCAAAACCACCAACGTCAATAGCGTAGCCGTAATCAAACCGCCAATGACCACCGTCGCCAAAGGTCGCTGTACTTCTGCACCGCCCGACATCGACAACGCCATCGGTAAAAATCCTAACGAAGCTACTAACGCCGTCATAATCACTGGTCGTAAACGGACTTTTGTGCCAAACAAAATTCGTTGGCGAACATCTGTAAATCCTTCTTTTTTCAATTGATTGAAGTAGCCAATTAAGACAATTCCGTTCAAAACAGCCACGCCGAATAAGGCTATAAAACCAATACCTGCCGAAATACTAAACGGCATTCCTCGAAAGACCAAAGCCCAAATTCCGCCAATCGCAGCCAATGGAATTGCTGTAAAAATCAAAGTCGCTTGTTTGAAAGAGTTAAACGTCAAATAAAGCAAGGCAAAAATCAATAATAAAGCTACAGGAACGGCTACTGTTAAGCGTTTTGTTGCGTTTTGAAAGTTTTCAAACTGACCGCCATAAGTGATAAAATAACCGGGTGGTAATTCCAAGTTATCGTCCAGAATAGCTTGAATTTCATTCACCAAAGAGGTAACATCTCGGTCGAGTACATTCACACCGACCGTAATTTTTCGCTTTGTATTATCTCTCGAAATTTGCATCAACGCTTTTTCCAAATTTACTGCGGCTATTTGCGAAAGCGGAACAGATTGACCATTCGACAACGGAATTAACAGATTTCGAACGTTTTCAATATCTTTTCGCATTGCTTCGGGCAACCTGACGACCAAGTCAAAACGACGTTCGCCCTCATAAATTACTCCAGCTTTTTCTCCTGCAAAAGCAGTTCTGACAACGGTGTTCACCGTTTTTACTTGCAAGCCATATTGTGCTAATTTTGAATAATCGTACCGCACAATAATTTGTGGCATTCCGACAATTTGATCTACCGTGACTGAACTTACGCCTTTCAAATTTTCGACCAGTCGCTCTATTTTTTTACCATTTTGAAAAAGTAGATTGAGGTCATCGCCATAGATTTTTATCGCAATATCGGCTCTCGAACCCGTCATCAACTCATTAAAACGCATCTGAATCGGCTGCGTAAATTCGTAAGAAATACCGGGTAAATCCTTCATTTTTTGCTCCATTTTCTGCACAAGTTCCTCCCGAGTCGAAGCCGAAGTCCATTCCGCTTTTGGTTTCAAAATCACCATAATATCGCCTGTTTCCATCGACATCAAATCAGTTGGAATTTCAGCCGTTCCGATTTTCGTCACGACTTGCTCAACTTCTGGAAAATTTTCCATCAAAATATTCTGCAACTTTCCCGAAACTTCCACCGATTTTTCCAACGAACTCCCGGGCGGCAAAATCTGGTGCAAGGCCAAATCACCCTCTTCTAAAGTCGGTATAAATTCGCCTCCTAAAGTCGTGAATTTCCATAGGCTTACGCCAAATAATAGCAGCGTGATTGTTAAAATTATCGTCTTAAATTGTAAAGCCTTCTTCAAAATTGGAGTATAAAACCATTGCAAAAAGCCAATAATTTTGTCAGAAAAAGTATTGCCGTGTGCGGTATTTTTCTTGCTTAAAAATAACGCTGACATCATTGGGACGTAAGTCAAAGACAAAATCAATGCCCCCAAAATTGCAAATGAAACGGTTTGAGCCATCGGTGCAAATGTCTTGCCTTCGATGCCCGACAAGGCTAAAATCGGCAAATAGACAATTAAAATAATGATTTCACCAAAGGCCGCTGACGACCGAATTTTGATAGAAGCATCTGTCACCGTTTCGTCCATTTCTTCTTGTGTCAGTCCCGAATTTGTTTCGTTATTTGCTTGTCGCAATGATAGCCGATAAACAATCGCCTCCACAATAATCACCGCACCATCGACGATAAGCCCAAAGTCAATCGCACCCAAACTCATCAAGTTAGCAGTAACACCAAAAATATTCATCAAGCTCACTGCAAACAACATTGCCAACGGAATCACCGAAGCCACAATCAAGCCTGCACGCCAGTTTCCGAGCAATAAAACCAAAATAAAAATGACAATTAAGCCACCTTCCAACAAGTTTTTTTCAACCGTATGAATGGCATTATTAATTAGTTTTGACCGCACTAAATACGGCTGAATTTCCACACCTTCTGGCAATGATTTTCTGACTTGTTGCACTCGTTCTTCGACTCGTTCCATGACCTGTGCGGCATTTTCTCCTTTGAGCATCATCACGATTCCACCGACAACTTCGCCATCGCCATTCCGTGTCAATGCACCAAATCGAGGAGCAAAACCCAGTTTTACTTTCGCCACATCACGAATCAAAATCGGTGTTCCACCTTGATTTTTAACAACAATTTTTTCAATATCGGCAGGGTTTTCCACCAAGCCTTCCGAGCGAATAAAATACGCATTTGGGTCTTTTTCGATGTACGAGCCGCCCGTATTTTCGTTACTGTTTTCGAGTGCGTCAAAGACCTCGGTCATCGTCACATTCATCGCTTTGAGTTGCGACGGATTGATCGTGACTTCGTACTGTTTTAATTTTCCACCAAAGCTATTCACTTCGATTACGCCTTTGATGCCTGACAATTGCCGCTTCACTATCCAATCTTGGATTTCCCGCAATGTCATCGCATCGTATTTGTCCTCAAATCCTTCTTTGACAAATAAAGTATATTGGTAAACCTCGCCCAAACCCGATGAAATCGGTGTCATTTCGGGCGTTCCCAAACCGTTGGGAATTTCGGTTTCTGCCATTTTGAGTTGTTGTGCAACGAGTTCACGAGGTAGATATGTTCCCATATCGTCCTCAAAAACAACGGTTACCATCGAAAACCCAAACCTCGAAATGGAACGCAATTCAACCACATTCGGTAGGTTTTGTAGTGCCAACTCAACAGGCACGGTTATAAATTTTTCAATTTCTGGTGCGGTCAAGTTCGGTGAATTAGTAATAACTTGCACTTGATTATTCGTCACATCAGGCACGGCATCAATCGGTAATTGCGTCAAGCTATAACTGCCCCAACCGATAAGTGCGAGTACAAGTATTCCTATCACAAACTTATTCCGCACGGAATAGGTGATTATTTTATCGAACATTTTTTTTTGCTTGTCCCGAAACCTCGGGAGTGATTAGTGTTGAAGTAATTAATTACTAATTGTAATTACAGTTGTTCTAACATCTTTGAAACTTGGATAATGTTGGCGTTTTGGTTGTGTGGATTTATCAAGATTGAACATCTAAATAAGCACAAACCATAAGATTCCCAATTATCAATTCTTAACTAAACAAAAGGTGGCCCTCGATAGGTAAGATTTTTTAAGAGGCAAGGATTTTTTAAATTATAATCGGTTGTAGGAAATGGTTTTTTTATTAATAGGAAATGATTAGCTGTTTTAAACTGTGGCAACTGATTTAAAATTAATGAATTATCATTATCAAAATCAGTTTCAAAGGTAATTTGATAAAATTCTAAGTAATTTTCGCCACAATTTTGTTCCAATAAATGCTCTACAAACTCCCAAAAATTGTGTTTATGATGTTCACAACTTTGGTGTTTGTGTGAGGTAATGAAGTCATGCGAATGTGGGATAAGTGTATGTAATAGCAATATTATTGCTGCTGGAAATAACCAACTTATTGCTATTTTTTGTCGCATGGTTTTAAGGTTTGCAACTCAAAATTACAAAAAGGTAATTAGACTTTTTGTGATAAGGCATCAATTTATTTAAAATGATGCCCCAAAACTAATATAAACTATATCTGGAAAACCGGCTCCGGTTCTAAAAATAAATTTCCCATCTGGTTTTTGAAAACGATATCCTAATGTACCAGCGGGTGCAAATATCATATATTGAGTTCGTGATGGAATTTGTTCTCCAAAATATTCGGCATTGCTGACACCAATCTCATAGCTTGATTGATCGTACAATAATGTTCCACCAATGCTACTTTCAAAGTGATGTTTTCCGGTTCCGCTTAGGAAAACTGGAGTCAATATGACATGTGGGCCGGTAGAGCCCCAGGTCGCCCAATAACCGCTACCAAATCGTACACCAACTGATTTGAAAAGGTTGATTTTAGTTGTTCGGACTTGTCGTTCGTAGTTGAGGTTGAATGTTCCCCAAAGTCCGCCGATTGCTCCCGTTCCGTAGATGGCGTTTGGATATTCAAAAACTAATTGTTTAGTACTGTCTTGGCTGAGCATAGCAGTACAACTGCCAATTATGACAATGATAATTAATACGATTTTTTTCATTTGAATTTTCTTTATTCTAATAACCATTTCCCGATAGCTTTAACACTATTTTTAGTTCGTAGTTGTAGGAGATACAAACCTTTTGGTAAATTATCCCGATACAATTCAATTTGATTATTTTGAATATTCGGAATGGTTTTTACTAAATGACCTGTTGAGTTAAAAATATTTAAGGTATAATAAGCATCTGGTAAATGATTAAAATTAAGGATAGATTTTTCTTGTGTCGGGTTTGGAAAAACGGTGAGCTTTTCCACTTGAATGGAAGTTGTGGCCGTCAATTGCTCACAAGTTACTCGAACTAAATCAACACAAGCTCCGTTGCTCCAGTATCGTATCCCTACCATCGTATCAACATTATTTGTTGTAAAAGGCATGGATACAAACTGCCAGTCATCGGTCGTTACTAAACTTGTATCTATTGTCGCACCAAAAGGTAAATGATCTACTCGGAGGCTAAAATCATACAAGCCATTTTTTACCCAACAACTCAAATAATAGGTTGTATTTGGAATCACATTAATACTTTGATAAACACCGCCGCCATTGCTGCAAACAGCGTGACTGCCATGAAAAACTGGTGAGGTGACAACCGAAATTCCATCGTCAGGTGTCCATGTAGAATCGTAGTATAAAACCCCTGCTTCAAAACTGGAGTCGGCTACGATGATATCGGTGCATTGACTGTAGAGATTGGATAATCCAAATATCAGGATAGTGACGAGACATTGAAACGATTTCATATGTGGACAATTTTTGACGTGCGAGAGGTCTGATACATAAAAAAGGTTTGAGAGTGTTCCCAAACCTTTTCCAAAAATATGTAACCTCTTTTTTTAAAATTGATAAATAATACAATTGGCGTGCATGCCCGAACCGACTGCCGCAAAAAGGACTTTATCGCCTTTTTTGATATTAAAACCTTCTAAGTCATCTCGCAGTACATTATCTAATAAAGTTGGAACTGTAGCGACAGATGAATTACCTGTTTGTTGTAAAGTAATCGGCACTAACTTATCATAATCGCCATCGTAGTTGTGCATTTTAAACAACTTTGTACCAACAGCTTTAATTAATTTTGCATTTGCTTGATGAAATAGAAATAAATCGATTTCCTCAATTTTTGTATTACTTTTGGTCAGGCAGTCTGTAATTAAATCAGGGACGTGTGTCACGGCATAACGATAAACGTTGCGACCTTGCATTTTAATGAACATCTCCTCTTCACTTTTTTCGTTATTGTATGAGCTGCCCATTTTTAAATAATCGGCATCACTCAAACAATGAGAGTAAGTATGTGAAGATAAAAGCCCCGTTGGTGTTTCGCCTTCTTGTGCTTGTAAAATTGTCGCCCCTGCACCGTCACCAAATAACATTGAATCTAAATCATGTTGATCAACAATACGAGATAAAATTTCTACACCGACTACCAAGACATTTTTTGCTGCACCTGCTTTAATAGCTTGATCAGCTTGAATCATGGCTTGTACCCAGCCTGGACATCCAAATAAAATATCATAAGCGAAACACTGGTGATTTTTGATTTTTAAACGATTCTTGACTAGAGCCGCTAAGTTCGGTAACAGTAACGGATAATCTAAACCACTCTTTAAGTTACCAAAATTATGTGCGACAATTACCCCATCAATTACCTCTTTATCAATACCCGCATCCTCAATTGCTTGCTCCGAGGCATAAACTGCTAATTGAACTGTATCTGTGTTATCGCCAGCATATCGGCGAGATTCTATGCCCGAAATTTCTTCCAGTTTTTGTATTACTTGCTCGGTAGGTTTCGTGACTTTTGTTCCATCGTGTTTGTAGAAAGTACGATTTAAGAAGTAGTTATTATCAATCATCTTTTCAGGAAGAAAAGACCCAGTACCAATAATAACAGAATTACGGTAAGTCATTTTTTTGCATTTAATAATAATCCCTGTAAACCTCAAAAAGACTTACAGGGATGTTCTTTTATGAAATATCATTTGCTTTTTATACAAACATACAATAAATCTTTTGAGATATTTTAACCTATGCAAGTTTTTTTTATTGATTTGATAATCAATTTTCTTAATGATTATTATTTCTTGAATGCAATTTCAGCAATTATTATAATATGTCAAATTAATAAAATTTAACACACAAAATCATTTTTTAAGATAAACTTTGAGTAGATTTACAATGTTAATTTAATGTTAACTTTAAGTTAATCGAATATGAATAGCAAAATTTTATTTGTTTCATGTCGGTTTTTGTATTAAATTATAATTGATTTAGGTGTTTTTTACTGTTGTTTATTTTTTGTTATTGAGCGGTAAGTCACCACATTTTATTATTTATTTATCGCACTCACTCATTCTACATAATTTCAATTTCATAGAGGCTTTGAGGGTCAAAAATTAGAAGGTTATGAAAATTAAAAATTACATATCATTATTGGTTATTGCGATTATCGTCACTTGTTCAACGAATATGTCTGGACAAGCTTTTGGCTATTCATTTAAGAAAAAAGGGAAAAAACAAGTCAAACTGAAGTTCGAACGAATCAATAATCTAATCATATTACCGTTCATGATGAACGATTCTACTCAAGTCAAATTCATCGTTGATACAGGGGTGCGTCATACCTTAATCACAAAAAAATCTTACTTGGATAGTCTGGATTTACAGTATGGTAGAAAATATCGTCTCATGGGGGCTGATAAGGAATCTTTCGTAGATGCGCAGCTGGTACATGGATTAAACTACGACTTTGGGCCGGTAGAGGCGGTGTTGCAGACAGCATTAGTTTTAGAGGAAGATTATTTTGATTTAGGGAAATCATTAGGGATTCCAATTGATGGCATTCTGGGGATGGATTTGTTTATGCGTTATGTCGTCAAGGTCGATTATGAAATAAATGTGATGACTTTGATAGAGCCTAATAGATTTAAGCCGTCGAATTCTTTTCAAGAATTAGACATAGAATTGATACAAGGTAAACCATATATTAATGTGATGACACAATTAGATAATGGTGAAGTCATAGCGAATCGATTATTGGTGGATTGTGGGGCGAGTTTGAGTCTGATGTTAGATATGAACTCTGACGATCGTATTGTTTTACCCGAAAAATATATTCACGGTACTTTTGGACAGGTGCTTGGCGGCGATTTGGAAGCCTATGTCGGGCGAGTGAATTTTTTGGCACTTAACAGTTTTACTTTTAATGATGTAGTCACGAACTTTCAAATGCCGTTTTGGGTCGATACTATTTCTAATAGTAATGGATTGATAGGTGGCGGTATTTTGAACCGTTTTGACGTGATTTATGACTGCGTTCATAGGAAAATGTATTTACGTGGAAATCAAAATTATTACGAACCGTTTGCACCAGATAGAAGTGGTTTGCACATCAGGCTGCAAGGTAATAGCTTTAATCAGTTCATTATTGCAGACGTTATTCCTGACTCTCCTGCAGATGCTGCTGGTATTCAGACTGGTGATTTGATTCTAAGATGTAATGGTAAACCGATTCAACGATTATCGTTAGATTATATTAATGATACTTTACAAAGTGAGCCAGCGACAATCGTCCGCTTAACGCTTTTGAGAGATGGCGAAGAGGTTGATGTGAAGTTTAAGTTAAAGGATTTGATTTAGAATCAACAATAGCAGACTGGTTCGAAAGTTCGTTGATATTTTGAGAAACCTGTAAGATTTGGAAAACTTTGTAGGTTTATAATCAAATAGTTACGTTGTTTTATCAAAATAAATTAGTAAATCGCTTTAGCTTTTATAATTCAGAAAATAGCCTTTTACGTACTAAACTTTTGAGGAAAAAATATTTCCTGATCATAGGTAAACCGATAGTCAATGAGCCTATAATCCACGCTATTAAACGTGGATTATAGGCAAATAACCTTTTTTAATATGTAGATTATCTTCGTTTTCCGGAGTATTCCATGGCTTCTCCTTTTCCGAATCCATAACTAAAACTAAGCGTTACGAATCGTCCACGAAGATTTCTGCTATATGCATAAAAATTAGTTTGAATAGTTTCGTTTTCACGAATACGAGAAGCGAAAATATCACGAACTCCCAAATTCACCACTGCTTTTCCTTTCAAAATCTTTTTACGAACGCCCAAATCTGCAAATAAAATATCTGAACGCATTCCTTGAATAGTTTGCTCTTCTGACTCGTAGCGGCCAGTCACTTCAAAATCAATATCTTTCGGTAATTTTACTTTTCCTGTCCATTTTGTTGACCAAACTGTCGCATCAAAATCAAAGTTTTGACCTTCAAATTCTCCTTTTCGATTGAAGTAATTGATGTTGACATCACCGTTCAGTGTTAACCATTTTTTGGGGCTGATTTTCGTATTAAACTCAAAACCAGTCGCTTGATTTGTACCAATATTATAAGGAATAAAAGTCGTTACATTATTATCAAATAAAGAAATCCGTTCAATTACTTCTGTCGTATAACGGTGATATACACTAAAGTTTAAAGATATTTTATCTAAGATATAAATTGACGATACTTCGTAAGAATCCGTAAATTCTGGTTGTAAATCAGGGTTTCCGGCACGGATGACAAAGTTATTACGAATATTAAAAAACGGATTCAAATCCCACAAACGAGGTCGATAAATACGACGAGAATAGCCAGTTTGCATCGAGAACCTATCACTAAATTTATAAGAAATAAATCCACTTGGGAAGAAATTACCAAAGCGTTGGTTATTCGATTCATTTGTGTTGATTAATAAGGTTTGTAAGTCAGTAAACTCATAACGAACGCCGGCTTTGAAACCCCAGCTGCCTGTCTCGTAAGAACCTGTTCCGTAAAGCCCTAAGACATTTTGTTTATACTCAAAAATATTGGTTAGACTGCTATCATTGATCCATTCGCCATTGGTCAGATTAGAAACGGCAAAGTCATTCTGTACATCTTGAATCACGTACATTGCCCCAGTTTCCAAAGTTATATTTTTAGAAAAAGGTTTAGTATAATCTAACTGAAAAGTATATTTTGTTTCACTAAAATTAGTACGAGTTTGTTGATTTTCATTCGCTAAATTTCCGAATGTTGTAATATTTTCAAACTCTGATTCTTGGTCTTTCGCAAATACATTTCCTATTGCACTAAATAACAAAACGTGGTCTTTATCATCTTTAAAATCACTTTTGTATTGCAATTCGTATTGTAATTTTGGATTAGTTGCCGAAGTTATTTCTGTTCGATACCATTCGGCGATGATGCCATTTTCATCTTCTCTTCTAAAATCATTTCGTGAGGGTTGATCCTCGATTTCGTAGGCAAAACTTCCCGAAAGTGTGATTATATTTTGAGGATTAATAATATAATCCGTTCCTAAAATAATGTTATAAAACTGCTCATTTCGATATTCTGTACCTTCGCTAAAAATCGTTTCATTATTCAGCAAATTGCGGTTGATATTCTCACCAAATCTCGGTAATTCTCTATAACCAACACCGAATTGACTAAACAAATTAAACTTTTCCGTTCTACGATTTAGGCTCAAGCCAACACTATGATTTTGGGGCAAACCAGTATTTAATGAGATCGAACCATTGAGTCCTTTTCGTTCTTCTTTTTTGAGCACAATATTAATGATACCCGATGTTCCTTCGGCTTCGTACTTTGCCGAAGGATTGGTAATGACTTCCACTTTTTCAATCATATCAGCCGTAATCGTACCGAGTGCATTTCCTTGCTCACTCGCAATCACAGAAGGTTTTCCATTTATTAAAATCTGTACGCCTGAGCTTCCTCTCAAACTAATCACTCCTTCAATATTCACATTGACGGAAGGTACATTATTCAAGACTTCGTAAGCACTAGCACCTGTTGAACTTAGGTCAGAACCGACATTAAAAACTCGTTTATCTAATTTAAAAACCGTCTGTGATTTTTCGGCAACGACCTCTACCTCTTCCAACATTTCGCTATCTTCTGTCAGTACAATTGCCCCTAAATTGACTTTTCCATTAACAATTTCAAAACGCTCTATCGTCTTTTTCTGAAAACCAATAAACGTCACTTCGATATAAAAATCTTGCTTATCTGTTTTGATTTCAAAATTTCCATTAATATCTGTTGTCGCTCCACCAATGACGGTTTTGGTAGCTTTATCCGCTAACATTACGGTCGCAAATTCTACGGCTTGTTCGCTATTTTTCTCAATGACTTTTCCGGTAAGTGTTATATTTTGGGCAAAAATACTTGAGATACTTAGAAATATTATTAGAAGACTTGACACACATTTTTTTAGTAACGCTGTATTCATAGTTATTTTTATTTTGGTTTGTTTTTCATTGATAATGCAAAATAACAGCAGATGTTTAAGATTCCGGTGTGCTTTCTTTGAACGACAGATTTTGGGCGGTGAACGACAAACAGAAGTGCTACAGCAAACGATGGCTATTTTTGGAGGAATCTGAACAATAATTATCCAATAATTATCCATTGAAAAATTATAACGTCTTTGTATTTTACCGTTTACCCTAAATTTTTTGTCGTTTATAGGAATCCATTTTTGGAATCGTATCGAATGATTTACATTTGAATCATGGTTCAGAAACAGCAACAAAAATGGATTTATTCCAAAGAATTTCTATTTCAAATTGTGTTACATATTTTGGTATTTATCTTTTACGCCATTGATAAAAAACACCGAATTATTGAAACACATCAATTTTTCTTTTTTCTAAATTATGCCGCTGCTGCGTTATTTATCAATTACTTTTTACTACCTCGTTTTTTTTATAAAAATAAATACTGGCAATTCGGATTAGGTTTGGTATTCGTTTTTTTAGCGACGATTTTTATCGAAGAGTTAGTTTTAGAACAAATCTATTTTCCTGATACAAAAGGGAAAAAATTCTTTGGTTTATTTTATACCTTAATTGACGTTATTCCTGTAACAATCATACTTTCAGGCTTTAAATTCGCTTGGGATGCCTTGATAAAACAGCGTGAAGTCGAAACCTTAAAATCAGCTGTTCAACAAAGTCAATTACAGTTTTTGAAGTCGCAAGTAAATCCGCATTTTTTGTTTAACAACCTCAATAATCTCTATTCTTACGCCATCGAAAGTTCGCCAAAAACTCCTGAAATTATTTTAGAATTATCGTCTGTTTTGCGATACATGTTGTATGAAACCAAAACGGCTTTTGTACCTTTAAAAAAGGAACTGGAGCAGATGAAACATTTTATTAGCTTAAACGAACTACAAATCGAAGAACGAGGCGAGGTGAATTTTCAAACACAAAATATTCGAGCCGATTATCAAATCGCTCCCTTAATTTTGATTGTTTTTATTGAAAATGCTTTTAAACATAGCACAGCGAGTTTGAGTGATCATATTGTTATTGACATCAAAACGACTCTTTTAGACAACGGTACTTTAAAATTTACTTGTCGTAACAATCATCAATCAGAATCGAATACGGACAATTTGACGAAAGGAATTGGTTTAGAAAATGTCCAAAGACGTTTACAATTATTGTATCCCGATACGCACAATTTGACGATTATTAGTGATGAAAATTGGTACGAAGTCAATTTAGAATTAAAACTAACCGTTTGCTAAATTAGTAAACTGTTTTTTAATCATTCAATAATAGAACAATTCAATAGTTAATCAAATGAACTGCATTATTATAGAAGATCAACCGCCTGCACAACGAATTTTAAAAAAGTATATCAAAGATATTGGAACATTGACTCTAAAAGGTACATTTTCAAATGCGATTGACGCCACGACCTTTCTGAAAACGGCATCTGTCGATTTAATTTTTTTGGACATTCATTTACCAAAAATTTCGGGTATTGATTTTTTGAAAATGCAGCAAAATCCACCACCTATTATTCTCACAACGGCTTTTGCAGATTATGCTTTGGAAAGTTATGAGTTCAGTGTTGTGGATTATTTACTAAAGCCATTCTCATTTCAGCGATTCGTCAAAGCGGTATCGAAAGTCCCCGTAAAAACGACTGAAAATACGATTTCGCCACAGCGAAAAGCTATATTTATCAAATCAGGTTACGAACTAATCAAAATCACGATTGATGATATTTTATACATTAAATCTGATGCAGATTATACCGAAATTATAGTCGGCGATAAAAAATATTTATCGAATGAATCACTTCGATATTGGACAGAAACATTAGACAATCAGCAGTTTGTACGAGTCCATAAATCGTATATTATTAATACACAAGAAATTAAAAAAATTGTTGGTAATCAATTGTTTATCAATAAAGAAACCGTTGTGCCGATTGGTCGAGCGTATAAAGAATCATTTATAAATAACTTTGTAAAACTTTAAAAAAGAATTATGTCTAAACCATCAAAACTCGCTATTCAAATGCGAGTGATTCACCGTTATTTGGGTTTTCTTTTAGCGGGAATTATGTTCGTTTATGCCCTTAGCGGTATTGTTTTAATCTTTCGAGATACAGATGCGTTGAAGAAAAAGGAAACGATTGAGCGACAGTTAGAACCAAATATTGCCGCAGCAGATTTAGGAAAAACGTTGGAAATGCGTAAGTTTCGAGTAGAAAAAGAGGAGGGCGACTTCATTTATTTTAAAGATGGAACATATAATAAATCTACCGGCGAAGCAACTTATGTAAAAAAGGAATTACCGCTAATTTTGGATAAAATGACTCATTTACATAAAGCAAAATCAAGTGAACCATTATTCTTTTTAAACATTTTTTTTGGACTTGGTTTACTGTTTTTTGTAGTTTCCTCGTTTTGGATGTTTATGCCGAGTACGTCGATTTTCCGTAAGGGAATGTATTTTACAATCGGTGGAATTGTGCTGACGCTGCTGTTGCTATTTTTATAAAAAATCATCAATTCAGATAACTCCTGGTCGTATTTGGAGCAAAAAAGTGAATTTATAAAAAATAGAGAATCAATCTAAAATCTTATAAGTTTGTAATCACGTTATGAACATTTTATTATTGAATAGCAATTACTTATGAACTACAACTTTGATAAACTTATCGACTGTCAGCACACGAATGCACTCAGTGTTGAAGGCTACAACGACTATCTTTTTGGAGGCATCGACAACTTGAATTTACCGTACACAGCGGAAGAGTTGGTCAAAATGTGGGTAGCTGATATGGCTTTTGAAATCGCTCCCGAAATCCTTGACGCACTTAAGAAGCGAATTGACCACGGGATTTTGGGTTATACGATGGTTTTTGATAATCAATATCCAGATGCGTTTTTGAATTGGACAAAATCACGGTACGATTGGGAATTTGATAAAGCACATTTACGCAATTCGCAAGGAGTCATTCCGGCTTTGTATGCCTTGATTGATTATATCTGCAAACCGAATAAAAAAGTGTTGATTATGACTCCTTCGTATGCTTTTTTCAAACACGCTGCAGATTATAATAAGGTCGAATTAGTCTATTCTGATTTGATTTATGAAGATGGAAATTATACAATGGACTTTGCGGATATTGAACAAAAAACGGCTGCGGAAGATGTCGCTTTATGTATATTTTGCAATCCGCATAATCCGACAGGTCGAGTTTGGAAAACGGACGAATTAAAGCGTTTTGGAGAAATTTGTTTGGCCAATGATGTGATGATTATTTCGGACGAAATTCATTGTGATATTTTGAGGATTGACCAAAAATTTACGCCTTTAGCCAAATTATTTCCTGATTCTGATCAAATCATTACTTGTATGGCACCGAGTAAAACATTTAATTTAGCCGGTATTTTGTTTGCTAACGTGATTATTCCGAATGAAGCCCTTCGAGCAGAATGGAAAAAACATCATTTAGGTATCGAAAATCCGTTGAGTTTGACGGCAGCACAAGCGGCTTATGAACATGGTCAAAATTGGCTGGATGAACTAACGATTTATTTGGATAATAACTTTGATTTTTTACAAGATTTTTTAAAAACACATTTACCAAAAGCAAAATTCACCATACCAGAAGCGACTTATTTGGCGTGGATTGATGTCAATGCGTATTTTCCGAAAGGTGAAAATTTAACGCTGTTTTTTGCTGAAAAAGCTGGCGTTTTGTTAGAAGGAGGAAATATGTTTGTGTCGAATGCTGATGGTTTTATTCGATTGAATTTGGCTTGTCCGAAGGCGATTTTAGAGGAAGGTTTGAAGCGAATTAAGGCTGCTATAAAGATTTGAATCTTTATTACGTAAAATGAAGGACGAAGCCGTGAGGTAGAATTTTTAAACTTTGAGAATGATTTGGAGTAATTAAAAAGCCAAATTTCTTAACAAAACCCTAAATGTTCGGTACAAAACCTTAAAAAGAGCGAATTATAGCGACTTCTATCGCTATAATTAGGTTCGTTGGATTATAAGCGTACCTTTGTGCTTTATTAAATTACTAAATTATTATAATGCAAAAAGGTACAGTTAAATTTTTTAATGAATCAAAAGGATTTGGATTCATTGTTGAGGACGGAACAAACACAGAACATTTTGTACACGTCTCAGGATTAATCGACGACATTCGTGAAGGCGATAGCGTTGAATTTGAACTAACAGAAGGAAGAAAAGGATTAAACGCAGTTGACGTTACAGTTCTTTAAATTCATTTTGAAAGTAGGCTAACTTTCAGAGTTAGTTCGATATAAGAAAGTTTTAGTTTTAGAAAAAAAGTATTAACTTTATTATATACGAAGAGGTTATCTCCAACGAGGTAACCTCATTTTTTTTGTCGTTTATCAATTTATTTTGATCATAAAATACGTTTAATACTTAGTACGCCCATTCGACATAAATAGTGTCCTCCATCCAGCCGAATCGAATCATCGAAAATCCCCATGGAAGTGTCTTTAAAATTAAATCGAATGTTTTTTGCTCGACGGACAAAGTCCAACCTTTTGATATTTTGACAAGTTTCCCTTCTCGTTTCAAGAATGAATTTCTAAAACCTTCGACCGAAGCATTTTGCATTTTTTTCCAACGATTGATACCAGCTTTAATCAACTGATTACAGGCTTCTTTTTCCTCTTCGGTCAGCACAATAATGGAGTTAATAGGTTGTTCGATTGGAATACCACACATGATTTTGCTAAGAATTAGTTGATGTTCTAATGGCGTTGGATTTCCTGTGGCGATATAGTGAATCATATAGGCAGCACGGCAGGCTGATTCCAAATCTTTGAATTTTCGTTTTTCGGTAAGATCGAACATTTTGAAAAGGTGTGGAAAGAAGACATTCAAAATAGCCACACCAGCGTAATCAATATAAATTGCAGTATCTTTTAATGGTGTTATTGGTTTTTCTACCACAGCAACTGGTTTATCGTCGACGGTGACTTCATCTGCTTGTTTATTCATTCTTGCTAATACACGACGGAGTTGTTTAACAATATTGGATTGTTGCGGTTTGTCGCTCATTGCTTCGATGATTGATTTGAGAGATTCTTGAGTTGTTTGATTGGTCGTATTAGAAAGTATTTCTACCATTGACACGATAAAGTGTTGTACAAAACCAGCTTTATGTGTCAAAATTGTAATTTCGTTAACGACTCTCAATATGCTAATTATCAATGTTTTATGGTCAATAACTTGTTTTAAATCTTCTAAAAATGGTAAGATTTTTAGACCAACTTTGGGTTGTAAAGTTTGTATTAAAGTCGTAATAATTGGTTCGGGTAATGTTGTCAACCGTTTGCTATATGTTGGATTATCTAATATTTTGCGTAAAGCAATTTTTAAAATATTAAGATTTTTAATGCCTTGCAGTTTAATGGTACGAATAATATCTGCCTCCGTAAAATGTTGATATTCTTTTGGTAACGTATTGTATTTTAAATAATAACTAATAATTTCGATATTAGAATCGAAGGGTTGATTTGCTGTTTCTGGAAGATCAACGCTGGCAGGTTCTGTTAAAATTTCAGGTTGTTGTTTGAATCGGATATCATTAAGAATGATTTGCTTCAATGCTTGAAAACGATGTTGTTTGAGTTGAATTTGTTTTTCTGCATATTCCAGTAAGGCTTGTTGTATTTCGCTTTGAGTTTGACCAGTTTTTTTTGCAAATCGCAAGTAAGCCTGTTGTGTAAATATATTGACATTTAATGGTTTAGGCGTATTAGAATAAGCGACCAGTGTTAGTTCCCAGCTTTCAATTGACGACATAAAATCATTAAAAGTCAAAATAATGGTACTGATATAACCGAACATATTTGGCTCAACCAAATTCATCAATAATATTAGATTCTCTTCTTCTAACAAATCGGTTAGAATCGTTGCAGCATTTTTTTGTGCCATGATTTTATAGAATGCCGTTTTTACAGCATCCGGGTAGTAATGAGCAACCTCTTGAAAATGTCGGTTAAATTCCGTTCTTGTCAGATTTTTTGACCACCAGTTATTGGTAGGATTTTCAATAAATTGTGTCAGAAAATCTAAAAAACGAGTAGCATTCACGAAGTATTCTTCTTCTTCTTCTTTCTCTATCGGATTTATGACAACAACTGAAGCTAAATAATCTTCAATCATGGGTAAATAATAGGTGTCATCAATCGCTTTGAGATCATCGGAAAGCGATTGAACGAACGCCTCTAAGTTTAATTCATCTGTCCAATTATCTACGAATTCACTAAATAAAAAAGTTGATTCAACTTGACCATATTTTAATTGATGTCGTATGGCGATTTGATATAAATTGATTGTTTGTGGTGTTGTGAGATTTTTTTCTAAAGTATTGATAAATAAAGGTTTAGTGACTATTGAATAAGTTAATCGCTGTAAAGTTTCAATAGAAATATTATTTATTAATCGTTGGATGATAGTGGTCGATTTACCAATTCGAGTCAACAAAATACGCAATTGTCGAGGTTGATTATCTAACAGATTTATTAATAAAATTTCATGGCTTTCCATTGGTTGAATGAAATAGCCGTTAAGCAAATAAATCTCTAAAATATCTTCAGGTCGATAGTTTAGTTGAATAATTTGTGGTTTTGATTCCTCGATTTTATTTGTTGTAATTGGTTGCAGTTCTTCGTTGAGCGGTTTTTGCTGTTCTTTTTGCTGTTTTTGTAGTTCTTCGTTGAGCGATTTTTGCTGTTCTTTTTGCTGTTTTTGCAGTTCTTCGTTGAGCGATTTTTGCTGTTCTTTTTGCTGTTTTTGCAGTTCTTCGTTGAGCGGTTTTTGCTGTTCTTTTTGCTGTTTTTGTAGTTCTTCGTTAAGCGATTTTTGCTGTTCTTTTTGCTGTTTTTGTAGTTCTTCGTTGAGCGATTTTTGCTGTTCCTTTTGCTGTTTTTGTAGTTCTTCGTTGAGCGGTTTTTGCTGTTCTTTTTGAGCTAACTCTTGCTCTTTAGTTAAGGCCTTATTTTTAGTAAATTCTTCTTTAGTTTTATTAATAATAGTTTGTTTATCATTAATTTCCTGTAGGCGATTTTCAATATTTTGTTTAATCGTTTGAACACGAATAGTTTTAGTTGATTGAGACTTTGCTAAATATTCCAAAGTAATCGACCAGATGATGTTTTTGAGTGTAATCGGACTAATAGTGAATTGCTTATTATCAATCTTATCGATTATTTCTTTAATAATTTTTTGAATGTCCGCAAAGTGTTCGCCCGAAAGCATAGTGACGAGGTCAAAAAGTTCTTGTTGTTTACTTGTCGTAACGATTCGCTGCTGATTCTCATTTGATGTTAATAACTGCTTTACCTCAATATAAGGCAAGTCCAAAAGTGTTTGAATATTTAACGTATTGACGGATTTTGGCGGTACAGCTTGTGGTTGTTGTCGTTGCTGCTCTCGTTGCTGCTCTCGTTGTTGTCGCTCTCGTTGTTGCTGTTTTTGATATTGTTCTTGTAGTTGTTTTTGTTGTTTCAATTGACGAATAATTGGATTTTTTTTGATTGCTTTTGTTAGTTTAGTTGTATTGATATCCGAAGGGGATTGACGGAAGGATAAGTACTCTAAAATCGTTGACCAAACAATATTTCTTAGCGTTTTGGCACGGGCTGTTTCAGGTTTATTTGTCAGTACGTCTTGGATAATTTTCTGGATAGCAGCAGATTTATCTGCCGAAAGGGTATCAAGAATGACAAAAAGCTGTTGTTGATTACCATTTGTGATAATTTGGTGGCGATTTTCTGCTTGTCGCAATAACTGTTTTACTTGCTTATACGGCATTGTTGCGACCTCTTTTAAATTAAGGTTTTTTTCTTCTTGAATTACAAAAGAGGTACTATGAATTGGATTTTGGGTTTGTTGCCATTCTTTGGGTAATACTTTTAGAAATGCGGCATTTAGGCTATCTAAGTTTAAATTAAAATTATTAGTCTTAATAACCGATTGCTGCAAAAGTTCCATAGCGATAAGCAATAATTGCTTGTGTAGTTTTTGTCGCCGAATCGAATGTAGGTTACTTTTGAAAATAGAAAAAACATTTTGCATTGCTGTTTGAATAGGAGTGAATGACTGCGGTGCAAAATGCTGTAAAAGTTGTTCGGTATTTTGAGTGGAAAAGGCGTAAACCAGTCGATGAATCACTTTTTTTTGTTTTATCAAAGGTTTCAAGGTTTGTAAAACTAAGGCCTTTTGCGAATTTAAAATATTCTGGAGTAATTCATTGAGGTTAATATCTTTTGGAGCATTAGCAGGCAAGCGACCGTTTTCTAAATAGAAGACTAAAATCTCTAATTGACTTTGCTGCGTCGGTTGTGCTGTAACGGTTTGAGAAGTAGAAGCGATGGAGGTGTTCGAACGACTTTTACGAACTTGCTTAGCAATGGCCTCTCGTAATTGTTTTTCGTAATATTTTAAAAAGTCAGCCTCGAAAAAATTGGAGCGAATATCACCTAAATCGATTTCTAATAAAGGAATTTGTATAGTCACCGAAGGATTCGAAAATTCATCTAAGATTGTCTCTGTTAGTTTATTTAATCGTCTTCTGAATAAATCACTTACTTTGTTCTGAAATTCATAAGCATCTTTTCGCTCATTGATATTCAAATCAACCGTTATTTTTTTGATAAAGTGATCCATGTTATTTTTTTAGCAACAAATGGAAAGCACTTCTGAAATGCTTCCCATTTGAGAGAGAACAGCTTATTTATTAGCTATTCTTTAAGTTAAAATACCATTTGACAATACTAAAAACTCACTTCGATTTCTAATTCATTCATCGCATTTTCCAGTTCTGACTCCAAAAGTGGATTTGACTCCTCAAGCGTATAAGATTTTAGTAAATGTGATAGGATATAAGAAGCCGTATCTAAGCGAGCGATTTCTGGTTCTTCTTGTCGTTTTTCTTCTTGCCAATATTTGTGAACTGTTTCGAAAGTCATCAACGACTCGTAATCTAACCAATGATAATCAATTTTAATATGTGCTGGGACACTTTTTGCAAATGTTTCGTATAACAAATCCTGAAAATCTTTACTATTAAAGCGGTTACACCATTTTGGTAGAACAACACTAATCCGGAAATTATAAAAATTATCTTCTAAAAAAGATTGCCGCTGTTCAGCAACCGGAAATTGAACGATTGTAAAAATATCTGTTCCTGCGGCATAATTATCCGTTAAAAATCGAATCACTCCTGCGATTTTGGCCTCTGCTTCCGTTTCTGTATTAACTAATTCATGATATTTAGCAATTCGGTTGACGACTTCCTCTCCATCCTCCGTTATTATAGTCTCCGTCAGAATGATTTCGAATTGATCGTCTTTGGCTTCAATCAAGTAGTTTGCTCGCTCTTTTCCGACTTTATCTAAATTTTCTGCAATAAGTTCTTGAGCTGTTAAAGATTGGTATTGATACTGTTTAAGAACTGGGAGGTTATTTTCGTCTAACAAGGTCAAGCCATAAAAAATTGTTGATAATGGACGAAGCAAAGTATGTTCGACGAGAATGTACCCTTCACAAGCCTCATTTAGCTTGTACAAATAGTCGATTATTTTTTCTACATTTTTTTGAGCCGATTCTAAGCTATTTTTTTTGAATAATTCTAACCGATGATTTCGCCCTGATTTGAATAAAATAGTGTACACTCCATCTTTTTCATAGATTTCATAATTTCGTCTAAAGATACCTTGTGTCAAAACCTCTTCTAAGATAGTTTGTTTTTCAGAGAAAAATTGTGCGGTGTTATCTTGCGAATCAATAACATCATATTGTACTTCTTTTTCGTCTAATTGAATTGTTTTTGCTGTAGCTTTGCTGCCATCTCTTGACGAAAAAACATTAATTGAAGAATTTTTAATTAAATCTGCAATCTTACCTTTTGGCTGTTCTATATTCAAAAATAAGTTTACTCGAGCTTGTAATCCAGTTTCATTTTCAGGTGTAGAGTAATCATCACCTTGCCCTCTTGACTTGCCTAAAAATTCATAATTTCGTAAGAATTTAATTTTATTTTTAAGAATTTGCTGGATTGCTTTCTCTTGATACTCAGGAGGTAGAATATTTTTATAATTATTAATCAACTGTTGTGTCGGAAACTCTTCATTGAATCGAGCCAAAAGATGATCCAAAAAACGACTTCGACGCTCGTTGAAGTCTTCGTATTTATGGTTGATTCTCTCTAATTCTTGCTCAATATTATCAGGATCTATCATCACTGATTCTAAATTAGGAACAGTTCCTAATTTTTGACTAAAATAAGTGACATCTAACCTTTCTTCTAATGAAAATAATTGCTGAATATTCGACAGTTGAGCCAAGTGATTGGCCATCAATTGTTCAAAAACTAATAAATAGGCTTTCAACTGTTTGGCTTGTCCATGTCGGCTCAAATTGGCACGGGGCGAAACGCCTAATTGACCAATACCATAGACTTCGGGGAAGTGATTTTGAATAGAATGATAGTATTGAAACTTCGTCAAGGGAATATCGGGCGTTGTGTACTCATGCGATACATCAATAACGGACTCGTAACCGCCGCTTTCACTACTTTCTAAAGTGATTAGAATATGATTAGCCGTACTATAATCAATATCGTATGTCAGGCCACTTTTTTTGATAACAATAGGATCTTCCTCCTCTTCCGAAATAAGTAAATTCATATCCAAAATTGGAAACTTATTTTCATCAATTGTAATCAAATCGCCTCTAACTTTTTCATCATCTTTGAAGACGACTATATTGGATACCGAAATTACTCCGGGAATACTTAAAATTATTTTTGATAAGCGAGAGATATAAATCTCTGAGGTCAGTGGTTTTAAATCTTCATCTTTGATAAAACCATTTTTAGGTTTTGGACCTTCAAAAATCTCACTATAAGTCAAGCCCTCGTCTAATAACTGTTGAAGTGAATAACGATTGACCGAAGGATTAATAAAATGCTGTAGTTTGAAAATAATATTTGCTAAAACCTCTTCGCCCATTGCAGCGGTATCGATTTCAATTTGAGTTTCGATACGAATCTTATTAGCTTGTAGAATCTCAATTTTCTCGATGTCTTCACAGAGATTTCTACTTGCGTTTAATAATCGCCAAACTTCTTTTTTTATGGCAGTTGTTTTCTGTAAGTCAACTTCACCTAACTGTAATTTTACATCATATAATCCTCTGACATTATAAATATTAGTGTTTGAAGGTGTAAACCATACATTTTTTACATCTGGTACATTATAAATAATATACTTGCGAAAATCAGTTGAGGTATAAGGAAAACAAGGAAAAATCTCATCAGCTTTGTAAAAAGTATGATCATTGCCATGTTTTAGGCTATTCTTCAAGAATACTTCAATATTGAAGTTAGTCTTATAACCCAATTCTGTCAACGCATAACAGAGCTGCTCTAAGATTGTCACTCCCGGATCATGCTCATTATAATCTGTCCAAATGTTACCGCTTAAGTCCTGAACATGACGGATACCTTCTCTACGAAGATAGTAGTAGTCCATGCTTTTCGGTAACTTTTTGTATGGTTCAATTGTTTTTGGTGTCTGTGCCATCAGAAATTTTTCTCAACTTATAAACAAACTCACTAATCTAATCTGAATAATTGATGGTTTGTTATCATATTCTTTATTCATTATTTAACTCAAAAAATACTAGACTATTTATGATAACAGTGACCTATCCTATATAGATATATAATATGTTATGAAGAAGTTGTAATAGCTTTTTGGGATGATTACCTACCTTAAATCACTATGTTGATTTCTAAGGTAGGAATCTTTTGTTAGATTAAGATTACACTTCAATAAATCCGTAATATTTACAAATCGAAAACATTATGACATCATTGGTCGCAAAAAATAATATCGCTACTACTGTGAAGAATCCTTTCATTGGGTTGAAGGCTTTTTCTCAGGAAGATAAGTCATTTTTCTTTGGTCGAGACAAAGAAGTGAAGGAGGTTTTGCGAAAGCTAAAATCAACTCGTTTGCTAGCAGTCGTCGGGCCAGCAGGAAGTGGCAAGGCATCAATGATAAAAGCTGGTATTTTACCCGAGTTGGAAAGTGGCTACGAAGGTCAGGGTGGTACAAAATGGGGAATTGCTATGTTTACCCCGGGTCGTAACCCTATCGGAAACTTAGCAAATGCCTTGGCAAAACGGAATGTGTTGACGCCCGATATTAAAGCAGAACCAAACTCTAATAAGATTGAGGAAGTATTGCGTCGGAGTAGTATGGGGTTAGTGAATTGTATCAAAGAACGAAGCGAAGTTCTGAAAGGGAAAAATATCATTTTAATAATTAATCAGTTTGAGGAATTGTTTTCCTTAATGGATGATAACGCTAAGAGAAATGAGGCTCGTGACTTTGTTAAATTATTACTGAGAGCGATTAAAGAAAAAGAACGTCCGATATATGTGTTGATATCGATTGAGTCGGATATGATGTCTGAAATTACGCAGTTCAGAGGATTACCGGAAGTGATTAATCAAGGTCAATATCTGATGCCTCGCATGTCGAAGCAGGATATACGAGAGGTGATTATGCGGCCATTACGAAAGGTCGGTTTACCAATGAATGATAAACTTCGAGGTACTATTTTAGATGATGTCGAATATACTGATGATCAACTGCCTGTTTTACAACATGCTTTGATGCGGACGGTCGAAAGATGGGAAGTGGCGAAGGTTATTGCTAATCAGAATAATGAAGAGTTAGAGTCTATTGAGCGAGAACATTATGGAAGCATAGGTGATTATTCGGCTGCAACAATCAAAGCATTTGAAGAAAAATGGCAAACGTATGAGCAGGATATATCTTTTCAGGGTGACTCGGATATTTATGAACTGAAGGAACGATTATTAAAATTACATAAAGACCGTGATGATGTAGAGCGTTATGTGGCGGAATTGATTGATGCTTATAAGTTTCAGCAAGAACGAGAATATTATGTTAGCTTGAAGCCAATGGAAAAGGCTTTGGGGGTTCATGCAGAAGAGGTATATGCAGAAATTCCAATCAATCAAAAGAGGACGTGTGAGTTGATTTTCAAAGCAATTACAGATGGTGAGAAGGGAATTCAAAATGTAAAGACTCGTCCTGTAGAGATTTTAACTTTGGCAGCTATTGCGGAGGTTGATCCTGATGAGGTTAAGGAGATAATAAGGGTTTTTATAAAAGATGGGCGTAATTTCATACAAGCGAATCAGAGAGATTTGAGAGGTAGTACGACTATTACGCTGACACATGGTAGCTTGGTTAGGAAATGGAATCGGCTGAAAACTTGGGTAGAAGAGGAAACGGAATCGGCTAAAACTTACGTGCGTCTGGCTAATGATGCGGCGATACACTCAACAACTCCTGAGAAACAAGGACTTTGGAGAGATAATCAGTTAAGTTTCGGAGAGGCTTGGTTCAATCAAAATAGTCCGAATGAAACCTGGGCAATGCGTTATCATGCGGGTTATGGAGCAGCGATTTTGTTTTTAGAGAAGAGTATTGCGAAGCGTGATGCAGAGTTAGCGAAAGCAAAAGCGGCTGAGGAAGAGGATAAGCGTCGTCGTCGTATGATTTTATACATTGTATCGTCGGCGGCTATTGCATGTTTATGTTTGGCAACTTGGGCATATTTTGAGAGTGAGAAGGCTGCTAAAAGTGCGGTTGTTGCTTTACAGAAAGAGGAGCTAGCAAATTTGAGTGCTTTAGAGGCTGAAACCGAGAAACGTAACGCAAGCCGTTCGGCAAGAGAAGCTGCGGTACAAGCTAAGATAGCGTTACAAAAAGAGGAAGAGGCTAAAAAGGCAAGTGAAACGGCAGCTATAAAAGCAGAAGAGGCAAGAGTTGCGGCGAATAAAGCAAAAATTGCAGCGATAGAAGCGGAGAAGCAAAAGGAGGAAGCCGTCCGACAAGGAAAGATTGCAGAGAAGGAGAAGGCTATAGCAAAAACGAAAGCGGAAGAGGCTGCGATCGCAGAGGCAGCAGCTTTAAAAGCGGAAGCCTTAGCTCAAAAATTAAAGTTACAATCGTTAGCAGAGGCGATCGCTATCAAATCTAAGCGTATCGAGAATAAACCAGAGACACAAGGGCAAATTGCTAAGAAGGCAGTAGAGATTTTTCAGAAAAGTGATGGCAAAAATCCTATTGCTGAAAATGAAATTTTCAATCCTGCAATATATGAAGGGGTTTATTTTGGTATCAAAGCGATTAAGAAAAGCAATGGCGAAAAAACTTTCAACGAGTTCATTGCAAATGATAAACATAGAGGAACGATATACGCAATTGTAAAAGGAGATGATGCTTTTTATACAGCAGGTAGTGATGGTAAAATATTAAAATGGGATGTGACGGCAAGTAAAGCAGTGGATAAACCTCAGGTGTTGGTTTCTGCTGTCGGAAAACGATCTGAAACGATATTGGCAATGGCAGTTGCAGGTAATACACTGGTGACAGGTGGAAAGGATAGAAAACTGGCGATTTATACTTTGGGTGGCTCAAGTACACCTATTGAGGTAGATGTTCATAATAGTCGCTTTATTTGGAATGTTGCATTTGCAGGGACAAGAAAGGATAAAATTGTATCTACAGGGCAAGATAGAAAAGTCTATTTGACAGATTTGACAGTTGCTAGAAATGGCGGAAAGTCAACTTTATTATTCAGTTCTCCTACGAATATTAAGGTTTTAGATGTACATATTAATGGTCGAAATGTTGTGTTAGGGGCAACAAATGGTCGCATTTCAGTGATTGATATTAATTCGCCAAATAAAGAGGTAAGATCTAAGGTTATCAATGCAAATATTTCAGCGATCAAATACAGTCCTAATGGTAGCTATATTGTAGCGGCTGATGTAAATGGCAAGGTATATATTTATGATAATGAATTGAGACAAATAGGAGACTACGAAGCA